>Ga0315545_1004186_pt1 | contig 11974 bp, 6 predicted proteins | sample SalMarSW160210MG_FD_203096 | JGI IMG/M metagenome (GOLD analysis project Ga0315545, IMG submission 203096) | Salt marsh sediment microbial communities from the Plum Island Ecosystem LTER, Massachusetts, United States - Salt Marsh Sediment SW1602-10 ... | reverse complement strand
AACCCGTTAACTGATGGAGTCTGGCGGGGGGGCAACTCAATATAACCAGCTCGCTCAAGTTTTAGAAGGAGGGTTCGACAAGCCATATCCTTGAGTCGCTGTCCGTCTGGTTGTAACCATCGCCACTTTTTGCAAAGTTCACGTGATAACTTGGTACGATTCCAAGAGGGGTGGTCGGCCAGTAATTTCTTAATGAGGTTGATATCGACGGGTGTTATTTTTTGCCCCTGTATGACCATGACTTTTTCCATGGCCAAAACAGATAGCATAATAAAAATGTTGAGTCCAGCAAAAAATGAAGAACAGATAAATTTTATTGTCCCTGGTAGGCCTATAGGCTATATGTATAGGAAGTGCCTTTTGCCTACTTGGGTTGAAGTACCTGAATAGTTACATTAGGACTAAGGTTGTAAGATGAATTGGCCAGATTCTTCCGATTCTCGCAAAAAAATAACGTGAAATACTATCCTTTCCGCCCAAAGACGAATATACGTATGTTAAAATAAATCCGGATAATAAAAAGAAAAATGAAACTGCTTGCGCAAAAAAGAAATGCTTGTAAATGAAATAAGGGATTCCGAAACTGCTTTGGGAATGGTTAATTACTATTAGAACGGCTGCGAAAAAACGTAGGGTTGTCAATGCATTTAATTTTTTAATTTCTATATTTTTTTCTCCCATAATATTCGTTTTTTGAGTTTTCACAAATTTATCATATTTATGAACTTCTAAATATATTTAACCAGTCATATACGCGTCTAATACCCTCAGTAATTTCTGTCTCCGGTATCCAGTCCGTTTCATTTTTAAAACGTTTATTGTCAAGAATATTAACATGCACGTCAAATCCTCTCGATCGTTTATATGTTACTTTTAAGGGAACATTAAGTTTATTTTGGATAATTGAAATAATATCATTTAAAGAATATCCTTCGCCCGTGGATATGTTAAAAACGCGCCCTTTACCCTCGTGAGTAATCAATTTCATAATACCATTTACCAGGTCTTTTATGTAAAGATAATCTCGACAAACTGTTCCATCCCCCCAAATTTCAATGGGCTGCCTTTTCAAGGCACGTTCCAATAAAACCCCAATCACACCCTGTCCGATGTTGAGGTGCTGTCCCTCGCCATAGACATTTGAAGGTCTGCAAATCCTATATTCAACCTTATTGAGATTAGCAAACATTGCAACATACTTTTCTATAGCTAACTTGGTGATGCCATATGAGCATATGGGGTCAGTTAGATGATCTTCACTCACAGGATACTTTTTAGGAACGCCATATATTGTGCCCCCCGAAGAAACATAAATAAGCCTGATCAAATCAGTTTCTTTAATAAGAGGCAGCCATTTTGCACAAGAGACAACATTGCTGTGCACATCATAGGCCGGATCTTGCATGGAAGAGCCTGGAACAGTGGTATGGATAAGATCTATTGCAATGTCAATTCCTTTAAGGGATCGCAACACATCTTCAGGTTTTTCGATATCACCTTCCTCAATTTCGACCTTTTCCTGGATGTCATGGATTAAGTTTCGCGAGCCGTATAGTTTGTCGAATATCCGTACTTGGTAGTTACATCTCAGCAAGGCACGACAGAGATGACTCCCAATAAAACCAAGCCCTCCCATGACCAATACTCGTGGACTTTTTTTTTCAGCATCTAATTCTCGTCGATTATGATCTTTATTATTCATTTGTAGTATTTCTAAGAATGTTTATATGATCTCATAATAATAGTTCAAAAGATCATCAATGTAACGTTCAAAGTCGAAATATACTTCGGCAGTGTGTTGTGCCCCTTCGGACAATCGGCGGCAAAGGTCAGGGTTCTCGATCATCTCTATCAGTGCCTTAAACATTCCTTCGTGGTCATCTATATCGACGACAAAACCATTCACGCCATCTTTTATGGCCTCTTTTTGACCTCCAACATTATAGGAAATGACTGGTAGACCGCAGGCAAGGGCATTAAGACACGTCAAAGATAAGTTCTCCGCTTGCGTTGGGTAGAGCAGAACATCGCAAAGATTTAACGCGTTGGCTAACTCATAGGCATGATGCAGGTAAGGCAACGCGGTCACCGACAACTCAGGAGTGACTAAATCCCTCACAGCATCGCTTCCATGTCCGACAACCAAAAGATCAATTTTTCCGGGAAGTTGTCTTGCCAAATGACCCAATCTTTCTACAATTGGCAGTATGCCTTTTCGAGTTTCAAGAATATGGCTGTGCAAAAGGCCAACGACAAACCGCCTACTTGGCTTTACGCCAAGCCTGCGGGCACAGACCGCACGGGACAGATGCTGATTGCAATTAACGTCTGTTCCGTAGTGTAAGACCTTGCTTGGCCGATGTCTTACAAAAGTCTTCATATAATGATCAGCCAGTGCCTGAGTATGAAAAAGCATATTTACTCTGGAAAAACGGAGAGTTACATTCTTGATTCGCCATAGCATGCGTGTTGCATCCCTTGAAATTCCAGGCCAGGGTTCATCCAATCGCGGACAAAAGCCACAACCGGTAAGGTAATGCTCACAATCCGCTGTGTATGTGCAATGACCGGTGGAAAGATACTGATCAACAGGCGAGATAACGATACGTTTCCACCAACTCATGAGACCTAAGATAGGAAGGCTTATGTAATGGCCGTGCAAATTGTGAAAATGCCATATATCGGCAGAGCCTATCCAACGGCGAAAGCCTAACAGTGCAGTAGAGGGGAACAGGATATCATTCCATCCTGTCAATTGGGCGAAAGCCCTCTCAAATGTAGTTTCAAATGGCAATCTTGGCAGCTGTCTTACAAAAAATGGCGGTATTTTATCCAAATGCGCGTTCATGACATAGACACGTACGTCGTGACCGCGCGCGAATAACGCACTGGCAGTATTGTAGATAAGACGCTCACAACCCGAACCCACGCTCGCTGGATGTGACGTGAAAAAGGCTATGCGTAAGGGTCGTCGTTTAATGGAGTAGTCTGAGGTGGAATCTGGCTGAAATGTTTTGTTTTCTGAGGATTCTGCCGAAAATATTTTATTACCCTCTTGCTTTCTTAAATCCTTTAAATCAGGGAAGCATGGAATTGATTGAATTGATAAAATCCTTTTTCCCTTAGGCGAGGGGTGGGAGCTATGACTCAAGTAAAAATATGCAGGACCCCAATTTTCTAAAGCTGGCACGAACGCACTGTCCGCAGTCATCCGTACCACCGAAAACCGTTTATCTTCATGAAGTTTTAACTCTTGAAGAACCTCTGTTTGCAATCGAATGGTGAAGGAACTTCCTTCCACGTCTAGCACTAATTGATTCGCGGTAAAGCCAGGCGAGGGGCTGCTAAATAGCCAATCAATAGTTGGACCGACGGCCTCCCTATCCAGGATGTACACCGCCTGCGGTCCTACCCAACCAAAAGATGTCCCTCCTTGAACAGACAGCACACCATTCTGGGAATAACGATTCCAGATATCACAGATGGCATCAGTAAATTCACCTTCAGAGCACCCTCTCCGAATCCACCGAAGGATGGGATGCCAGAGATGATTCCATTTTGCCTTAACCCTCTTCCAACCTTCTTCTGAGAATGGCCATGTAGGCACTTGTATTGAATACTTTTTCGCAAACTTTTCTCTTGCACGCTTTAACTCTTTAATATAACGCTCAGATGTAGAACTTTTCTGCTCAGGCAAGAAACGGTGAGTCCCTAAGATTTGGGGAATATAATGGGGCTCAGCTTCATAGAATATCCTCAACCAGAGGTCGTAGTCCATGGCACCCCAGAAAGAGGGATCAACACCGCCGACCTTTTCGTAGACCCTGCGACGAACAAACGTGGATTCTTGATTGATCAGGTATGGCGTTTCATACAAATCTTGCCATGTAACTGGGATATGAGTGCCTAATCCAACGGGTTTTGATTGCTCATTGACCATAAGACAATCGCCATAGATCACGTCCACTTCAGGGTGTACAGAAAAATATTCCGCCACTCTCTTAAAAACACCCGGAGGATAAAAATCATCGGAATTAATCCACGCGACTATTTCACCATCTCCCATTTCAAGGCCTTCTCTTATGGCCGCAGATTGCCCTTCGTCTTTGTCTGAGCGCCAGAAAGCAAGTTTTGTCTCATAAGAACGGATTAGGTCAACACTGCCATCAGTGGAACCCCCATCCATTATGTAATAAGAGACCTCTACATCAGGGCTTCCCTGGGAAAGAACGCTCTCTATGGCCTCTCGCAAATATGTGACCTGGTTAAGAGATGGTGTCACTATATCAAATTTCAAAATGTATCAACCCCTTTTTGGATAAGTGAATGAAAACGCTTCATGGTTCATAGATGCCCCTTAGGTATTTGAAGCATCACAACTTTGTCATTACAATATAGTCCTGCCAATGACTTATTGCTCCTCCATCATGTTCAAGGACTTTAAACTTATTTGACCATTTTCCCCTTATATATTCTTTTGATATGAATGTAATCCCAAAAACATTTGAATCGAGCCCTCCATTTGACAATTGCTTATGATCATAGCAGCTGTAATAAATGTAGCCGTTGTCGTAAAATTTTTTGTAGAGTTCTTCATAATCGCGACCGGTAACATACATTGATTGTCTTATATCTTCCTCGTCTTTGCAACGCTTGAGGATTATTTCCCCATGAATCGTTAATATGATCAACCCTCCTATTTTAAGCATTCTGTGCAAGTCCGATAACCATTGAAGATGAAGTGTTTCTTCGAAATGGGTAAAAATAGAATATGCGTAGATAATGTCAAATATTCCATCCTGCACATCAAGAGGAGGGAAGGTGTTTTGGCGCAGATAAATAACTTCAGGAAAAGCACGTTCACCCCATTCAATATTTTCACGAAACACCTCGGATCCATAATATTGAGGCCCTGGTAAAAACTCAATCATGTATCGCAATATTCGTGATGTTCCACAGCCAAAGTCAAAAATATTCGAGGCAGATTCAAAGCGATGATTATGCTTTTCAGCTTTTTGGGTAATGTCCATAGCGGCGCTCAATCCACCTCCTAAATGATATTCTATACTTGGATCGCTATAGCGGCCTAAACGGGTGATGTCAGGGAAAGGATGCTTGTGCAATTTGGCACGGAGTTCCTTTGATTTAGTGCTTCCCTCGACGTATGCCCTATAAATAACCTCATCATTCGCTACTTTGGCCAGCGTTTCTGGAGGAGTGTTTATCCCCAATATATCCGCTATGTCCTCCCACGCACCGGTAGCATCAATGCGCTCACGCAACATATTCATGGTAATCATACCGAGATGCCTCATTAGAGAGTCTCTTTATTTCAATTCGTGCATGATTCGCGAATGATATTGGACTTTTTCTGAGTATTTTCTTATCCATGTCTCGGGATGTCATAGCTCTAAGAATAGTCTCGACGCCGTTCCTCTCTGATATACTGGGACATTTTTCTGCGCCTTGCATCATCGATCATGCTTATCAGCCTATTTTTTCGAAATAGTTTTCTAAAAAAAGATCAGGGAAGTAATGGTGGTCGTTTATCCCAGAAAATGCTTTGGCAAGAATGAACACTCTCCCTATCTTTCTTTCGTTGTCTTGTCTGACAATGGTTTTACATTCCTTTACCTCAAAATAGCTCTCTTTTAATAATGAACATAGGGCAGGCACAGAAAATGCATTCCAGGTGGATCGATCATTAGTATAAATTTTTTTATAATCAGTCTGAATAATTGTGTCGTTAGTATCTAACAGAACAGCCGTTTCCATTAATAAGATACCGCCTGTCTTAAGTGCATTTCTGATCTTTGCAATACCCAATTGAGGATACCTAAGATGATATAGTACTCCAAAAAATATGGCTATATCAAACTGATCTTTGAAATGACTATCTAGTTTATACACGGAGACTTCTTTATATCTCACTTTTGATTTCAGATGCTTTTTTGCAAACTCAAAAGTGCTACATCCCTGTTCAGTAAAAGATCTTTGGTTATGGATATCCGTCGCCAGGACTTCAGCAGCACCCAATTTCTCAGCCTCGAAACTCCATAAACCGTCCCAGCAACCGATGTCTAAGGCTGTCTTATTAACAAATTCCACTTTTTTCATCTCTTCTTTTAAAGGTAACCAAATATCATCGAAATCATAGCCTGGGGTTACAATCCCATGACCTAACTCGATCTTGTGATACCATTCCATAGTTTTCATTGTTTCTATATCTTCTTTTTTCATGTTCTAATTCCTTTCAAAGCCTTTTTATAGCCTCTACATTTTCCTCATGTCATTGAAAAAGGCGTTTTTGCCATAATTTGTCAAGAGACATCTGTTTTTCCTTCATATAAAACTGTATTCATCTATTCCTCTTTCGTATAAAATTCCAGATTTTTTTCCCCAGGTTCCAGAACCAGTCCGGCCCGACACTCTCTTTGAGGATTCGTTTAAAAACAAGTCTGTAATTAGGCAAAAATGGCGAAGGAAAATGCTTAAAGTGAGCCTTAATAAAAATAAAGAGAGCCATCCATTTTTTTGAGCTGTCAAGGCATTTGACAGTTTCCTTCAATAAACCTTCACCGTCTGAAAAATGCTTTGTTATAGGGTTCCTGGTTAGAAAATAACTAAAATATAGTCTCCAGAAACCGGGTTTCCATCTGGAGGGCCAATATTGCTTGCTGACCTTGATAAGCTCTATTCTCGAGCCATAGTTATCAGCGAAACATTTTGCCTCGGGATGGATACGGTATTTAGATAATTGGGCGCCAACACTCAAAAAATGGAATTTTTGGCTCACTCTTAACCAGAAGTCGTAGTCCATTGCAAAATAGATATTTTCCCTTATTGGACCACAGGATTCCCACACTTTTCGAGTCCAAAATATAGCCGGTTGGCTGATGGGATTATACTTCCAGAAGCGCAATAACATGGCGTGATCGTAATAGGGATGCACATTTGCGGGATGCTCAGAAATCAAACTGCCATCAGCATTGATGAAACTGCTCAAACCCATAACAACATTGTGTCCTGAATGGGTGGCTTTTACTGCACAGAGCACAGCGTCATCCTCATATTCGTCGTCGGCGCACAACCATGCAAGGATTTCTCCCTGGGCCATATCAAATCCTTTATTTATGGCATGAGATTGACCACGGTCCTTTTTTGAGTGAATAATAAGATGAGGATACCTTTGACAAATCTCAAGGGTGCCGTCTGTAGAACCCCCATCAACGATGATATGTTCGATCTGGGGGTAATCCTGGTTCAAAACACTCTCAATACATTGTTCGATCCATTTTACACAATTCAATACTGGGGTCACAATACTTACCAAAGGTATGGCGCGCGAGGCTTGCTCATTAAGTGAAGATAACTTGGTTATCATGACATCTCGTTCGCTGATCTCCTGGATTGCCATATTACAATTTTTGCTTAGTTCAATCAGCTTCGCATCCCGCTCATGGATTTTCTGCATTGACGTATCGAGGTCTTTGCTCAACTCAGCCAGTTGTTCATCACGTTTATGGATTTCTCTTGCCGCCACATCCCGGTCTTTGTGTAACTCAGCCAGTGTCCTATCGAGGTTGTGTATCTCCTGTATTGTCCTATCGTGATCTTCGTATAACTGTGCTAGTTTCAGATCCCGCTCGCTTATCTCTTGAATTGCCATATCGCGGTCTTTGCTCAACTCAGCAAGCTTTGCATCCCGCTCATGGATTTCCTGAACTGCCATATCGCGGATTTTACTCAACTCAGCCAGTTGTTCATCACGTTTATGGATTTCTCTTGCCGCCACATCCCGGTCTTTGTGTAACTCAGCTAGTCTCTTATCGCGGTTGCGTATCTCCTGTGTTGCCCTATCGTGATCTTTGTTTAATTTGGCAAATTTTTCATCTCGTTTTCTAATCTCCTGCATTGACGTATCGCGATCTTTGCTCAACTCAGCCAGCTTTAAATCCTGTTCATGGATCTCTTGAACGGCTTTATCCATTTCTTTGCGTAACACTGCGAGCTTGTCATCGCGTTCTCGGATTTCCCGAACTGCTGTATCTCTGTCTGTTTTAATTTTGGTTAATTGTTTATCCCGTTTCAGGATCTCTTCAATTGCCATTTTAAATTCTTTGTTTAATTCAGCGAAACTCAGATTCGCTTTGCTTATAATGTTTTTAGTAAAAGCATCAATAGTATCTCCTCGGTTTATTTCTATTTGGTTAATTTCTCCCTTCAATAACCTGTCAGTGCCTTCGATGACATTATCCACGTCTACCATTTTTACACAGGCTCCATTTCCCAGACAACAGTAGTCCCACATGCAGTAAAAACAAGGAAGTTCCTGAATGTATATAAGGGCAATATTCGCACAAGGTAAAAAACGTGGCCAGGTACCACCACCAAAGATAGCCAGCACAGGTATTCCTAGTGCTGCAGACATATGCATCAGTCCTGTATCATTGCCAAGATAAAAAGAAGATTTGAAGGCCAAAGCACAGGCTAGTGGAATATCGCCATTTTTGCCCAACCAGTGTTTGGGATGTGCTCCCTGTTTTTCAGCCAAGGCGATAACTTTTTCAGTAATATTTCTTTCAGATTCATGACCAGCTACCAGTGCTTTCAGTTTATGCCTTTTTTCAATAGTGGTAATGACTTTGGCAAAGTTTTTTTCCCCCCAGCACTTGAGAGAAACATTCGAAACACCAGCAGGAAAACAGAAAAGAAATTTTTTTTCTGTTAAATCCATCATAGCAAGGAAATCATGGGCCTTTCTCTTTGTTTTATTCGAAATCGAAAGCTGTGGAGGTGCCAGCCGATCTTTTTTTCCGGTAAGCCTTTCCCAGAGGATCTGGTATTTCTCCGTCTCGTGGGATTTTTCTTTCACAGGGACACATTCATCGTAGAGGCTTGAAGGGATATAGACTCCTGATTCTTTCGCGATTTTGACTAAAACGTCAGGCATATGTATTGAATTGGAGATTTTAACGCGCCAGGTTGAAGATAGCTTTGCTGCGATCAGATCATCGAGCCATGTACGATTATAAGTCGTAGTTAAAATAAGGTCGAATCTTTCTGCAGCAAGTTTATCTAAAAACGAGACTATTTTTGATGTATCTTGAGATTTTTTATATGGATCAATGCTCGTGGTTTTCCAAATCAAACGATCAGGGCACATTTCTGCCAGTTGGTCATACCCTTCCCGGACAAGCAAGGTGATATGAGCTTTAGGTCGAATATCCAAAAGAGCTTTTATAAATCCTTGTAATAAGACGATGTCTCCAAAGGTGTCAAAGCGTGGGAGTAAAATATTGCTGTACTTTTCTATTTCTATCTTCTTAGACACTTGACAACCTTATACAGCCTTCCTCAGAATTGCTGCACCAACAACATAATTATGGTATGGCGCTGATTGCAAATGCCACTTTATGAATTCGATGCAATCATTAACATTCCACTTGGGCTTTTTCCCTCCTGTATTAAATATTGGGTTTTCCCAGACCAGTTCTTCGAATTTATTCATAGTCAAAGCCTCTCCATTCCACGCCGGAAAAGTCATACCCATATTCGGCTCACAAATGTCAAACGATATTGCAAACATGCCACCAGGTTTTAGTACCCTGGCAACTTCAGCTATTGCCAAACTCTTGTTATTCTGGTGCTCGATTACTGAAAAGCTTGTGACCACATCAAAAGATTTATCCGGAAACGGCAAGCATTCGTCATGCGTGATTTTCCAGTCCACAGATAAACCCGTATCCTTTCGCACCTTTTCCCATGTAGCTATCCACTGGTTATTGGCTTCAACCAACGTGACCTGTGCACCCAGAGAGGCCAGAAACCAGGCCATGGGGCTTAACTCACTCCCCAGGTCTAACAGCCTAATTTTGGTCAAGTCCAAATACTGCAATCCGTTGAACCAGAACCAGGGATACTCCCATATCTTTGACCAATTGGTAAATTGGCGAAACCCGTATTTGCTTGCAAAAGCATTTATAATTCCCATAAAATCAACAAAAGCCCCTGAAAAAGCCTCCTCAAGGTTAGAAAGATACACGCTTTGCTTGTTTTGCGGTTTTATTTTACCAAGAGTATGTAATCGAAATGCCAGTATTTTTTCAGAGGGCACATTTTTTTCTTTTTCAGCAAGCAAGTGAAAACTTTGCATCCCGTCTGGCTCCATGGATTTTAGTAAAAGCTTAAAACCTGTTTCTTCCATTGCTCTGATAACAATTTCAGGCTTCGGAATCCATCGGTGTCCTTCTCCAATCATAGGGGCCCCTCTATGCCAGAGCTCGCAGTCTGGATGTGGCAAATAAAGGAATAATTTTCCTTGTGGCTTTAATACCGAATTCCATTTCAAAAGGTAAGCTATCCAGTCCTCCACATGCTCTAAAAAGTGGCTGCTAAAAACATAGTCTAAGCTTTTATCAGGTATGTTCACCAATTTATTCTCAGCCCCATGTCCTTGAATATCGACAGGAATGCTGCCGGGTAGTGGCCAATATCCACAACCGTGGTCGATTCCCTTGCCTTTTAAATAGCGTAAAGCTAAATGAAAGATGGCAAAACTTGCCCCTCCAACTGTTAAATAGTCGGGATAGAATTGTTTTTTGTAGACCCAACCGCCTTCAACTGCTTCCAGTTCGGGGTGTTTAGCCCATTGAACAAATTGAAAAAATAATTGCCTTTTGTTACCCAACGAAAAATCGTTGAAGTTTTTGTTTGTATTTTGATATTTCATATCTACTAATACTTCTCTTTCTTCGAAGGAAAAAAATACTCAATTTCAGTTGGTAACATGGCAATTCCATAAAAAGGGAATAATTTTGTAGAATTATAAGTAACAGTTAGTGGGCCTAATTGTTCCACTCGTTCGTGGACATAACCAATATTGGGATTTGGATCATCAGATGGTTCTGCGACAGCAAGAGAATAGGTATAATTGCCCGGTTGTACTGAAAATGTTATGTCAAATTTTACACAAATCTCTTCTTCTCTATTAAGAGGGGGAAGAGGTTTAGTTTGTTGGGTTGTACCTGCACAGTAAACCAGGTTCCCCAAACGATCAAAAAAATCTATGCCCACATTCGGTTCTAAAACATCCTTTTCCGCACGCACCAAAATATAGAACGAGAGTGATTCCATCATTTGCACTTGCGAGGTATCGACACCGTATCGATCAGTAACCCTAGTGGCAACTATTTTTAATTTTCCTTCACCATGCCTGCTAGTACCATTCGGGATAATATTATGAGCATAAGTATCTGATATATCAATATTTCTTATATCTAATTTCGATAAGGGTGTAGTTTTCAAAGCTACCTGATCTTTTATCCCACTATTTGAGCCCAATATAGCAAAATATCTACTAACAGCTTCCTTAGCATCACCTATAAAGGAAATTTCACCTCGATCGAGAAGGATAGCCCTTTGGCAGAGGTTCTGTATCGCAGCGGTATCATGGGAGACAAAGAGGCATGTAGTACCTCCGGAAATAATTTCATGCATTCTTGCAAAGCATTTCTGTTGAAAAAAGATATCTCCCACGCTAAGGGCTTCATCTACAACCAACAAGTCCGGATCCACACAAACCTGTACAGCAAATGCCAGGCGAATTACCATGCCGCTGGAGTATACTTTTACAGGTTGATCTATAAATTCACCAATATCAGCAAATTCTGCTATTTTATTAAAACGAGCATCTATTTCCACGTCGGTGAAGCCTAAAATTTTACCATTTATATATACATTCTCTCGTCCGGTGAATTCAGGATTGAAACCTGCTCCAAGTGCAAGCAGAGCGGATATCCTTCCATTTGTATGTACAGCGCCTGATGTTGGTTGCAATATTCCGCAAACAATCTGCAAAAGTGTGGACTTGCCGCTGCCATTACGGCCAATAATACCAAACGCCTCGCCTCTTTTCACCTCAAATGAGACGTTGTTGAGGGCATTAAATAGGTAGTGGTACTTCTTTCTCAAA
>Ga0315545_1004185_pt1 | contig 11978 bp, 6 predicted proteins | sample SalMarSW160210MG_FD_203096 | JGI IMG/M metagenome (GOLD analysis project Ga0315545, IMG submission 203096) | Salt marsh sediment microbial communities from the Plum Island Ecosystem LTER, Massachusetts, United States - Salt Marsh Sediment SW1602-10 ... | reverse complement strand
ATGAACCCTATCTCATCCAGGAGGGCTTCATCAACCGCACCCTGCGGGGCAGGGAGGCCACTGAGCATGCCTACAGGCATTTGGGCCTGGAGGGAAAAAGTGGTATTCAAGGGAGGCTCCTTTAGCCCGACCGATTCATAAACTAATAAGAGGTCTGCGCAATTTGCTGAAATTTGGTAGCTTATGGTTGTTCTGTAGGGACAGACATTTATGTCTGTCCGTTCTCTTCTGACTCCGATAAAACGGAGTCCTTACGCTGAAAAGCCCTCAGCCAAACGAGATGATACCCTAGAATTTTGTGAATAATTCAGGTTAGTTCAGTCCCCTTTTACCAATCTCTATGATAGATCTATCTGCCAAAAGGATCCTTCTCCATATCTGCTGTGCCCCCTGTGCAGCCTATCCATTTAACCTACTCACCCAGGCCGGGGCAGACCTCTTCGGCTTCTGGTATAACCCCAACATTCATCCCTATCTGGAATATAAAAGGAGGCTTGACTCCGTAAGGCTCTTCTCAGAAAGGAGGGGACTGCGGATGATCTATAAGAACGACTATGATCTGGTGGGTTTCCTCCGCAGGGTTGTCTATCGGGAGGCGGACAGGTGTGGGTTCTGTTATGCGATGAGGCTAACTGAAACGGCAAAGGTGGCCAGGAAGGGCAAGTTTGACTACTTCACTACTACCCTCCTGCAGAGCAACCATCAGGAGTTTGAGGCGCTGGGCTCTATTGGCAGGCAATTGGCCTCCCAGTATGGGGTCCCCTTTCTCTTTGAGGACTGGAGGGAGGGATGGAAAGAGGGGCTAAGGGTCTCCAAAGAGCTTGGCCTCTACCGCCAGCAATATTGCGGCTGCGTCTATAGCGAGAAGGATAGGTATTACAAAGCAGAAAAGGCAAAATAAAAGAAACCTAAAGGTTTGGTGATAACGGAGGGTATTTTAGAAGGCTGGTAGAACGGAGGGAAAATTCACTTACCCAGTTCTTTGGAGAGTGAAAGTAAGCTTTCCCTCCAGCGAACTTCGCTTACTCGCCGCCCGTTATACGCAATGTCGTACCTAAATCTAATGAATACGGAGATTTCATAAAATGGAATTAACGAAAGAAAAAGCGAAAGAAAAATTATCTAAGTTAATAGAAAGGTTTGAGAAAGAGTTAGCGGCCGGTCGAATAAAAGAGTATAACGAAGAGGCAACCAAAATCTCATTTATACAACCACTATTAGAGGATGTATTAGGCTGGAATGTTAGGAACCACGATGAGGTGAGCCCGGAAGAGAAGATTTCCCGGGGTAGAGTTGATTACGGACTAAAAATAGGAGGTATGATTAAGGTCTTTATTGAGGTAAAACCAATAAAGGCTGATCTTGACAAACACATTCAACAGGCAGTTCGATATGGATATAACAAAAAAAGTGTTCCTTTTGTTCTATTGACGGATTTTGAAGGACTTAAACTCTTTGATGTAACTGTGAAACCAGATTCAAGAAACCTTCTTAAAGGCTTAAAATTTGATTTACAGTGGAACCAATATCTTCAGCAGTTTGAGAAGTTATGGTTGCTTTCTAAGGAATCAGTAATTAAAGGAGAACTTGATAGGTTACTTATTATCAAGCCAAAAGATAGGCTTCCAGTTGACAAAGCAATTCTTGATGACCTCAAAAGGTGGCGGATGACTTTAGCTAAAGATATTTTCAAAAATAATCCTAACCTTTTTCATTCTGGGGATCGAGAAAAGGATGCAAATTATCTTAAGGAAATAACTCAAAAGATTCTTGACCGTCTTATATTTATGCGCTCTTGTGAAGACCGTGGTCTTATCTACAGAAGACCTTTGAAAGAACTATTCGAAGAAAGAACTGAAACTGTAGGCACGAATACTATGATTTTTCTTAGAGAGGAATTCAAACATTACAATATCATTTTTGACAGCGACCTATTTAGACCTCAAGAATGGGAGTCCACTTTAGCCATTAATTTCAAGATCATGCGGGACATCATCTTAGATACTTACAATCCTTATCAGTTTGATGTTATTCCTTTAGAGGTTTTAGGGAATATATATGAACAATATTTAGGTTATACCATCAGATTGACTGATCACCAAGTTAGATACGAATTAAAACCTGCTCTCCGAAAGGCGGGAGGTGTCTATTACACGCCAGAATATATTGTTGATTATATTGTCGAGAATACTATCGGCAAATTACTGCAAGAATTGTCACCTAAAAAAATAAAAAACCTGAGGATACTAGACCCAGCCTGTGGCTCAGGAAGTTTTCTCATCAGAGCATACGAAGAGATTTCAAAGTATTATCGGAATCAAAAGAAAAAGCATCAACCCAAATCAAAAGAAGAGCAAAGGAAGTTAAACCTGAAGTATGAGCAAGAAGAGCCGCGTCTAACAATTCATGAAAAAAGCGCAATTTTGCGTGAGCATATCTTTGGTGTAGATATTGACGATCAAGCGGTAGAAGTCACAAAACTTTCTTTAATGTTGAAGATGCTTGAAGGTGAATGTGGCATCATTCCAGGCCGTTCAATTCTGCCGATGTTGGATAGAAATATTCGGTGTGGTAATTCATTGATCTCTGGCGGTACATTAGAACTCAAAAAATACTTCGGAGAGGAATGGTACAAAGTTAAGTCGTTCAATTGGAGCGATGAATTCAGGAAAATTATGGTTGAAGAAGGTGGGTTTAATGTGGTAATTGGAAATCCACCGTGGGGTGCTTTATTAACAGGTCCTGAAAAACAGTATTTGTATAGTAACTTTGTGAGCCGTCGTGGAGAAGCTGAATCACATCTGTTCTTTATTGAACGTTCTTTTAAGCTATTAAAAGATTCTGGGTTGTTGGGTTATATTACCCCAAATACATGGCTTTCAGTCATAAGCTCCATGGGAATCAGACAATACTTAATAAATAATGCTTCTTTCTATGAAATTACAGAATTATCAAAATACATATTCAGAAAAGCGCCAGACATAGTACCAATTTTGATTTTTTTAGAAAAAAAAGTGAATTCCAAAAGCTCTTGTATTATAAAAAGACCAAAGGAAGTTAAAGTCCATGCGGGAAATTTTAAGGATATTTTCGAAGTAAATGAAATAAAACAAGTGTCATGGAAAAATACTTTTGGTTCAACAATTAACCTTCGGCTCACCAAACCGGTCTTGAAGATAATAAAAAAATGTACGGATGGTTCAGAAAATGTTAATCAGATCTGCGATGTACTATATGGAATTAAAACAGGTGACAACAAACGGTTTTTGTCAGGCGAAAAAACCAAGAATCATGCTGTTAAGGCACTTAAAACGAGTGAGATCACAAGGTACTATATTGGGTGGAAAGGACTTTATTTATGGTGGTGTCCAAAGTTGGCAGGATACCGACGTACACCATTGAATATTCCAAAAATCATAATTCAATATATCAGGAAACTAAGCCTCTCAAGGCGAATCATTGCAGCATTTGATGAGCATGGTGAATACTACCCCTTGAATAACTACTCTTACATAATTCTTAAAAATGATAAATATTCTTTGAAGTATATACTTGGAATTATCAATTCTTACCTTATGAACTTCTTTTATGCTAATACATTTATTGATTATAATATAAAGCCGACGTATTTGCAACAAATACCTATCCATTCTATCAAATTTTGTAATCCTGCTGACAAAAGACTGCATGATGACCTTGTTGCGTTCGTGGATGTTATGTTAGATTTGAATAAGAAAATTCAGACCGCTAAAGGCAGTGAAAAATATCAAATCCACCGGCAGATTGAAAAAACAGACAGAGAAATTGATGACTTGGTTTATCGCTTATACGGGATTACTGAGAAAGAGAGGGAAATGATTGAAGGAACGGGATGAAGATAAAAATAGTTCAAAAGATGATAAATATATAAAGGGCATTTTTATAATTACGCTTTCTTTCAGCTCGGCACAGGTGTATAACACAGCATACAAGGTTTGTGCCTTATGGCACTAACCCAAATTTTTGCTTTGCAAAAACTTCTTTTATGCTTGAAACGTTATATGCAATGCCGTGCCCTAAAATTAAGGAAAGTTAGCTGTCAGTAGTTGGCTTTAATAAATTAGATGTGTTGAAAAAACAATATCTGGTATTATATTTTCAAATTTTGTATATCCTTCACTGTATCTGGACAAAATTTGGATATAAAGGGGGCGATTCCTTCTGGGGAATGGAGAATGTGTAAAGAAGATAGGCAAATTAACAGAGAACTTAAAGGCGTGAGGATGATGAGGACATTGATGATCGTTTTGGGTGTGGTGAGTGCAGTTTTGCTTTGCTGTACTCATTGCTGTATTCAAGAGGTGTTGGGAAAAGAGGAAGTTGAGATCGTCCTTCAGACCGGGCATACTGATAATGTTACTTCAGTAGCCTTCAGTCCGGATGGTAAATATATTCTCTCCGGAAGTTGGGATCATACCATACGCCTATGGGAGAGCGCGACCGGAAAACAAATAAGAATATTTGAGGGACACACCGGTCGAGTGACTTCTGTAGTTTTTAGTCCGGATAGTAAATGTGTTTTCTCTGCGAGTGAAGACGAAACCATTCGCCTATGGGAAGTGGAAAACGGTAAAGAAAAAGAAAAATTGAAAAATGTATTTTTATGGAACGGATATAAACATTTTGCTCGGTCAGTTACCTTCAGCCCAGATGGTAAGTATATTATTTTAGCGATAGGTAATATAGTTGATCTATTGGAAACTAAAACTGGCAAATCCTTAGTAAGATTTATAGGACATAGTGAAGTTGTAAATTCAGTATCATTTAGTCCAGATGGCAAATATATTCTCTCTGGAAGTAGGGATCATACTATCCGCTTATGGGAAAGAACTACCGGAAACCAGATAAGAACATTTGAGGGACACACCGATGAAGTTAATTCAGTATCTTTCAGTGAAGATGGGGAATACATTATCTCAGGAAGCAATGACGGCACAGTTCGTCTATGGGAAACAGAAACTCGTAAGCAGCTAAAAATATTTATGGGACACACCGGTCAAGTGACTTCTGTAGCCTTTAGTCCTGATGGGAAATACATTATCTCAGCAAGTAGAACGGTTTATGTAGACAAAGAAGATGACGCAGTTCATCTATGGGAAACGGAAACTGGTAGACAGTTAGCAATATATCAACACAATAGTGCTGTGCATTCAGTAGCATTTAATCCTGATGGTAAACACATCGCCTCAGGAAGTGAGGACAAAGCGGTCCGTGTATGGCCAGTAGAATCCCCTAGAAGGATAAAAACACTTGGGCAACATACTGATCCTGTTCTCTCCGTGGCTTTTAGCACAGATGACCGGTATATCGTCTCAGGCCATGGAAGTGGGATGCTTCGTCTGTGGGAGAGCGCTACTGGCGAACAAATAAGAATATTTGAAGGACACCTCTCTTGTGTCAGTTCAGTAGCTTTCAGCCCAGATAGTAAATACATTGTCTCTGGCTCTCCAGATAATACAATTCGCCTATGGGAAATAAAGACAGAGAGACAGGAAAAAATGCTCACAGATCACACTGGTTGGTGGGTTAACTCCGTAGCCTTCAGTCCGGATGGTAGATACATTGTCTCAGGAAGCAATGGTGGTAAGGTAGGTATCTGGGAAAGGGAAAGCGGCAAACAGGTAAAAGTATTTGAGAATAAGGAGCCCATGATAAGCTTAGAGCCTGTCAAATCAGTGGCTTTCAGCCCAGATGGTCAGTATATTATTTCAGTTGGCCTTGTGACAATCTGTCTCTGGGAGAAAGAAACTGGTAAGAGAAAATTAGAGATGTATTCTCATGATACCAAATTTGTATCCTTCAGTCCAGATGGTAAACATGTTTTGTCAGAAGGTTTTGATAATTCTATCTTGCTTTGGGAGAGTATCACTGGAAAGGAGGTGCAAATTTTTAGGGGACATAAAAAGAAAATAACCTCTGCAGCTTTTAGTCCGGATAGCAGATACATTGTGTCGGGAAGTGATGATGAAACAATTAGGCTTTGGGAGAGTTCTACCGGCAAACAGATACGGACACTAGAGGGACACAACGCCGAGGTGAGTTCTGTAGCCTTCAGTCCGGATGGCAAATATGTCGCCTCAGGAAGCTCTGACGGAACAGTCCGTCTATGGGAGACAGAGAATGGTAAACAGCTAAGAATATTTATGGGGCATACCTCTGGAGTCCTTTCGGTAGCCTTTAGCCCGGATAGCAGATACATTGTGTCGGGAAGTAATGACGAAACAATTAGGCTTTGGGAGAGCGCTACTGGCGAACAAATAAGAATATTTGAAGGGCACACTAGTGGTGTTAATTCCGTAGACTTTAGCCCGGATGGCAAACACATCGTTTCGTCAGGGGATTGGGATACAAAAATCCGGTTCTGGGAGAGTTCTACCGGCAAACAGATAAGAACACTAGAGGGACACAATGCCGAGGTGAGTTCTGTAACCTTCAGTCAGGATGGCAGATACATCGTCTCGGGAAGTGATGATGGCACTGTTCGTATTTGGGAAATGGAAAGCGGCAAACAGGTAAAAGTATTTGAGAATAAGGAATCCATGATAAGCTCAGAGCATGTCAAATCAGTGGCTTTCAGCCCAGATGGTCAATACATTGCTTCAGCTGGTAGTTTCAGAGTTTGTGTATGGGAGCAAGAGAGTGAAAAAAAACTGTTTGATGTGTACCATCCACATACTAACTCTATAGCCTTCAGTCCTGATGGAAGGTACATTGTTTTAGGAATTAGTGACAAACTTTATTTATTGGAAAGTGCTACGGGTAGGCAGATAAGGGTTTTTAAGGGACACGGATATAAGGTCACCTCAGTGGCCTTCAGTCCGGATGGTAAATATATCCTCTCTGGAAGTTGGGACAGAACAGTTCGTCTATGGGAAACCCACACTGGCAAGCAAGTAAGAATATTCTCAGGACACGCCAGTCATGTGTGGGCAGTAGATTTCAGTTCAGATGGCAAATCTATCATCTCTGGAAGTGCTGATGGAAGTCTGAAAATATGGAATACATATACCGGTCAATTGCTTATAAACATAGTTGGTTTCAAGGATGAGGAATGGGTGGCTTATACTCCAGATAATTATTATGTCTCTTCCCGCAATGGGGATAAATATGTGGCTTTCCGTGTAGGGAATAATATTTACGATTTTGAACAGTACGCCACAGTATATAAAAGACCCGAGCTTATCACCAAGATATTAAAGGGTGAGGATATTAAAGAGGCTGTAGCTAAGATTGAAAGAGAAATAGGGGTGGAGGTGTCGAAGGTAGATATTGCCGATATTCCTCCACCAGAGGTGATCATCCAGTATCTGAAGTGTGGAGATACTTTACTTGAACCCAGAGACCAAATAATAGAATATCCACAAATCACTATTTTTGCCAAAGCAGTGGAGCGAAAAAATGGGGTGGAGAAAATAATAATTGAACTTAACGGAAAAACGGTATTTGAAGAGAAAAGCTTGAGAAAGAAGGAATATCAACTTAAAGTCCCAGTCACACTTCATGAAAAAGAGAATAAATTGAAAGTCCTTGCTTACAGCATTAAAAAAGTCAAGAGCTACCCTCAAGAAATCTCTATCTTCTATCAAGAAGAATCGCTAAGAGGGAAATCTCTGCCAGAGTTGGTAAAGCATTATTTTGGAAAATCAAGAAGCTGGGCAGTAGTAATTGGCATCAACACTTATTCCAAAGAAAAAGGTTTTAAACCACTAAGATATGCTGTGGCTGATGCTGCGGCCCTACGGGATTATCTAATCAAGCATTTAGATTTTTCAAAGGAGCGGATTATTTCCATTTACAACCACGAGGCTACTAAAACCCAAATAGAAACAGTGTTGGGTGATGAACTTCCAAATGAGGTAAAGGAAGAAGATCGGGTACTGGTCTTCTTTGCTGGTCATGGGGAGACAAGAAAGATAAAGACAGGTAAGAAGGGAGAAGGTGAAGATCATGGCTATTTGGTCCCTGCTAATGGAAATGCAAAAAAGCTTTACACTACCTGTATCTCTATGTTCCAACTCTACGAACTCTCAAAGCTAATTCCAGCCAAACAGATTCTTTTTATTATTGATGCCTGTTACAGTGGAATAGCAGGAATTATCTCTCGAGAGAAAGAGGAGTTGCCACAAGAAACAAGGGAACTGGTAGAAAAATTCATTAGCGATGGTGGACGGCAGATTATGACTGCTGGTTCGGCTAAAGAGGTTGTGGTAGAAAGTAAGATATGGGAGGGCCATAGTGTATATACCTACTATTTGTTACAAGGCCTAAAGGGAAAAGCTGATTTTAACAAAGATAAGGTTGTTTCTACCACAGAGCTCCAGTGCTACCTGGAGGAGAGAGTACCAGAAGCAACCAAGAATAAACAAATGCCGCGAATCTATCGTTTGGGCACAGGTGAGGGCCAGTTTGTCTTTTATCGGGAAGGGGAGATATAGATGGTATATCTTGCCTTATCAATCATAGGAATTGTAGCAGTCTGGGCAGTTAGGCCGGGATGGAGTAAGAAAGCACAGATAGTCTTTATCTTAGCAGCAATAGCTGGTGGTTTAGTTCTATTTCTCTGTGCAGATTTCTTGAGAGCACAGGATATCACCCAGCGAGGAATTTCCACTTTTTGGGTACAAATCCCTTGGCTTGAAATAAGCCTTTATTTTGTCATGTTAGTCGGCATGGCAGCTAAATATTTCTTCGAGGCTATTGGTGAAGGTAACAAGATAGAATTTCAGAAATGGCACCTTTTTAAGCCAATGTTAGTCTCACCAATAGTATTTGGTGTAGTCTATGGAAGTATAGGAGAAAGTACGCCTTTATTACTCAATTTAATCTTTGCCTTCCAAAATGGCTTTTTCTGGCAGACAGTTTTGAATAGATAATGGATGGTAAATAATAGTATTAATAGTATATGATTAGATCATCAGTTCAGCTTTGAAATTGGAAAAAATCCATTGATTGATACATGGCAGAAACCCCCTTAAAGTGAAATAATTTTCACTATAAATATAACCACTTGTAAAGTTCTTCACAAGTTAAACTTAACTGCTTTTTCCTATAGCGATAGCATAATCATTTTGTAGAATAATTGCGTTTCGTCAGATTTGCGTCAGATGATGAATTTTGATAAGCAACGTCGGCTAACACGGACTTTGCGGCTCACTACGTTCACTTAAATGCTTCGCACTTTACAAAGCCCGGGCCCGATAGGCTAAATGGCGCTGGCTACGCTACGAAGCCGAGGTGTAACCAGACTTTGGAGCTTATATAGGCCACCAGTCTAAATAGGGGCGCCATTTAGCTTATCAGACATCGCTTACCCGCCGCCTGTTATGCGAAATACAGCCCGACCGATCTATTGCGGCTAGTATTTGTTGAATCAGTATAGATGCACATGTCACTGGTAGGTTTCTACAAGAAAAAGTATAACGAAGATATTCACCCAACTTCTCCAGATGATGTTCTTAGTTCATGGGAACTGAAGGCCGTGTCACTGGAGGACTCAGGAGAAGTAATTGAGATTGATGGGAGCTATATTCTTAGTCTTGGTGCACATGTTTCTCATACCCCCTTACTAATGTCGACAAAGCAAAGCCTACATTATGGCAGAGCTTTTGAGATATGCAACGTACTTACTTACCTTACTGATTCTCCAATACATCTGAGATACGGCGAAAAAACCGACGTTGAGTCACTGTTTAAGGGTATGAAGTCGTATCTTAGTTTGATGGGATTTGATTGCCTTGCCAATGAGTATTCATTACAGGATAAGATAGCTGAACGTTACGAACTGATCTCTGAAACGGCTGATGATGATTTCCGAAGGTTAATGCCATTTAGTACGTTTGCCACCAGTTTCGTTACTGCCTTCGATATACCGAGGGACGCTTCTCTTCGGCGAGCATTTTATGCGTACAGGCAGGGTATTTTTTCCGTGGATCCACAAGGTGCGATATTGAACTATTGGCGAGCGCTTGAGCCAATTACCAACAAACAACAACGGTACGAAATCTTCGATACCTTTGAGAGTGTCCGTTTACGACCCGTGTATTCAAGAAGACTTCCCACTCGGCGAAAATCAACGAAGAAATTTAATTTACTGAGACGTTATCGTGACTACCTGTCCAAGTATGTTTCTAACTTGCAGCGCCACTATGGCTCGAGATCTATAATCTTGGATCATCTATATGCTAATCGCAGATGTCCAAGCGCACACGCCCGGGACAATATTTTACAGATTGGAGATGATGTCACTCTTGTTACTCTCTTCAATGACGCTCTTCTACTAAAATACATAGCTAGATGTGCTGTAGAGATCTATTGGAGTAAAATCGAATAGTACTATAGTCCACATGTACCACTGAAATATCGGGGTTGGGTTGTACTTCGCATAACGGGCGGCGGGTAAGCGATTTCTGAGGGGCTTCGTGTCGCTTTTGATGCCTACGGCATAGCACCACTTCGCCTATCTGCGGGTAAACGGTTTGCCCGCCTACAGCGGCCTCACCCAAATTCGCTTACCCAGTCCGCTGGAGTGAAAGCAAGCTTTCCCTCCAGCGAACTTCGCTTACCCGCCACCCCGTTATATGACATCTATTCTTAAAAGGATTCAAAGATGACTAAAGAAAAAGGATACTTGAAAGACTCTGATAGGTTTACGAAAGTGCATCAGAAAATGTGCGTATGGTTTACAGCAAATACCAATGCAAAGAATTTTGTAAGAATATTTTTAGGTGATCTTTCCTTTGATCTGAAAACAACACTCGAGGTTCCGGTCAAGTCCCAATCTGGTTTTTTATACGGATACGCCGATATTCGTTTGTCATATAAAACTGACCAGTCAAAACGAGAAAATGTCCTTATTGAAGTAAAGTCATCTTTTACCGACTTTGGAGAAGTTCTGAGACAAATAAGAACTCATCAGGAATATTTAGGTAACATAACAAAAACATGCCTGGTACATTCAGGTTTAGATGATGAAAAGAATGGGGATGCGATACAATATTTTGTAAGCCAGGGAATATACATTGCTTCATTAGAAGAAGTTAAAGAGGAAATAGAGAGGATAGTATCTACGAATATGGTTACGAATGAAACTAAAGTCCCTGCTGGAAAACGTAATGCAGAGTTATCTGGCGTTTGGGTTTCAACGACTGAAAACTTTTGGGATTTTGAATTCATGATTGAGTATGATGACAAATACTTAGGACGTAAAACTGCTAACTTGTTGTCCACTAGCAACTATTTTGAACATAAAAAGGAATTTTGGAAAATAGTCGACAAATTTGGGTTAAATATCAACAAAAAGAATCCTATTTCAATACCTGTAGGAAGTATATCTCTCCCCTGTATGGTCGATTTATCGTATCATCCAGGAGAAGTTGGTCATCCTGAAGGAGTAATTGAAAGGATTTATATCAATGGAGAAGTTACAGAATTGATAAAATGAATTCATACAAGACATTGGCTAACAGCGTGTTTGCTGATCCGCTTCGCTCCGCCTAAAATCAGCCTTCAGAGGACTTCGGAAACATGTGGGGCTATAAGCTAAATGCCGCTGCCTACGCCACGAAGCCGAGAGGTAACCAAACTCGATAGTTTATATAAACCACCAGGCAAAAATAGGGGCTCCATTTAGCCTATCGGGGCGGCGGGTAAGCGGCTCCGCTATCGCTTTGCCCAAATTCGCTTACCCAGTCCGCTGGAGTGAAAGCAAGCTTTCCCTCCAGCGAACTTCGCTTACCCGCTGTCCGTTAGACGAAACGCCTAAGGCACAATACGAATATGAAAGAGAAGAAAAGATTAAGTATTCCACCTGACATCGCAGCAAAGGTACTATTTCTATCCGACCGAACTTGTTGTGTGTGTCGTAACCCAAGTTTGACAGTCAAAGGGGGGAAATTGGCCTTGGACTTGTTCTTTGAAAAACGATCTTCTTGTTTTACAAG
>Ga0315545_1004184_pt1 | contig 11981 bp, 14 predicted proteins | sample SalMarSW160210MG_FD_203096 | JGI IMG/M metagenome (GOLD analysis project Ga0315545, IMG submission 203096) | Salt marsh sediment microbial communities from the Plum Island Ecosystem LTER, Massachusetts, United States - Salt Marsh Sediment SW1602-10 ... | reverse complement strand
CTTTCTCATTTTACCCACAATCTCTACTACAAAACCATAATCTATGTTCTTGTCAGAGCGAAGATAAACGGTTATACCTGGTGGTTTACTCGTCAAGATATCTTTTAATCTCGACTCAAACTTTTCCGAGTCGATTTTCTCGTCCTCGATGAATAACGTTTTATTACTTTTGATTGTTACTGTAACACCCTCTTCATCATGCGGTAACGAGGCATCGGTTTTAGGTAAAGATACATCTATTCCGGGTGTCATCATTGGAGCAGTAATAATAAAAACCACGAGGATTGTCAACGCGACATCCACAAGATTAGTTATATTCAAATCTTGAATGAGACCCCTGTCCTTATTCTTTTTCAACCAATCCTCTTTTAAGATTTGCAAATGCCTCACTGATGAAATTGTCGAGCTGTGATTCTAAATTGATTATTCTACTGCGTAAAAGGTTATTGAAAACTAACGACGGGATTGCGACAAGAAGTCCATAAACAGTAGAAATAAGAGCGTCGGTAATACCGGGTGCAACAACCATTATATGAGCTGACCCCCTGGCTCTTATCTCCAGGAAAGCCTCCATAATTCCCCATACAGTTCCTAAAAGTCCTAAAAAAGGGCTTGCTGTGACAATCGTGCCTAAAATCGGCAATCCATTCTCTAAGTTCTCTATTTCGGCTGCCTTTGTCCGGTCCATTGCGAGCTGCATATTATCAGCTATTCCCAGCGCCCTGTCACCAGCATTTGCCTTTAGAAATTTGAACTCATCGAGTCCGCTCTTTAATACCCTTCCGTAAATATTATTGTTTAACAAATATCCAAGATTATACATTTTTTCGACATCGCTATGAAATCTGAAATTTTGTAAGAAATCCTGCGCTTTTCTTTTAGTAGACCTCAAATCAAATATTTTTTTGAAGAAAATCGCCCAGGACCAGATGGAAAAAAATACCAGAATAACCATTATAATTTGAACTACAATCCCGGACTCAAAAAAGATTCTAAATATATTCATTGATTCAACCTGCTACCTGCAAGTACTGCTTCGGGTGAATTAGGATATTCTTTTATCACCCTGTCGAAATACATTCTTGCAATCTTTAATTCGTTAGCCTCCTCATATATGATACCGGTTTTAAATATTGCGGTTGGCTTTTTATTGCTTTCCGGATATTTATTTATCAATTCATTGAAGGTATTAACCGCATCCTGTCTTTTGCCCATTGCATAGTAGCATTCTCCAATCCAGTAAAGAGCATTATCAGAAAGTGCGGACTCCGGAGCAATTTTTATGTAAGATTTGAAACCATCGATAGATTCGCTATAATTGCCTTTAACATAGTTCAGATAAGCCGATTCATATATCATACGCGCCTCAGGACTAACCGAAGATACTTCACCGGAATCGGCATCCGGCTTTCTTCCCTTTACTAATTTTTCATTTATTTGAGTTAATTGTGTTTCGGATTCACTCAATCGGGTATTGAGCATTTCTATCTTCTCAGCTATCTCATCCGATTTGGTATATAAATCTACCCTAAGCTGAGCAAGCTCCTTAGATTGCTTTTTGGTATAGTATTTTAGACTATCTAGCTGCCAGTAATAGCTCTCAAAGTGCTTTGGTCTAAAACAACCTCCAAATATTAGAGACAAACACACCACACCCAAAAGCAATCTAAGTTGCTTAGTCATATTTTGTTTGTTTAGCTAATGGAGCTGTTTTTACTCTGCTACAAACTCACAGCGACGGTTCTTTTCCAGATTTTCCGGATCGAGAGGTCTTTCTTCCCCGTAGCTTACTGTTGACAATTGCGCGGCAGGAATACCAAGTCCTACAAGATAATTAAGCGCCGCTTTTGCCCTTCTCTCACCAAGAGCCATATTATATTCAGCAGTACCTATTCTACAACAATGACCCTCAATAACCACATTCACTTCCGGATATAACTCAAGCATCTCGCTGTTTGCGTCTAAAATTGCCGCGGCATCAGGCCTAATATCGGATTTATCAAAGTCAAAGAATATCCTGTCCAATACTAGCTCGGGCCTTTCAGGCTCAACTACTTCAGTTGTATCTTCTTCAACAACTTCCGGCTCTTCCACTATCTCTTCCTCTACTACTGGTGCGCCGCCGCAACCGATCAACAAGACAACAATCAACAGTACTGGTAAAAATACTTTAAAATAACGCATCCTTGCCTCCTTTTTTGTTTAATGATAATAAAAAACTCATTATTGTCAAGCACCTTTTTTTATTTTTATAATTTTTATATTCCACACCTTGGTTTTTTTATCTCTTAATCAACAAAAATTTCTTTATAAAACTTAAGCAAAAGGTCATATGCATCGTCTACAGACATAGGCACAACTTTGGTCTGACCAATTATAGGCATAAAGTTCGTGTCTCCGCTCCATCTGGGAACAAGGTGATAATGGAGGTGCTTTTCGAAACCGGCACCCGCAATCCTACCGAGATTCATCCCGATATTAAAACCTTCCGGTTTCATGGCTTTTTTTATAACCTTCTGCCATTTCTGCATGAGAGTAGACATCTCAAGCATCTCTTCCTCGCTCAATTCTCCGAAATCCCCTGTATGATTATACGGTGCAATCATTATATGCCCGTTATTATATGGATATTTATTCATTATAACAAAAGCAAATTTTCCGCGAAACAGAACGCCTGATTTTCTATCGTCCTTAGACGACTGAGCATTACAGAAAATACAGCCCTCGGCATTTAGATCACTAATGTATTTATACCGCCAGGGAGCAAATATTCTCTTCATCAGAAAAGAGACCGCTGTGTTACCACTTTGGTAGGGTTTTCTTCCGGAATCAAAATCTGCCCGTATACACCGTCATAACCTGGACGTACCTCCACGTTTTCATTTCTGACTTTTATAACCGATCTGGCTATTTTCTCTTCAGTGCAAGAAAGTAAAATCTTTTCTGGCAAATCAAGTAATATTCTAAATTCATTACCAAAATAAGTTGTTAGTTTTATATATGTCTCTTCTACAGCCCGCGTCTTACTTCCCACCTTTAGAGAATCAGCAATTATTTCTCGTAAAGGAACAAGTCTCTTATAACCCACTCTTCCTTCGCTCTTAGCTTTTTCTCTATCCGCAAGGTCGTAAACACGATGCAGCACACCAAGGGTCAGGGGTCTGCCGCACTCAGGACATATGTTATTATGTTTCTTTGAATCATAAGGGTGAAAAGTCACGTTGCATTTTCTGTGTCCGTCATAATGATACTTGCCTTCCTCGGGGAAAAACTCAACCGTATAATCGAAAATATTTGTATCCTGATTTTTTAAAACATTCAAAAGAGAAGAATAATCGATTTCCTCTTTAAAACAGTTAGCTTCTCTTCCTATGTTGGCGGGCGAATGCGCATCCGAATTTGAAATCAGTGTTATATTATCAAGAGAAGACAAAAGCCAGTTCATGGGAGGATCAGAAGATAGTCCGGTTTCTATAGCGTAAATTTTTTCTCTGTAATTTCCAAATGCTTCTTCTATAGAATCAAATCCTGACTGAGAACCAAAAAGCCCAAACCATGGAGTCCATAGATGGGCTGGAATCAAAATCGCATCTTCACATACAGAAAATAGACTCTCTGCAAGATCACGCAAAGAAAAAGAAAGAATTGGTCTCCCATCGGCTTCTAATTTTCCAAATTTTCTAATACTTTTATTAAAACTCCTGACAATCTCAAAATTAGGCAGAATTATAAGCGAATGTATTTTCTTTGTCTGTCCTCCCTCATTGTATATATTGCATACTTCAGCAGTCAAGATGAAATCAACTTCTTCAAACCTATAAATACCTTCCCTCTGGGTTTCTTTTAATCCTCCCTCCAAAAGATAAAGCCAACCTGGATTTGTAAAATCGCCGGTACCTACAAGATTAATACCCTTAGCCTTTGCTTCTTTCGCAATAAAAGGAAGTTCCATTTGCTTACTGGTCGCCATAGAATATTTAGAGTGAATGTGAAAATCCGCGTAATATTTCATCTAAGAATCTCTCTCATGTATCAAATTTTTTTAAAACCGAAATCACTTCGGAAGGTGAAGTCGCACCAAGCAAAGTCTTCCTGAAATCCTCCTGTCTGCACATTCTCGATATTCGCGCAAGAACCTGTATGTATTTATTTTTAGCTTCTTCCGGAGCAACAATAAGAAAAACGACATAAACCGGTTTACCGTCGAGAGACTGAAAATCCAGACCTTCCTTAACAATTCCTATAACCATCAAAAGATCTTTAAGCGCTTCGGTTCTTGCGTGGGGAATGGCGATTCCTTCAACCACTCCCGTACTTTCCAGTTCCTCTCTTTCTCTGATCTTATGCAAAATGGGCTCCCTGGCCATTATGACGCCCTTCCGAAGAACCTGGTCCAACATCTTCTCAATCATAGTAAACTTATCTTCAACCTTATCTACAACTATTATTAAATCCTCATCAAGGAATTCCTCAATCATCTCTTTCCTCCCTCTTTTTCTATAAGAATCGGACACTGAACATACTCAATCATCTGCTGAATCATTCTTTCTACTTTCCTTCCTTCAACACCCTGCCCGCCACGATGCCCGACTATAAGAAGATCAATATTTCGCTCTTTTACAAATTTTCTAAGAATATCAATAGTGTCCCCTTCCTCGACGAAAAGAGCTGTTTTCACTCCCTCATTAACTGCCATATCTTCAAGATAGTAAAGATATTTCCAGCCCTCTTCTTCTATTTGTATGGCAGTATCGATTTCATCCAACCCTCTCATACTCGCCACTGTCCTAACTAAATCTTTATCTACGATGAATAAAGCATACAGTGTAGCAGAAATCCCTTTACTGAGTTCTACGGCTCTATCCCAGGAAGCTCTTGTTTCTCCCGAAATTATATATAAAAGAATTCTTTCCATAATAACTATTTTTCTCCTCTTTTCAACCTTTTCATTCTAAAAAATTCTTCCCTCTCTTCTTCTTCAAGACTGTCTTCGATTCTACTAATATCTCCCTGGTATTCCGGGATAAAAATTTTTTCCAAAGCATTTACTCTTTTCTGAGTTTTGCTTACTTCTGACCCGAGTCTCCATATAAGTACTTCTTTTGCAGCCCACCTGGCAATAAGCTCGATTATTCCCCTGAACTTGACAAAAGCTTCATCGAAATACTGATCAGTAGAATAGAGACTCACCTGAAGTTTTTTCGGAGGAACATCAACAAGAAGTTCAGGCACGGGAATTCCCATAACCGACCTCATCCTGACATCGATTTCGGGCTTATCTATAGCCTTGCTACAATTCTCAATGTCTTCTTTGCCGGTATAAACCCATGTTTTTAGAAGAGTATCATAAGCTTCTTTCAATTTTTCGGTAACTTCCTCTTCTAATTCCTTAAAACCGCGAACATTTCTCATCAACTCCATAATCATCACTTCTCTCTTTTCATCGAGAAGACCGTGCCCTTCTATGGCGATTTTTAATTTTCTCTTAAGTTTCAATAGATTGCTCTGGGTCGGAGCTATCTGCACCTAACCTCCCAAAAATTCATTTATTTCATCCTCTTTTATTCTTGCCAATTCACTTCTTGGAAATATGCGAAGCAATTCCCAACCCATATTCAGTGTTTCCTCGATAGAACGTGATTCTCCCGGACCCTGCTGCAAGAAAGTTTTCTCGAATTTTTCTCCGAAATTAAGATAACTTCTATCTATTTCGGATAACTCCTCTTCTCCGATTATCGAAGCGAGAGAACGTACTTTTTGAACCCTTGAATAAGACGCGTATAATTGACCGTAAAGATCGGGATGGTCTTTTCTGGTCTTACCTTCACCAATACCGTCTTTCATTAAACGCGAAAGAGAGGAAAGAGTATCGAAGGGAGGGTAAATGCCCTTTTGATGCATTTCTCTCGAAAGAACGATCTGCCCTTCCGTTATGTAACCGGTAAGGTCGGGAATCGGATGTGTAATATCGTCATTCGGCATTGTGAGTATCGGTATCTGTGTAATGGAACCTTTTTTTCCTTTCACCCTCCCGGTCCTCTCGTAAAGCGAAGCAAGATCGCTGTAAAGATACCCCGGATAGCCCTTTCTCGACGGAACCTCTCCTCTAACCGAAGAGACCTCTCTTAAGGCTTCGCAATAATTCGTAATATCGCTAAATATCACGAGAACATGTTTATCTTTCTCGAAAGCGAGAAACTCAGCCACACTAAGAGCACAACGCGGAGTAATTAATCTTTCTACCGAAGGGCTATCGGCAAAATTGAGAAAAGTAACGAGGCGTCTTAATTCTCCGCCTTCCTCAAATTTCTTAAGAAAGAAATCAGCCTCATCGGCTCTGATTCCCATTGCCGCGAAAATAATAACGAATTCTTCCGTCTCAGATATCCTCGCTTGATTCACGATCTGAGCCGCTATTTCATTGTGCGGTAAGCCCGAGCCTGAGAATATCGGCAATTTCTGCCCTCGAATCAGAGTCGTAAGAGAATCTATAGCAGATATCCCCGTCATAATATTGTCCCTTGGATATTCCCGCCCGTCGGGGTTCAAGGGAAATCCATTAACGTCTCTTTCTTCTTCGCCTAAAACTTCTCCGCCTCCATCCAGGGGTCTGCCAAGACCGTCAAAAACTCTTCCCAGCATCTCTTCCGATACCGAAATAGTAATCGGAGAACCCACGAATCTGATTCTTACTTTTTCCCTGTTTATACCGCTCGTTCCGGAAAAAATCTGTGCAACAGCCCTGTCTTCGTCAACCTCAATAACCCTGCCCACTCTCTTTATGTCACCCTGTTCTATCTCAACCATTTCTCCGAATCCAACATCTCTCACCCCTTCAATAACGAGAAGCGGACCGCTTATTATACTCGCACCAATATGTTTTTTTTCGTATAATTTATCCATATTGTTCTCTTAAAGAAGAAAATTCTTTTTCTATTTTCAGTGTCAATTCATTGAATTTATGAAGTTCATCATTTCCGATTTCTTCCCTCATTCTTTTAATCTCGGGGAAAACCGACAATTCTTCTATTTTGAATAGCGGAACACCTATCTTCAGAAGGTCTTCAGCACCATCTCCGAAATCAAAGATAACTTTTAGCATTTTATACTGTTTTTCAGGACCACAGTAGGCATCAACAGCGGAAAGAGCACTCTGCTGCAGGAAACCCTCTTTTATGAGTTCGGCTTTCCTGAGCGTAAGCCTCTCTTTCTCCGGAAGAGCTCCCTCTCCTACCAGTTGCACTATCTCTCTTAAATGCGATTCTTCCAGAAGAATAGCCATTAATCTGTTACGCAGCTCCACGTTAGATAACCCCTTACTTTCCCACCAGCTACTCACGCTATCCAGATATCCAGAATATGATTCGGTCCAGGAAATAGCCGGATAATGTCTGGAATACGCAAGGTCTCTATCCAGAACCCAGAACGTACTGATAAAACGTTTTGTATGACTCGTAACCGGTTCGGAAAAATCACCGCCCGGCGGCGATACGGCTCCGACTATACTAACCGAACCTATTCTATCTTCCGTAACTTTAACCCTACCGCCTCTCTCATAAAATTCGGCAAGTCTGGAAGATAAGTAAGCGGGGAAACCCTTCTCTGCCGGCATCTGTTCCATTCTGCCGGATATTTCCCGAAGAGCTTCCGCCCAGCGGGAAGTGGAATCCGCAAAGAGTGCAACATCATACCCCATATCCCGAAAATACTCTGCTATCGTTATACCCGTATATATACTGGATTCTCTTGCAGTAACCGGCATATTGGAAGTGTTGGCAATAAGAATAGTTCGTTCCATAAGGGACTTACCGGATCTGGGGTCTTTGAGTGCGGGGAATTCTTCCAAAACCTGCGCCATTTCGTTTCCTCTTTCCCCGCAACCGATGTATATAATTAAATCCACATTAGACCATTTGGCGAGAGAATGTTGGGTTACGGTTTTTCCTGTACCGAAACCTCCGGGGATTGCCGCAACCCCTCCTTTTGCTATAGGAAAAACCGAATCTATTACCCTCTGACCCGTAAACATTATCTCCTCGGGAGAAATTCTTTCCAGAAAAGGTCTCTTTTTTCTCACTCCCCAGGAATGATATAGTTTGATTTCCTCCCTTTTACCATCTTTTTTCTCCAGGAGACAAATGGTATCCGAGACCCGATAATCGGAAGTTTTTTCTACCTCGACAACTTTCCCGGCAATTCCGGGAGGAACTAAAATTCTATGCTTTATCAGAGAGGTTTCTTTTATTTCTCCTATTATGGAATTCGGGAAGACTTCGTCGCCTTTCTTAACCTTTATATCAACTCTCCACTTCTTATCCCGTGAAAGTGCAGGAACCTTAGCCCCTCTTTTAATAAAAATACCCTGTTGTTCTTTCATTATAGTAATGGGACGCTGAATTCCATCAAAAGTATTGGAAATTATTCCCGGTCCCAATTCTACCGACAACGGTTTCCCGGTTCCGAATACCTTGATTCCGGGCTCAAGGCCCGTTGTATCTTCATATACCTGTATCATCGACTCGGTACCGTTAATTCTTATCGCTTCTCCCACAAGACCCTCATCTCCGATACGAACTTCTTCATTCATTTCAATGTTACGGGTATTCTTGGATATAATTATAGGTCCTTCGATTCTTTTAATTACAGCTTCACCCACTTTTGACTCCCAATTTAACAGCAATTATTTTCATATTTTGCTTTATTATATTATCGGCAATAAGAGAAAAACGGAAATCGTATTCCTTTTCCTCGCTTCTTATTAAAAAACCGCCTGTTATCGATTCGCCGGTAAAATTTAAACCCTTTATGCCGCTACAAATTTTCTTAAAACTATCCAGGTCTTTTTCCCTTGCTACCAAAACAGCATTTTTTTCTTCCTTGATTACATCATTACAGCAAGATTTTATCCAGTTTTCCAGCTTACCGTCTTTAAGCATTAAAACAAGTTTTTCCTCCAAATCCTTACGCAACAATTCAAAAAGTTTATTCCTTAGATAAAAAAATTCTTTTTTCTCATCCATCTTTTTTTTGGAAACAATCCTTGTCTTTTCTTTCTCAAACAGGAATCTCCCTTTTTTCTCTGCTCCTTCCTTTATTTTCTTCTCTTCTTCCCTTGCCTGAATCAATATACGCCCTTCAGCTTTTTTAGCTCTGGAGAGAAGACTTTTCGCTTCCTTTTTCGCATTACCGACGATTTTTTCTTTCAACTGCTTAATATCATTTTTCATACACTAATAGACAAAACTCTTTTTATTAAATCAAGTGCTTTACCTCTTTCTTTCCAGCCGGTTCTGGAAGGTATTTCCACAACAAGAGGTATTACCCCTTCGGTCTTTTGTCTGTTAATTTTATCCCTTATCAGATCAGCCTCATTCTCAGTCACAAGAATAATTCCTACATCATCATCGCCAAGAGCCTTCTCGAACTCCTCTGCCACCGAATTTTCGCTCTCGGCAGTTACGGTAGAAATCCCGGAAAGAGAAAAACCGAGACAGGTAAATTCATCACCAATAACTTTTATCTTCATACTTTCATCAGTATAAGAACAGCAACAATGAGCCCCCAGATAGAAAGTCCTTCGGCAAGTCCGGCAAAAACAATTGCAGAACCCATAATTTCAGGTTTTTCCGCAAGAGCAGCCATAGCAGCCGCACCTATCCTGGAGAGCGCTATACCGGCTCCCAGTACGGAAACAGAAATCGATAGACCTGCTGCAAGAAAAGCCCATCCAGCAGAAACATTAGAAGACTGCGGCACTACACTCTGCTGCGCAAAAAGAGTAACAGGTATAGAAACCGTAACAACACCTACTATACCAAAAAAAACGGCAATAATTATAAAAGCAATGTTGAATTTTTTCAATCCCTGTATCAAACCATCAAACTTATCCACAATTACCTCCTATTTTATTTTTACGGGTTCGTAAACTTCTTTCCCTATTTCAAAGAAACGAGAATAAAATTCATAGTATTCAAGTCTCAGACCCTGAATAAATACAATCATTCCCTCAAGACCGATAATAAAAATATTTCCCAAAATCAATGTTGTGGACCCTCCCATTCCAACCATTTTTCCGATTAAACTCGAAATCTCTATCAGCGACATTGTCAGAATAACATGTCCTATGTTGAAAGCTGCGACTCGTATGAAAGAAAGAGTATTCGAAATCATAGAAAGAGAAAGATGAATCAACTCACCGATAGAGAGAAGCAGCTTATTGGAATTTAAACCCTCCTTTACGGCATCTTTTAAAGGAATACCGCCAACAACCACCATGGCACTAACCCCTATAACTATACTCTCTATTAGAACTATCTTCCCGGAATTCCCATTTACTATAGAAAAAACAAGGGAAAGCGAAGAAAGATAAAAAATAAAACCCGGTAATCCGTGAGCGGAAAGGAACAACCCCTCTTTATTATCCTCCATCGTATATTCGATCAAACGCAGAACATAGCCAAAAGTAACCATTATTACACCAAGATAAACAGCAAAAAGCATAGCCCTCTCAGGCTCTTTAAACGGAGAAAACCATATCGGTTCAAAAAGGTGAGTTCCGAAAAATTCTCCGAAAATTGTCCCGAACACAGCGGAAGAAGCTCCCAATATTACAGGAAAAATAGCAAACCTTCGTAGTAAACGTATACTATATAGAGCAACACCGGCTAAAATCAAGATAACCCCGTGTCCTAAATCTCCAAACATAATACCAAAAAGAAGCAAGAACGACAGACTGGTAAAAATAGTCGGATCTACTCCCCTGTAAGACGGTATACCATAAGAATTAACTATTGATTCAAAAGGACGGAAAATCGACAGATTATTAAGTTTAGTAGGCGCTTTACCTGCATCTTTGCTTCTCCGTCTGATTCTTTCCTCATCGAGGATATAAAGATTCAGATTTTCTCCTTTTTTCTTGACCTCGGGGACTGCCCGACTCGGCAAATAAGTACTGACAAAAAATACTTTCTCCGATCTTGCCGTCTTTTTCAACCACTTTAATTCCAAGGTCGAAACACGAATATCATTCTTCAATCCCAGAATCTCATCTTCTATATTACGTCCCATCTTCTTTAAGGAAGCAACAAGAGCTGTCCTCTCTTCTTTTATTTCCCAAAACTTACTTTCTATTTTGTCCTTCAAACTTAGAATAGGACCTTCCAAACGGCTAAAAAACTCAAGTTCACTAAAATGTACACTTTCCAGAACCTTACTCAGGGATTCAAGCTCAAAAGAAGAACAGAAGATAATAAGTGGTATTCTACCTTCTTGAGATTTTCTTCTGAAAACAAGAATCTCTCTGTCCTTCACTATCTCCAGGAGATTTTTTTCCTCGGCGGAAGGTATGGTTCCACCCAGCATTTTAAGAAACCTACTATTATGAAGCTCCTCTATTGGCGTATCCGATTCAGGCAACAGAGTCAGAAGTTCCGAGGTAAGGTTTAATTCTATCTCTTCTTTTTTCAATGATTCAAGTCTGTTTTGTTTCTCCCCCAGTTTTTCCTGAAATTTACTCAAGAAATTTCCGGCTTTATCAGTTACCTTATTTATCTCTACTGCACCCATCGGAATTTCCCCATGACTTTTAATATCGAAATACTCAATGATATCTTTTATTCTTTTTTCGTAATCTTCCAATCTATTAAAAATTTCCGTATATTCGGGTTCTCGCAAATGACTATCAGAAAACTCTGCGATATGGAACTTGCCTTCTTTACCTATAAAATCAAGAACCCGTGGCAAGTCTTCTTCGGTTACTGCAAGCAAAAAATGAGTCATTTCTTCAGGAACCCACATAAAGTTCACTCCTAATACTTTTAAGTTGTCCTTTCTCAAGGTTTAGCAATCTAGCCCTGTAGATAGAGATAATGTCGTTTATCTTTATGGTCAAAAGAAAGAAGAAAGCAAGAATTGCTCTCATTGAGTACATCTTAAATTTAAAATCCTTATAACAAATACGGCTGAACTCTCTTATATAAAAA
>Ga0315545_1004180_pt1 | contig 11987 bp, 10 predicted proteins | sample SalMarSW160210MG_FD_203096 | JGI IMG/M metagenome (GOLD analysis project Ga0315545, IMG submission 203096) | Salt marsh sediment microbial communities from the Plum Island Ecosystem LTER, Massachusetts, United States - Salt Marsh Sediment SW1602-10 ... | reverse complement strand
AGAGGAAGAAAATGTGGAAAAATTCCGTTGCACAATTGCTTTTATGTGCTGGATTTGACTTTTTTTCGATTCCGCACTTCGCGCAGCCTGCGACTGGCGACGACAGGGGCTATAATAATTCCTATCATTTTTAAATTAGCCAATTACACAGTAATTAATGACAAATTGAATAAATGATTAATATTAATTTCTACCTCGTCAACCTTAAATAGAGCTGCGACATTTTTTCCGGCAGTCTTGTTACATCATCCAATATTGCATACTGATAATTACCATATAAGTGCGGGATATACTTTTTAGCAAAACGGTCTATTGTTATGCAGTAAGGTACAATGCCTGCCTGCTTCGCCTCTAAAATTGCACGGCGTGTATCTTATATAGCATATCCTGATGTATCGGAACTTGATTTGGAACCATAGCCTGTATCTGCAGGAATACCGTCACTTAAAAGTATAAGCAGTTTTGTTTTATTAGGTTCTTCTAAAAGCCTTGCTGTTGTATGACGAATAGCGCATCCATCCCGATTGCCTGCATAAGCTTTTATTTCCGGTATTCGTGTCCACGTATGATCATTCCATAATTCAGGAAAGTCCTTGACTACATTAACAAACACATTCTTTCTGCCCATACTAAAAAATGAAAATATACCAAAATTATCTCCAACTATAGACAGGGCCGAACCTAAAAGTGCAAGAGCTGCTTTTTCTATATCAATTATCTTGGAACCGCCTGCCCTTATTTCTGTATCTGTAGATGAGCTTGCATCCACCAGAATGGCAGATGCAATGTCTCTTAAGTTTTTAATCTTCCGGAAATAGATCCTTTCATCCGGTGACTGACCCCTTATAAGGTCCATTAAATAATCAACTGCATCGGAAGTATGGATATCATCTCCGCTTTCCCACCTGCGGGACATTTCCACATTATCAGGTTTAATGTATAAAAAACGTTTTTTAATGCGCTTGTATTCTCTTTTATATTTTCTTGATTATCCGGTTGTTTAAGGAAACCATAAAATGTATAGAAATATTCAACCAAAAGATAGATTTTTAAGCAAATTTGGTATTGAAATGGCTTATATATTGCTCCTTTTTGTTATAACCTTAATCAACCGGATAATCAAGTATATTTTTCTATTGTTTTTTCATAGTAATCACTTTCTACAGACTGTAAGGTTCTTTCAAAGAGGGTGCAGTGCTTTCTTTCGTATGTTTTTTTATAATAATTATATTCCGGATACTGGAAAATCTTCATTTCTCCATGCTCAATTTCCAGAGTTAACTCTTCTGCTTTTTTATCTGAATATCTTAAAGATGAAAGATCGATTTTACTCTCTTTAGGTTCTTCAAGATCATCTATAGAAGGAAAGATCTTCTGACTCTTTAAAAGTTCCGGTGACGTATCTAATACAACTTCTGCAAATAATTCAGGTTTTCCCAGAGTAGAAAAACTATTGTGAACACTATCTGCGCGTGCCAGTTGGTGCCAGTTGCCTTTTTGACAACTAGTTTTGCAGAACCCTTACCCTTTTTTGTCCAGCTATATGAAGGTAAACCGGCCATTGTCGACACCACCCCCTTCCGTGATTGGCTGAATGCCAAGGGGCTGCTGTTCAAGCCCACAACTGGAATGGCAAACGATAACAACCTGCGTGTGCGCGAAAATCCCAATCTGGAGGCGGAAATTTTTGGTGTTTTATCCAAGGGTGATGCAGTAGAGGTGCTGGACAGAACCGGTATACAAGATACCATCGGCGACAAGACTGCCTACTGGTACAAAGTGCGCCGCAAAAGTGACGGCCTTGAAGGCTGGGCCTTTGGCGGTTTTATCGATGTGTTTGGCTGCCATTTAATCTATGGTTTTGGCAATACAGCCAGAGCCCGTACACAAATCGTGTGCTTTTATGCCCTGACCCTTTAGGCGGATAAAACGGCTTACAGCTTCGATGAGTGTTTCGGTATCCGGTCTGGGCACAAGCACCCGTTCATCCACATAAAACTCAAGACCGTAAAACTCCTTCATTTTCCTGATATAAGATACAGGCTTACCAGCACAGCGCTCATCCAGCAGCCTTTTCTGAATTAAAAATTAAGCCATAAATACCAAGCAGCAGCTCCTTTTCAAGCGTTATACTTATGTGTCAACGATTCTTGCTTCAGCACGGGAGGCATCCCCCTATGGTTGTTACCGCCCCAGGTCACCCAATGTCATCCGGCGGCTTTTCCGCGAACGCTTTACGACATTTGAATCACTGTATGAAGAAAAGTACGTGGCTTCATGTGGTAAGTTTCGCCTTGGGTTGATAAAATGGGCGGTGGAAGCCTTTGCTCTCTGCGGCAACTGGAACCGGGGCATAGCCCGGGTTCACTGTGCTGATTGCGGATACGATTTTTTCGTGCCTTTCTCGTGTAAAAGCTTTTTCCTCTGCCCTTCCTGCAGTCAGAAATGCACGCTGCTTTTAGATGAGTACTTAAGTAAGGATCTCCTGCTCACTCTGCCACACCGGCAGTTTGTCTGGACAATACCTAAGTGCCTGCGTGTGTTCCTCAAACACAACAGAGCTCTTCATGCTGAATTGAGCAGGCTCATGTTCGGTCTGCTTTCGTACTACTTTAGGCAGGCCGCAGGACGCAAGATCACGACGGGCATGGTATCCGGCCTTCAAACCTTTGGGTAGTTTGCGGGTTGGAACCCGCACTGGCACACTATTGTTCTTGAGGGAGAATTCGACCGCTGGGACAGGTTTATATTCATTCCTATCGGAGCAAGCGATGAACTAAAGCAGCTTTGGCGAGTCAAGGGAGTGGAATTCTTTGCCAATCGTGAACTTATAAACACCGATTTCTCAAGGAAGCTTCTCGGCTGGAAGCATTCGGGCTTTTCTATTGAGAGTGACACACGCATCTATGATGAGCGGGCGCGGGATGCGTTAAGCCAATATATCGTGCGCGCACCCGTATCCCTTGAGAAATTGTACCGGGACGGCGAAACCGACACGGTGTTGTGGCACGCGCCTAGCAAGGGGCCTTTCAATGGTGAGGACAGGTACTTTTCGGGATTGGATCTCATCGCACAGCTTACTCTGCACATACCACCCAAGGGCAAGCATCTGGTGCTATGATGTACGCGAGAGGGAGAAAATGTGGAAAAATGCCGTTGAACAATTGCTTTTATGTGCTGGATTTGACTTTTGTCAATTCCGCGCTTTGCGCAGCCTGCGACTGGCGACGACAGGGGCTATAACAATTCCTATCATTTAGTATTGTTATCTTTACTTAAAAGTTCTTGCAATTCTTTCAATTACTTTCTTAATCTCTTCCTCTATATCCCTTTCAGTCATTTCTTTAGCAACCTCTCTTCCAATTTCAACCTTCCATCCATCATATCTTTTTCCACTTTTTTTAAGTATGTCTTCAATTGTCTTGATATTTGTCTGATCCTTTATTTTTTTCTTATCTTCATCGCTTAGTTTTATACTATAATCCTTCTCAATAACTTTTATTGCTGCTTTCGCAAAAATTTCTGATGGATAATAATCCTCGATATTTCCTTTCTCCCACAAATATGTATGATCTTCTTCAATAAGATTTTGGTTTTTTATAGCCATTAATTCATTTTTTGCATTTTTGTCTAATATCATAAAAATCGGAACAACGGCATCTCTTGTTATCTCTACCCACATTTTCAAATGGTATTTACCTTTATCTTTTCCTCTTGTAGGTAATATTGATACCCCATATTCAGATAAATCAATACCAATTTTCTTTGCTAAAATTGGTAAAACAACTTTTTCAGTGTGTCCTTCAACAAGAAGAATTTTATCAGCAAAAAATATATCACTTGGTTTATGCCCTAATTCGTAAAGTATTTTTTTAAGGTCTGCTTCTTCTTTTAATCTCTCAATCTTACTTTCCATATTTGTTTTCCGAACAATCCAGGTATTACTAAGATCACTTTTATCTACAAAAATAGGAGAATGTGTTGTAATAAACAATTGTTTAGTCTCTGATATCTTTTTTAAAATGTCAAAAAATTTTCTTTCTAATCCAGGATGAAGATGTAGTTCAGGTTCCTCAATGCCAAATATACTATCATCTACGATTAAAAGATATATTAATTTCAGAACTTCTTGATCGCCTCCACCAATAGAAGAAATTGGAAATCGATTATCTTCTTCGGAAACAAAGATTTGATTTTTAATAATATCTATTTCTGAAACTGTAGATTTAATGCTTTTAAGAATGTCTTTTATTTGTGACCATTTCTTAGTATCTGCCCATACTAAACTTTGTTGTAATTTGATTATATTGCTTTGTATATCCGGAGCAATAGATGATATTCGCTCACCTGCTGTTGGCGGTTCTCCAAAAGCATCTCGTATTGATGGAATAAGCCTAAATTTTCCTTTGATCATGCCAGATATAAATTGGATTATGTCTTGAAGTTTAGTGTCCTCTGTTTGCTGCTTCGTAGAAGTAACGGATGGTTCAGGCGTTTGTTTTGGTAATTTTATTGTTTTTTCAATAGATTTCTTTTCTAATTTACCGTCTTTTATCAAAAGAAAATCATCTAGTTTTATAGATGTAATTTTCCAACGTCCTTTATTAGGCTCAATATAAACGATTTGACTGTCTATAGTCAAATTATTACCTTCATTTTTGAATCCTAGATCTTTTATATTTTGATTTGATAATATCTTTTCCTTGTCTTCCTTGTTTAATTGTATTGTCAAACGGAACTCAATAGGTTTATTTTTATCTATGATTCTATCATACCAAATAGAGTCATTAATTGGCGTTATTTCTTTTTCTATGGATGAATCAAATTCATTGAAAAACAAATTTAATGCTTCAACAATATTCGATTTTCCACTGCTATTTTTTCCAATAAAAATTGTTAAATCTCCAATGCTATCTAAGCTTAAGTCTAATAAACTTTTATATCTCTTTATTTGAAATTCTTGAATTTTCATCTTTTATCCTCCTAATTAAGCAAATAAAAAATTATAATTCAACCTCCATAAATTGTAATGATAGCTAAAGTTATAATTCTCCGCAAGCTATTTTGAGGAAAAAACCGCGCAAATACCTAAAAGAACCGGAGAAAGACAATATTAAGACAAAATTACACAGAAAAGATTACAATAGGCTTCAAATAATGTTTAAAGTACGCTTTTTACTGGGAAAAAAACAGACTTCTCCTTCAGTATGATTTTCTAATGAGTGGGTTAGTTTAGAGAAGTAGTGTCGAAATTGGGAGGCGGACGGTCTATTTTTACCAGTTGTTCCAGTATCTTTGTTGTTTCTTCCTTATCCAAGATAATCGCTATTATCTTCATATCGGAACATCATTGAGGAAATACAAAAGTATCGATACCGTAGACTATTTTAATCAGCCTTGACCAGGTAGATTTTTAGCGGGACAGGGAAACTTAATGCCCATAAGCTTTCGGCTTTAAATATTCTGCTTTAAATTCTTCATTTCTGGTGCTATGATGTACGCGAGAGGGAGAAAATGTGGAAAAATTCCGTTGCACAATTGCTTTTCTGCGCCGGATTCGCCTTTTTGTCGATTCCGCGCTTTGCACAGCCGGCGACTGGCTACGACAGGGGCTATAACAATTCCTATCATTTCCCAGGCTATATCCATAAGAGCTCTACCGAAGCATAAACACTTTTTCAACTATTGTTAAAGAAAACAACTTTTATATTGATAAAACCCTTTGAATTAATTGAATTAATAAATAAAATTAGGTTATGAAGAAAATAAAAATTGCGTGCATTGGAAATTATGTTCCCCGTCAATGCGGGATTGCCACATTTACCAGAGATTTAGTTGAGTCTTTGATTACCAAAAACAAAAAGCGAAATTTGCAGACCGAAGTAGATGTGGTTGCCATGAACGACCACAATAATACCTATGATTATCCTCCGATAGTCAAATATCAAATTAGAGAGGCTCACCAGAAAGATTATTTAGAAACAGCTAGATTAATTAATTTTAGCGATGCGGATGTCTGCATTCTGCAGCATGAATATGGTATATACGGCGGTAAAAATGGTATATATCTGCTTCCTATGATCCGCAGATTAAAGAAACCGATTGTTGCTGTTCTGCATACTGTTTTAAAAAATCCATCCTATAACGCCAAGGCGATTATCCAGGAAATTGATAAAAGGGCTGAAAAATTAGTTGTCATGAGCAGACGGGCAGTTGATTTTCTAATTGACAGTTACGGCATCAAAAAGGACAAGATCAAGATTATTGAACATGGTGTTCCTGATTTTGATTTTAGGGATAAGGCTAGTTTTAAAAAAAAATTAAATCTTGTAGGTAAAAAATCACTTTTTACCTTCGGGCTATTAAGCAGAGATAAGGGAATCGAAACAGTTATTAATGCGCTGCCCTTAATTGTACGCAAGCATCCTGAAGTTTTGTATATTGTAATGGGTAAAACTCATCCATCGGTTGTCAGGGCCTCAGGCGAGGAATACCGAAATTATTTAATCTCACTTGTGAAAAAGAATAATCTGATAGACAATGTGGTTTTTTTTAACCGCTTTGCCACTAACGAAGAACTGTTGAGCTATCTTAATGCAGCTGATATTTATGTGATTCCTAATCTAAATAAAGCTCAGATAACATCCGGGACACTTTCGTATGCAGTCGGGTCCGGGGCGGCGGTGGTTTCAACAAGATTCTGGCACGCCCAGGAACTTTTAGCAGACGGCCGAGGCCGGTTATTCAATTTTGGTGATTCACATGAATTGGCTGAAGTTGTAAATGAGTTACTAAGCAAACCGGATGGATTGAATAAGATGAGAATTAATGCTTACAACTATGGTAAAAAAATGAGATGGTCCGAGATTGGCAACCAGTATGTTGATCTGCTTTCCGAAGCGTACAAAACATGGCAAGGCCCTCATCCAGAAGTTGAAAAAATCATTAGTCCCCTGGCCTTGCCTGATTTTCATCTGACCTATATTAAAAAATTAACCGATGATACCGGGATTCTGCAGCATGCCAAATATACTGTGCCTGATTTTAAGCATGGTTACTGCCTGGATGATAATGCCCGTGCTTTGTTACTGTGTATCATGGCTTACCGGCAAAAAGGATTGGAGGACGCGCTTGAGCTTATCCACAGGTACTTGGGTTTTATCTACTATATGCAAAATGATGATGGTACCTTTAGAAATGTGTTAAGCTACAGGAGAGAATTTCTGGATGAGATTGGGTCTGAAGACAGTTTTGGTAGAACAATCTGGGCCATAGGTTATCTTATTCGCTTTACACCGAATGATGCTTACTTTCAAATAGGACTGGATATTTTTTTAAAAGCCATTCCTCGCTTTCAAAAATTAGCGACTCTGCGCGGTATTGCCTATACCATAATTGGAATATCGCATTATCTGCGCCATGCTCCCACAGATTCCAGTATGCTTCAAATATTAAAAGAGCTTACTGCCAAAACTATTACAATGTATGACAATAACAAAGATACCGATTGGTTGTGGTTTGAACCAGTTGTTACCTATGCTAATGGTATTATTCCGCTGGCCCTGCTGCACTCCCATGAAATAACTGAAGATCATAAATCACTGACTGTTGCAAAAGAGGCCATGGACTTCTTGACAAAAATCACCTTTAAAAAGAATTACCTTTCGCCGGTAGGCAGTGATGACTGGTATAAAAAAGGCGGCGAGCCTTCCCAGTATGCTCAGCAGGCGATCGATGCCATGGCCATGGTTCTGATGTATTATCAAGCCTATTACATTACCGGTGATCCTGAGTACGCGCATTATAAATCTTCGGCTTTTATGTGGTTTTTGGGTGAAAATGAGTTTGGTATTCCTTTATATGATTTTGAAACGCATGGCTGCTGTGACGGCCTGGAGCGTCATGGCGTAAATAATAATCAGGGCGCCGAAAGTACCATCGCCTACCATATCGCTCATTTAACAGTTCTGCTGATACATGAGAATATTTAAAATATAACACAGTATGAACTGTACTATTAAAGGAGATTTTAAAATGCCCATTGTCAAGCGCTATGAAAAAAATCCGATCCTAACTGCCGATGATATTCCGTATCCGGTAGCAACTGTCCACAATGCCGGTGTATGTAAATATCAGGATAAATATATGATGATATTCCGGTCGCATTTGAATAACGGACGTTCCATTTTAGGTCTCGCGGAAAGTTTGGATGGATTTAATTTCAAAGTTTCCAAAGAACCTTTTATGATACCAGCCTCAGACGGTGTTTTTGGCATATATGAAGAGTACGGCGTTGAGGATCCCCGCATTACTTTTATTGACGGAGAATATTTAATAACCTACAGCGCATATTCCAGATTTGGTGTGCGGATCGGGCTGGCAAAAACTAAAGATTTTAAAAAAATAGAACGCTTTTCTTTAATAACCGAAGCAGATTATCGGAATGTAGTTATCTTTCCTGAAAAATTCAATAACCTTTACGCGAGGTTGGACAGGCCTCATTCTGAAATTTGTCCCTGGTCAATCTGGATTTCCTTTTCACCGGATCTAAGATTCTGGGGCGAATCAAAGCTAATCATGAAACCAGTTCAATACCATTGGGACGAGATGAAGATTGGGCCGGGCGCGCCCCCCTTTAAAACCGGAAAAGGCTGGCTCTCTATTTACCACGGTGTCTTCCCCACCATGGACGGCTGTGTCTACCGATTGGGTGTGGCCTTACACGATTTAAAGGATCCGTCCAGGATTATCGGGGTAGGCGATAACTGGATTTTACAGCCGGAAGAAGTATACGAGATTACCGGTTATGTTCATAATGTAGTTTTCAGCTGCGGCGCGGTTCCTGAGCCGGACGGCACCGTAAAAATTTATTGGGGAGGAGCAGATAAAGTAATGTGCGTGGGAACTGCGGAAATAGAGGCGCTTGTGAATATCTGTTTGCAAAATTCCAGGAGCGCTTTATAATATGAAAATAGCAGTGTTAGCTCCGATCGCCTGGAGAACACCTCCCCGGCACTACGGCCCCTGGGAACAGATCGCCTCAAATATTGCCGAAGGCATGGTCGGCCTTGGCCATGAGGTAACCCTTTTTGCATCCGGTAATTCGCATACCGGCGGAAAACTGGAATATATTGCCAAGGCGCCCTATGAAGAGGATCAAAGCCTGGATCCCAAGGTATGGGAGTGCCTGCACATTGGCTATATGATGGAACAGGCCGATAAGTTTGATATTATTCATAATAATTATGATTTTCTGCCGCTTACCTATTCACGTTTAATAAAGACGCCCATGCTTACAACCATTCATGGTTTTTCTTCGCCTAAAATTATTCCTGTTTTTAAAAAATATAATGATACTGGTTATTATGTCTCGATTAGTAACGCAGACCGCTCGCCGGAACTAAAATATATTGCCACTGTTTACAATGGCATTAAATCCGAAGATTTTACCTTAAACGAAAACCCAAGCGATTACCTGTTGTATTTTAGCAGAATCCATCATGACAAGGGCACTTACGAAGCCATAAAAATTGCCCAGGCAGCGGGCATGCAATTAATTATATCCGGGATCATCCAGGATCAAAATTATTTTAAAGAAAAGGTCGAACCCTTTTTAAATGATGAAGATATAATTTTTAAAGGACCTTCAGAGGCTAAAGCACGGGATAAACTGCTGGGCGGAGCTTATGCCCTGCTTCATCCAATTAATTTTGCCGAACCCTTTGGTTTGAGTGTTGCCGAATCCATGTTTTGCGGTACGCCGGTGATCGCGTTTAATAAAGGAGCCATGCCTGAATTAATAATCCATCAAAAAACCGGATTTCTGGTAAACAATATTGAAGAAGCAGCAGCTGTTTTACCTGAAATAAAACATATTAATCGCCCGTACTGCCGGGAGTGGGCACAAAGCAAGTTCAGCATGGATACGATGATTGCAGAATACTTTAAAATCTATAAGCAAATATTATTATAAAGAACCTGTGCTGCGGCGGGGATTTATTATTTAAATCTAGCGATTTTCCCTTATTTCATCAAAAAATGGTGTACATTTTTTTTCAACACAAACAACAGCATACAGATACATGGCAGCTGACCAGGTCTGCCAGTCATTACCATGCGGAGTACTGTCCTGGGCTTTGATCCATTCGTTAAAACCATACTTTTCTTTTGTTGTTTTAGTTAATTTTACTAAATCGGTTAGGAAAAAAAGCTTTTCTTCAGCCAGCTTATATTTTTTAGCGGCAACTAAAGCAGCGATGTAAAATCCGCAGATAAACGGCCAGATACCGCCATTATGGTATTCACCGGGTTTGTTAAAAGATTTATAGCGTGGACGCCAATCAGGATCTTCCGGCTTGATGTAAGGAAAAAAGTTGGGAGGCATGCCAATGGCCAGTTCCCCAAGCCCCTGCATTTTTTTACACTCATTTTCAATCCAGGCGATGATTTTTTCCGCTCTGTCCGGAGAAGCAATACCTGTAAGAATGGCAAGACTGTTTCCCAGTAAATCAAACCTTTCACTATTATATATTTTATATGACCAGAGAGCATAGTATGGTTTATTCTTTAGCTTAAATCCCTCAATCCTGGTTCGGGTTTTATCCTCTTCTTTTATGGATAAGTGAAACATCATTTTTTTTAAAGATTCCGCTTTATCGTGTAAACCGTACAAACGCAAATAACTATAAACAATAGTATTTACATATAAGCCGAAGCCAAGCACCCATTGTTCATCACGCCAATCACTGGTTGGTAATTGTCCCACAAGTACTCGGTCCGATGGTGATTGATATTCCATCCAGGTCAGGGCCTTTTTAACAGCTTTAGCTAAAAAGTTTTTTTTGCCAGATATCTTTCTATAGACAGCTACAGCCATTAAAAATAAAGGCGTGGTATCGCTGGCACCCCTTTCTTCAGAATCATGTGCTAAAGAGGGTATATGTCCCAATCTGGTTTGATTGTCTGCCAGGCTTTTAAAAGTTTTTTGCCAGGCATTTATCAATTCCTTGTTATTACAATGTGCTATTCCCAGTATGGACAGCATAAGATCGCGGGTATATGGTTCCGGATATCCCCAGCCGGCAGTACGGGGTAAACCTTTATGCGGCCCTTTTTTATTATGAAGCAGAACTTTTACAGCAGCGTCTCTGGCTTGTTTTATATCATCGTTTATCATTTTTTATTTTATCCCTAATTTTTGCTGAACAATCTTAACGAAATTTTTAGCTACAACCCGATAATCATATTTTTCCACGACCCGTTTGCGGGCAGCTAACCCAAGTTTCTCACGCAATTCGGGTTTATTCATTAAACTCAGCAGGTAGTCGGCTATATCATAAATACTGGCCCTGTAATCTACAATTCTTGGTGAAGGAAATACTACTTTTTGCTGGAATTCAAATCCGGCATGTTTACCCATCGAAGCCTCTTTAATGTAAATTTCTGAGGCGACATTGGCAAGCAACGCTGTTTCCTCATGAACCAGTGTATCCAGCATAGCCATAGCTTTTATGCCGATTACCGGTTTTTCACATGCGCCGGCTTCCACCTGGATCATCCCAAACCCTTCTATTCGGGAGGGTGCGGCATAAATATCGCAGGCATTTAACAAATAGGGCATAAAGTTTCGTGATGCAATTGTTGTATTGTAAGTAACACTATGCTGTATGCCCAACTGTTGAGCTAACTTAAGATCATCCGGATTTTGTCTTTCAGTCCGCGAAGAGGGATATACTTTACAGATATATTTCCAGGATGGCGCCTCTTGATTGATCATGGCCAGGGCCTGCATAACTTCCTGGGCGCCCTTAGAAGCAGCATCGCCGCCGGCAGTCAAAATCATGATTTCGTTTTCAGCTACCCCGATTGCATCGCGAAGCGCAGAAATTTTGGGATCATTTTTTTCCATTGGCGTAAAAGCATCCGTGTCGATACCTACCGGTAAAATATCTATTTCCGGTTTATCTATACCATCCCGCTGATAAATT
>Ga0315545_1004177_pt1 | contig 11990 bp, 12 predicted proteins | sample SalMarSW160210MG_FD_203096 | JGI IMG/M metagenome (GOLD analysis project Ga0315545, IMG submission 203096) | Salt marsh sediment microbial communities from the Plum Island Ecosystem LTER, Massachusetts, United States - Salt Marsh Sediment SW1602-10 ... | reverse complement strand
GGCTCGACGCCGGCTTCGACGGGCTGCGCCTCGACGCCGTGCCCTATCTGTACGAGCGGGACGGCACCAACGGTGAGAACCTCCCCGAGACCCACGCCTACCTGAAGCGGCTGCGGGCGGTGGTCGACGTCGAGTACCCGGGCCGGATCCTGCTCGCCGAGGCGAACCAGTGGCCGCAGGACGTGGTCGCCTACTTCGGGGACGGCGACGAGTGCCACATGGCGTTCCACTTCCCGGTGATGCCGCGCCTCTTCATGTCGCTCAAGCGCCAGGACGCCGGCTCGGTGCGCGACATCCTGGCGGCGACACCCACCATCCCGGCGAGCTGCCAGTGGGGAGTCTTCCTCCGTAACCACGACGAGCTGACCCTCGAGATGGTGACGCCCGAGGAGCGGGACTACCTGTGGCGGGAATACGCTCCTGACCCGAGGATGCGCAAGAACCTCGGCATCCGGCGCCGGCTGGCGCCGCTGCTCGACGATGATCGGGCCTCCCTGGAGCTGATGTTCGGCTTGCTGCTCTCGTTGCCGGGGAGCCCGATCCTGTACTACGGCGACGAGATCGGGATGGGGGACGAGTACCTGCTGGAGGACCGGGACGGGGTGCGGACGCCGATGCAGTGGGACGCCTCGCCGTCTGCGGGCTTCTCCGCGGCCTCTCCCGAGGCACTGTACCTGCCCGTGGTTTCGAGCCCCGGCCATGACCAGACGCACATCAATGTGGCGGCACAGCGGGAGGACGAGGCGTCCCTGCTGTGCTGGCTGCGGCGTCTGCTGGCGATGCGGCGCCGTCATCCGGTGTTCGGCACCGGCGAATACGTGCCGGTTGCTTCCTCCAACTCGGCGGTGCTCGCTTTCGAGCGGCGTGGGGACGGTGAGTCGGCGCTGGTGGTCGCCAACATGGCAGTCACCGAGCAGGCCACCGTTCTCGATCTCGACGGCACGGTGCGCCGTGTGGATCTGCGCACCGGGGCGGAGACCTCAATCGGACCGGAGCTGATGCTGGGTGGGCGGGAGTTCCGCTGGCTGGGGACGGCCGAGACGTGAACCGCCCTGAGCGCCGCGGCGGCTGAAGGCACGGTCTTCGACGAGACCGATGGCAGGGAGAACCGAGCGTACGGAGACACGAAATCGCGTCTGCGCCCCGCTAGGGTTGTGGCGAACCTCGATACCCGAGTGGGAGGGGCCATCATGAGGAAGATCATCACGCTGCTGGCCGTTGGGGGGCTGCTCATCGGCTCCTGCGGAGGAGGCTCGGACGCCGATACCTGCGAGGGTATCGCCGATCAGGGCATGGCCGTGGTCCAGGACATGTTGGACGAGATCGACGACATGTCGGTGGAGGAGTTGTTGGCCGGCGAGGAGCCTGCCGCCATCACCGACTTGACCGCCAAGATGGATGAGCTCGAAGTCCGGGCCGACGAACTGGGCTGCTCGGACGAGGAGATGGAGGAGCTCTTCACTGCCAGGCTCGGGAATCTGACGGCCGATTCAGACTACGGGCGGATGATGCTCGAGCTCATGCTGTCCGAGGGGGTCACTCTGGACTGACCGCACGCGCCCGCTCGTTCGCTCTGCTCTCGTTCGTGCTGGTGTTGACGATCGCGGTCAGCGCTTGTGACGATCCCGTGCCCGAGCCGGCCGAGGTCGAGAGCTGCCGCGACCTGATCAGGGTGGGAGTTCAGCTCGTCGAGGACTACGCCGATGCGCTCGTCGATGCCCCCCTGGCCGTGGTCACCGGTGACGTGGAGCTTCCCGACGATCTCGTCGCCCTGGCGGAGCGGGGCCGCCAACTCGATCTGAGCGCGGCCCGCCTCGAATGTGACGCCGCGGAGATGAACGCTGAGATCGTGAAACGGACCGCCGGCCTCGAGACCGACGATCCCACCGTTCAGGTCTACCTGGACACCGTGCGGGGCGGCGTAGTCGGGACGCTGCCCCCGCCGGAAACGACCTCCACTATCGACGAATCTTCCTGAGCCCGCTCGCTGCCGCCTCGTCGAGGAACCACGACACCGGGGCGGGGCCGTTTGCGGCGACACGAGCGGGGAAGGGCTCGCCGTCGTCGATGATGCGGGCGGCGACGTTCGCTTTGGCGGTTCCGGCCACGACGAAGACCAGCTCTGCCGCCGACCACAGCAGCGGCAAGGTGGCGGTGAGCCTCCAGGCCTCCTTGGCGGGTACCCAGTTGGCGACGTAGCTCCGGTCCCGCTCGGCGAGAGCAGCGGTGCCGGGGAAGAGCGATGCGGTATGTCCGTCCTCGCCGAGGCCGAGGACGATCACCTCGGACGAAGGGAACCCGTAGCGCATCCTCAGAGTCTCGGCGAGTACGCGGGCATACTCGTCGGCGGCGCGGTCGGGGTCACCCAGTCCGTGATCGAGCACCAGGAATCTCGCTCCGACGGCGTCGGCGAGCGTGCGGCGGGCCATCGCGGCGTTGGAGTCAGGGTGGGTTTCCGGCACCCACCGCTCATCTCCGAGCCAGAGCATGACCCGTTCCCAGTCGACCGGGCGCCGAGTCAGCTCGGCGTAGGCGGCCTGTGGCGTCCTGCCACCTGCGAGGCCGAGGGCGAACGGCCCGTCGCTAGCACCGATCCTCTCTTCCACGTGATCCGCCACCGCCACCGCGAGATCGCTCGGGGTGGGCAGCACGTTGACCTGCATGGGCCCAAGCTAGCCGAGGGTCATCGTGTGATGGCTACGCTCGCGTCCGTGGTGCGCGAGCTGCAGATCGAGTGGACGGCGGGCGAGACGATCTCGGGGCGGCTCGCCCGGCCGCGCCGGGCGGGCGACGTCGGTATCGTGCTCGCCCATGGCGCCGGTGTGGGTCAGGACCACGAGTTCATGGTCGCCCTGCGCGACGGCCTCGCTGGCGCCGGGCTGCCCACCCTCACCTTCGCCTATCCGTATATGGAGGCGGGACGGAAGGCGCCGAACCGCCTTCCCACGCTCCTGGCGGCGCACCGGGCGGCAGCCGATCGGCTCGGCGAGTATTGCGAGAGAATCGTCCTGGCGGGCAAGTCGATGGGTGCCCGGGTCGGTTCTCTTCTCGCCGGCGACGAGGGTTGGCCGGCGGCGGCCCTCGTCTACTACGGGTACCCGCTGGTGTCGCTCGGCCTTGGCGGGCCGCGCGACACGTCTCATCTCGGGCGGATTGACGCTCCGCAGCTCTTTTTCGCGGGAAGCCGGGACCGGCTGGGCCCGCCGGTCTTGGTCCGTGAGGTCGCGACCACTCTCGCCTCGGCGACGGTCAGTGTGGTGGAAGGAGCGGATCATTCTTTCCGGCTGTCCAGACAGGCCGACCCCTCGGGGTCGGGGCTGGTGGCCGAGCTGGTCGATGTGACCGCGGTGTGGCTCCGCAGCCAGCTCGGGCCTCAAGCCGGCGGGGCGAGGTAGCGGCCCGAGACGACGGCGCCGTCGATGATCTCGAGGATCCACACCGAGGACTTCGGCCAGCGCAGACGACCCTGGATCCGGACCCCGTCGTCGGCAAGTGGCTGTATCACACGCTCGACCACCTCGCCGTGTGTCGCGGCCACGACCGATTCGCCCTTCAGCGATTGCAGCCATTTCATGACCCGCTTGCGCTTGCTCGCATCGGCAAACGCCTCTTCCTTCTCGACGCGGAGCCCGAGCACCGTGGCGAGCGGATCGGCAGTCTGCCGGCACCGCGCGGCGGGAGAGCTCACCACCCGGGTCACCGGGAAACCGGTGAGCTCCTGAGCGATGGCCAGGGCCTGCGCCTGGCCGGTCTTGGTGATGGGCCGCTTGCGATCGGGGCCCTTCCATTTCGAGCTCACCTTGGCGTTGGCGTGGCGCAGGAGGAACAGTCGCGACGCCAGCGGGTTCTTCACCATTGCTTGGCCTCGCTCGAGCACGGATCGGTCGCGCTCATAGCTCAGGAGCCGGGAGGCCGCTTCGATCCCGACCCATTCCACCGTGTCGACCTCGGAGTTGCGACGGAATCGGCCGCCCTCGGATTCCATCAGCCAGTAGCGGACCACCTTGTGGTTGGCGGCCTGTGTCCGGTACGCGATCGTTCCCACCTCGCGGCCGAGTGCGCACCGGTAGCCGGTCTCCTCGTGTGTCTCGCGGATGGCGGCTTCCTGCAAGCTCTCGCCGTCATCGAGTTTGCCCTTCGGCAGCGACCAGTCGTCGTAGCGGGGCCGGTGCACGAGCAGGTATTGAGTCCCTCGCTTCGGGCGGTTCCGATACACGACGCCGCCTGCCGCCCAGATGTTCGGTTCCGAGATGAGGGGCGACATGAGAGCGGCTACCGGTTCCCGCAGGCTCGTTCGAGGGCGAGCTGCCAGAGGCGATCGTGGGTGTTGACGCCGTCGACGGCGGCGACCTTCTCCCACGTGCCGTCGGGTTGCATCTCCCAGGCGAGCGTGTCGTCGGCGAGATTGATCTCGAGCATCTCCTCGAGCCTGGCCGCGAGGAGGGGGTCGGTGACCGGGGTGACGGTCTCGACCCGGTGGTCGAGGTTGCGCTGCATCATGTCGGCCGACCCGACGAAGTAGCTGGCGCCACCGGCGGGATCGCCGAAGCGGTACACCCGGGAGTGCTCGAGGAACCGGCCGACGATGGAGCGGACCCTTATGCTCTCGGACAGCTCCGGGACCTGAGCCCGCAGCGAGCAAATGCCGCGCACGACGAGATCGATGCGACAACCGTTCTGGGAGGCGGCGTACAGCTCGTCGATGATGTCGGGGTCGACGAGGTGGTTGATCTTGAACATGATGCGCCCCTCGGATCCCTTGCGCCCCTCCTCCCGGATACGGGACACGACGAAGCTTCGCAGCGCTCGTGGAGCCACCAGCAGGCTGCGGTAGGAGTCCCACCGCGCATAGCCGGTGAGAGCGTTGAAGAGCTCGGAGAGATCGGCGCCGATGTTTGGATCGGCGGTGAAGATCCCGATGTCCTCGTACAGGCGGGCCGTCTTCGGGTTGTAGTTGCCGGTGCCGACGTGGGCGTAGCGTCTCAGCTTGTCACCCTCGCGCCTCACCACGAGCAGGATCTTGGAATGGGTCTTGAGGCCGGCGACCCCATAGACGACATGGGCGCCGGCGCTCTCGAGCATCTTGGCCCAGTTGATGTTGGCGGCCTCGTCGAAGCGGGCCTTCAGCTCGACGAGAACGACCACCTGCTTGCCCGCCTCGGCGGCCGCGATGAGCGACTGGACGATGGCCTCCTCACCGCCCATCGCCGGGTCCTCGGGCACCGAGGTGCGATAGAGCGTCTGCTTGATGGCGAGCACGTCCGGGTCCGCTGCGGCCTGGGCGAGAAAGGCGCCGGTGGAGGTGGCAAACGACTCGTAGGGAACGTGCACCATGATGTCGCCGGCGGCGATCTCCGCAAAGAGATCCACCGACTTGCCGCCCGACTCGGCCAGACACGGCTGGGTCTGCGGGGCCCAAGGATGTTCCCTCAGGTCAGGACGGTCGAGCCCGTATATGGCCCATAGGCCGCTGAGGTCGAGAGGCGAGCGGCGGTGATACGCCGCGCTCATCGGCAGGTCGAGTTCTCGGATGAGGAGATCGAGCACCTGCGCGCTCATGCGAGGACTCACCTCGAGCCGCACCGCGCTCGCCGAATGCTGACGGAAGCGGAGCACGCTCTCCATGGCCGCCAGCAGGTCTTCGGCTTCCTCTTCCTCGACTGCGAAGTCGGCGCTGCGGGTGACGCGGAACATGAACTGGTCGATGACCTCCTGGCCACCAAAGAGCCGATCGATGTGGCTTGCGATCACCTGCTCGAGCGGGACGAATCGCTGTCCATCGGGCAACACGATGAAGCGAGGGAGGATGGGCGGGACCTTGACCCTGGCGAACTGGAGCCCGTCGGTGTTGGGCTCCCGCAACAGCACCGCCAGATTGAGCGAGAGGTTGGAGATGAACGGGAAGGGATGCGACGGGTCCACCGCCAGCGGGGTCAGGACCGGGAAGATGTCGTCTTCGAACCGCTCGTCGAGATCGATGCGCTCTGCCGTGCCCAGCTCATTGATGTGAGCGAGGCGGATCTCTTCCTTCTCGAGCGCCGGGAGCAGCTCGTCGAGGAACAGGTCATCGATACGCTCGTTGAGGTCGGTCACTTTCGGCCCGATTCGCTCCAGCTGCTCGCGTGGCGTCAGGCCGTCGTAGCGTTTCTTGACGACGCCGGTCGCGGCCTGATTGATGAGACCGGCCACTCGCACCTGGAAGAACTCGTCCATGTTCTGGCTGACGATGGCCACGAACTTGATGCGCTCCAGCAGCGGCAGATCGGGATTCTCCGCGAGGCCGAGGACGCGGAACTGGAAGTCGAGCAGCGACAGCTCACGATTGATGAAGCGTTCCGTGGCGGGGAAGTCCATGGGGGCATCGTAACGATCCGGCGGTGTCATGTCTGTAGCCCGGCGGCGACGTCGATCGCCTCAGGCCCGATCGCGTTCGAGTTCCGCCACCTTCTCGAGCCGCCGCTTGAAGCGGTCCTTGCCTGAGAAGACCGCCCCGACGAAGGCCTCTACGATCTCCCAGGCGAGGGCGATCCCGGTCACCCGCGACGCCAGCGAGATCACGTTCACGTCGTCGTGCTCCACGCACTGGTGGGCCGTGTAGGTGTCGGTCGCCTGGGCGCAGCGGATCCCCGTCAGCTTGTTAGCGGCGATGGCCGCCCCGGCACCTGAGCCGCACACCACGATTCCCCGCTCGGCACGGCCTGCGAGCACGGCTCGACCGACGGCCGCGGCGAAATCCGGGTAGTCGACCGATTCGGTCGAGTCGGTCCCGAGGTCGACAACGCTGTGGCCGGCCTCTGCCAGGAGGACCTTGAGTTCCTCTTTCAGCTCGAAACCGGCGTGATCGGAGCCCACGGCGAGTTGCACCATGTCCCTCCTTCCTGGTGGCTCGGAGGCTAGCGAACTCCGAACCCCCCGTTTGGCCGAGGAGGTCCATACAATCGCTCCATGAACTCGATCCGGGTCACCGGCGGCGTGCCGCTCCACGGCGAAGTCGTGGTACACGGCGCCAAGAACGCCGCTCTCAAGCACATGGTCGCTGCTCTGCTGGCGCCGGGAAGCCACCGCCTCGACAACGTTCCGGGCATTCTCGACGTCGAGATCATGGGTGACGTGCTCGAGCATGTCGGCGCCACCTGCACCCGGAGCGGCGATTCGCTGCTCATCGAGGCTCCCGAGCACCCCAACCCCGAGGCTCCTCTGGCTCTGGTCCGCCGGATGCGAGCCTCGATCCTGATTCTGGGGACGCTGCTGGCGCGGTGTGGTGAGGCCAGGGTGGCGCTCCCGGGCGGAGACGACTTCGGGTCGCGTCCCATCGACATGCATCTCGACGGGCTCCGCCAGATGGGAGCCGAGTTCGAGCTGCGACACGGGGTGCTTCTCGCTACCGCTCCCAACGGCCTGGTGGGAACCGACGTCTTCCTCGAGTTCCCCAGTGTGGGAGCCACCGAGAACCTTCTCCTGGCGGCGGTGGCGGCACGAGGCGTCACCACCATCGGCAACGCCGCCCGCGAGCCCGAGCTGGCCGATCTGGCGGATCACCTCAATGCCATGGGGGCCAAGATCGAGGGGGCCGGGACCTCCACCATCGAGGTGCACGGCGTGCAGTCACTCGTCCCGGCCCGTCACACGGTCGTCCCGGACCGACTCGAGGCGGGTACGTACGCCCTGGCCGCCGCCGCCACCGGCGGGGAGGTCACCGTACGGCGCTGCGATCCGGATCACCTGCGCATGGAGCTTCGCAAGATGCAGGGCACGGGATGTGAGGTGACCAGCGGCGACGATTGGTTCACGGTGAAGGGCCCACAGCGCCCCGAGCCGGTCGACTTCGCCACCCTTCCCTATCCCGGGTTCCACACCGACATGCATCCTCAGATGGTGAGCTACCTGGCTCGTTCCTCGGGGACTTCGATCATCACCGAGAACGTGTACACGACCCGCTTCCGTTACATCGGAGAGCTCAATCGTATGGGCGCCGACATCCACACCGACGGCCAGCACGTGGTGATCCGCGGCGTCGACACCCTCAGCGGATGCGAGGTCGACGGCTGCGACATCCGCGCCGGCGCCGCGCTCGTGATCGCAGGCCTCGCCGCCGACGGCGAGACTACCGTGCACGAGGCCCGCCACATCGACCGGGGCTACCACGAGTTCGTGTCGACGCTCCAGGCTCTCGGAGCGAACGTGGAGAGGGTCTGAATCCAACAGTCCCACGACCCTGAGAGAATGCGCACGTGATCGTCCCGCCGCTCCTGCTCGCCTCCGCTCTGCTCGTGCTGCTCCCGTCGGTGGGCGTCGAGGTGATCGAGGAGGTCGAGCTGGTCCCGGCGGAGGGAACGGTGATCGAGTTCGGCCGCGGGCAACATACCGGCATCTTCGAAATCACCGCCAACGACAACGGGATGGCTGTCGTCGAGGAGATCTCTCTGGATGCATACCTCTCCGGCATCCGTGAGGTGCCGACCTCATGGCCTGCCGAGAGCCTCGCGGCTCAGGCGGTGGCCGCCCGTACCTACCTCGCCTGGACGCTGCACCGTGGCCGGTCGGCGTCGGGTGCCGAATACGACTTCGACATCTGCGCGTCGACGGCCTGCCAAGTGTTCCTCGGAGACGCCGGTGCCGATGCGGCCTGGCGCCGGGCGGTCGAACGCACGGCAGGGGAGATCCTGCTCTACGAGGGAGATCCGGCCCAGGCGTTGTACTCCTCGAGCGCCGGCCACCGAACCCGGGCCGTGCAGGACATCTGGGGCGGTGCCTCGCTGCCGTATCTGCAATCGGTCGAGTCCGATGAGGCCGGTGTCACACCCTACGAGCGGTGGGAGCTGACCATCGACACCAGCGTCCTGTCGCGAGTGCTCACGGCCGGCGGCTATGCGGTGGGGGCCGAGCTGACGTCGATGGAGATCGACCAGCCACCGGAGGGCGAGGGGCCGGGAACGCTGGTGGTGGAGAGCGAGGAGGGATTGACCCGGGTCCCGCTCACTGCGGTCCGAGGGGTGCTCAACAACCACGGGCCGCAGCTCTACCCCGGCCTGTTTCCGGCAGCCCGGCCGGAGGGCGGTCGGTGGCCCCAGTCCATTCTCTCGTACACGTTCGACGTGGAATTCGAGGCTCCCGTGGGGCAGCCCGACCTGCCACTGTTCCCGCCCGGTGAGGCCGGCTTCCCAGGCCGGGCGACCTTCATCGGGGAAGGATGGGGACATGGGGTCGGAATGAGCCAGTGGGGGGCGAAGGCCATGGCAGACCAGGGTGCGAGCTACGTCGAGATCCTCTCGCACTATTACGGCGGCCTCGAACCGGTGCAGGCCCCGGACGTGCTTCCCGAGGTGGTGCGAGTCGGCCTCGACTGGCGAATCTGGAAGACGACTCTCGTGTCTTCGGGCTCGTTCACACTCAGGATCGGCGGGGTGGATGCCGCCACCCTGCCCAAAGGGGAGTGGGAGATCCATCGCACCAGCCGTGGCATCGGCGTTCTGCCGCCGGCGGAGGTGCTCAGCGGCCTGATTCGCACCATGCTGCGGGCGACAGCGTTGGCGCCCGATTGAACCCGTCTTCGGGTGCCTCGACAGGGAGGGTGAGAGAAAGCCCGAGGAAGGCAGCGTGGCCACTTGTATGAAATGTTAAGCAACGCAAAGGCTTGTTTTGCATTGCGGGGGGAGATGGTGCATAATGCCTCCTCGATGGGGAAGGGGTACACACCACGCAGCGGCCGCAGCCTGAGACTGCTCGCAGCGCTCGGGTTGCTGCTGGCGGCCTGCTCGGGCTCAGACGCCACGGCCACCTCGACCACTGCGACGTCGACCACAGTGGCTTCCACCACCACGACGACCCCGACTACCACGACCACCTCAACGACCACGAGCACTACTTCGACGACGATTGCGGCGACGTCGTCGACGGTTTCCGACGGTGAGGGTCCGCCGGAGATCGATCTGACTGCGGGGATTCTCGAGGACTTCTTCCTCTGGTGGGTGGACGCCAACGAGTTCATCGGATGGGTCAAGGCTCATCCGACTGATGATCTCGGGGTGTTGTCGATGCTGTATCACCCCGACGGACCCGATATCGAGGTAAGGGCCGAGTTGTATCGCGGATACATCGAGGATGACATTCGGCTGCTGAACGGCGACCTGGGTGATGCGCTGGCGATTGGCGGTGGATCGGAGGCGCAGGAATCCATCGATAGCGGTTCGATCACGTTGAAGATCATCTCGAGGCAACCGGCCGCCGCTCAAGTGGTGGATTCCGATGGTGTGGTGCTGGAGGAGTTGGAGGGGTGGACGGAGTTCACGTGGCGAGTGGAGTTGAAGCGGGCAGACGATGGGCAATGGCTGGTTTGGGATTTTGGAGCGTGGGAAGAATGAGACGCTTTATGTTGATCGCCGCCGCGGTCATGGTGTTGGGAGGCGGCACTGCGCTTGCGCAGACCGCCGAGGATCCATCTCAGCCTGGGCCTCCACCTGGAGCACACTGCGACCAGGGCACCCTGGACGAACGGTGCCTGATCGAAGGTTCTGGCGGTGATGATGTGTCTGTTGACGATGGGGTTGATGAGGAGTTGGTGTATGGCCAGGCGTGGGGGGAGCCTGTGGTGTTGGATGCGGTGTGTGAGGGTGTTCCGCCTCGGCCGAGGGTGTTGCAGTGGTTGGTGTGGGGGTTTGGTCCTGAGGCCGGTACCCGGGTGGATGCGGATGATGTGGGGTCGATTGGGGGTCGGGTGGATCAGGAGCCGTTGACGCCGCCCGATGCGGTGATCAGCGCCGACGGGAACGTGTATCGCACGGTGTGTGTGGATGTGAGTGTCACCGTTGACGTGTGGGAAGAAGTCGAACGGCGTCGCAGCGAACCGGGGTTTGATAAGGATCCGGTGGTGTGGGGCCTGACCGGGCTCGAGACGTGGGTGTGGTACGGCGCTGACCCGCAGGTGGCTCCGTTCGGGGTCACCTGGGCTGATCCTGAGACGGGTGCCACCATCGAGTTGGAGGCGTGGGCGTGGATCTCACAGTTGCGGTGGGATTTCGGTGACGGCGGCATCGCCACCTCCTCTGCCGCCACCTTCGAGCAGGCCCCGGCAGCGGCGGGCAGTCATGAGGATCCTGCCGGCACCCACATGTATGAGACGACCAGCACCAGGGCCGGGTTCCCTGACGGCTATCCGGTGTCGACTGAGGCAACGTGGATCGGTGAGTGGCGGTGGAACACCGGCTCAGGCTGGTCCGACCCGGTTCCGATGGCCACCACCGTCACCGACCGTTTCGACACGACATATCAGGTGGTGCAGATCCGCTCCGTCCTGCAATAACCGCCTCCGTCGCCGCATTCGGACCCGGAGGCATCCTCCCCGGATCGCTGGCGGCTTCGCCGCCGCTCTCCGACCCTCCCTTTCCAAGGGAGGGTGAGAAGAAACAGCGAGCGGGTGAGGTCGCCGAAGGTTCGCCCCAGCGGGACCCCTGCCTCACTGCGGTCGGGCCGAATGTCCGTACACTCAGAGTGCGACTCGGAATCTCCGGTCGCCGACCGGCGTTGAAACGTGAGCCATGAGCGATTCTCGCCAAGAACAGAATGCCGCTACGCCCATCGACGCACCCGTCGACGCTCCCTCACTGGAGGGAGCGTCGGCTGGAGAACCCATCGACACCGAGATCCTCAGAGAAGCCCTCGAGTACATCCGTCCGGCGCTGCAGGCCGACGGCGGTGACGTCGTTCTCCTCGGCACGGAGGGCGGCACGGTGAACCTAGAGCTCGTGGGGGCGTGCGCGGGCTGCCCGCTGTCGATGATGACACTCACCGCCGGCATCGAGCGCATCCTGCGCGACCGCGTTCCCGGAGTCGAGGAAGTCGTCGCCGTCTGAGGCGACGACGCCGTGCCGGACTCGGCAGCTCAGCCCGTCACCTGGAAGTCGACCTCTGCCATCACCACGCCGTTGATCTGGACCTCCGCCCGGTGGGCGCCGGCGAAGATCCGGCGGGTGGACATCGGCATCAGGCTGATC
>Ga0315545_1004175_pt1 | contig 11992 bp, 10 predicted proteins | sample SalMarSW160210MG_FD_203096 | JGI IMG/M metagenome (GOLD analysis project Ga0315545, IMG submission 203096) | Salt marsh sediment microbial communities from the Plum Island Ecosystem LTER, Massachusetts, United States - Salt Marsh Sediment SW1602-10 ... | reverse complement strand
CTGCCGGACCTCGTGCGGTTTCGCGAGGAACACAACATACCAATCGTTACGGTTCAGGACCTTATCAAGTATAGGCTCAAGCGTGAGATGCTTGTTGAGCAGGTATCAAAGACTCGTCTGCCGACGAAGTTCGGCGAGTTCACGTGTTTTACATACAAGAACGTCCTTCGGGACGAGTATCATCTTGCCCTTGTGATGGGGGACTTGGAGGGCAAGGAAAGCGTTCTCGTTCGCGTCCACTCGGAGTGCCTCACCGGCGAGGTCTTCAGGTCTCTGAGGTGCGACTGCGGCGACCAGCTCGAGAAGGCGATGCAGATCATAGCCGATGAGGGTGTTGGTGTGCTTCTATACCTGCGTCAGGAGGGCCGGGGCATTGGCCTTCACAACAAGCTCCGGGCCTACGAGCTTCAGGACGAGGGCAGGGATACGGTCGAGGCCAATGTGGAGCTCGGGTTCGCGCCGGACAAGCGAGATTATGGTATCGGCGCTCAGATACTCCGGCATCTTGGGGTCAAAAAGATGCGACTTCTGACCAACAACCCCGTGAAACTGGTCGCGCTTGAGGGCTACGGCCTCGAGACTGTGGAGCGAATACCTCTTGAGATAGCCCCTAACGAGGAGAACAGGGACTACCTCGAGGTCAAGAGGCGCAAGATGGGGCATCTTCTGACTAAAATATAGTAATGTGGGGCGGGCTTTCCAGTCTGCCACTGCTAATTGATGACAGAACTGAAAGAACGCCAGATTATCAAGTTTGGGCACGACAGATCGAGAGGTTGAATAATGATAGAAAGACACGGAGTAATCGACGGGAAGGGGCTTAAGATCGGCATCGTCGCGTCGCGTTTCAACGAGTTCATAACGCAGAAGCTCGTCTCTGGGGCGCAGGATTGTTTGGTGCGGCACAACGTGAACGATAAGGACATCGAGCTCGTTTGGGTTCCTGGGGCGCTCGAGATAGCAGGTGTTGCTGGACTTTTAGCCCAGAAGAAGGCTCACGACGCGATTCTATGCCTGGGCGCGGTTATCCGAGGCGCGACGCCGCATTTCGATTACGTCGCGTCGCAGGCCGCACGGGCTATTGCCACGGTCTCGCTGAAGAGCGAGGTCCCCGTCATCTTCGGCGTTCTGACTTGCGACACTATTGAGCAGGCGATCGAGCGGGCTGGGACCAAGGCTGGCAACAAGGGCTTTGACGCCGCTCTTTCCGCGATCGAGATGGTTAATCTTTACAGGACGCTGAGGTAATTGTGGATTGCGGATTGCGGATTAACTGGCAACTCGCCGTACGGCGAGCCAACCGGCAACGGAGACTCACATGGGCAATCGGCATCGTGCCAGGGAAATAGCGATAAAGTTGCTTTACCAGCATGAGGCGGTTGGGGGCTCAGCTGAGGAGATACTGGAGGGCTTTTTCATTGGCCATCCTGTCAACAGCGACACGAAAGCTTATGCCGAGGGCTTCGTGGCTGGGACGCTTGAGAACCTCGAGAGCATCGATTCGCTCCTGTGCCAGGTGTCCGAACATTGGTCGCTCAAGAGGATACTTCCGGTCGATCTCTCGATACTCCGGCTCGCCACGTTTGAGCTCCTATACTTGCGCACCGCGCCGGCCGTGGCGATAGACGAGGCGGTTCGTCTGGCGAAGCACTTCAGCTCGGAGAAGGCCTCGTCGTTCATAAACGGCGTGCTGGACAAGGTTAAAGAGCTCAGCCAGAGCGAGAAGGGCGAGCCGGTGGTCTCGGCGGAACAGGCGTGAAATACTTCGTCATCTCGGATGTGCACGGCAATCTCGAGGCGCTTGAGGCTGTACTTCAGGACATCAACGCCTCGACCGACGAGAACTATAGGATAATGTCGCTCGGCGACATCGTCGGCTATGGCCCAGACCCCATTCGCTGCATTGAGCTGACCTCGCAAGAGGCTTTCGTCTCGATACTCGGAAATCACGACTACGGCGTACTGGGTCTCACCGAAATCGACCTTTTCAACAGGGCCGCAACCGAGGCGATACTCTGGACGAGGAAGCATCTGACCAAGGACGCCTGGAACGAGCTCAGCAAGTTGAAGGACAGAATCCTGATTGAAAAGGGGATCGCAACTTTCACGCACGCCTCGCCGTATCAGCCGTCCGAATGGCACTACATCATCACCTATGGTTTCGCAAAGATGGCGTTTGCGGCGATGAGGACCCCGCTCTGCTTCGTTGGGCACTCGCATCAGCCCGTCTTTATTCTCGAGGCGCCGGCCGGTGCCATCAGCGTCATCCATTGCCAGGAGCAGCCGGCAATAACCTATGATCCAAGCGACAAGTACATCGTCAACGTTGGCAGTGTGGGCCAACCGCGGGATGGCATAAACCAGGCCTGCTACGCTGAATGGGATGACGAGGCCCGGACTATCACGATCAAGCGCGTCGCCTACGATTTCAAGAAGACACAGCAAAAAATCTGCGCGGCTGAACTTCCCACATCCCTCGCTCTAAGGCTTGAGACCGGGCTGTAAGTCAGTTGGCAGTTGGCGGTTCCGGCGTCGGCAGGCTATGGCGGACAAGTTAGTGGTGTAGGGCAAGCAAGCCGCTTGTTTCAAGTTCGAAGTTCCAAGTTCTTGGCCGACAGGTTGGACACGTTGTCGGCCGCCGCGCCCCTTGACCTGTTGACCCATTCGCTTTTTGCCCAATTCGCCTCCTTGACCTATTGACCCTGTGGTCGCAACGGGGAAGCAATCGAAAGGTTAAGGCGAGCTCGGGACGTGCGAGCCGACCCAGTCCATTCACAGGCAGAAGCAGCTACGGGAGCAGCGGCTCGCTGGCGGAGGGGGTAGGATTCGAACCCACGGACCTTTCGGTCAACGGTTTTCAAGACCGCCGCCTTCGACCTCTCGGCCACCCCTCCGTGCTCATCCGGAATAATAGGTCACTGAAGGCAATATGCAAGGTAGGTTGGCCAAGAGGAAGGGGGAAAAAGGGACAAATGGGAAAAGGGAGAAAAGGAGAACAGGGGGAGGCGGAGCAGGGCTACAACGAGCGGTGAATCGGCAATTGGCGGTTCACTGAGCCTCGTTTGCGGGCGCACCAAAGCCGAGCCGGGTTATGGCGTTTGGATGGTGAAGGCGTAGATGCATGGCCCGGCGAGGTATGTTAGCGTGCCCGGCTCTGTGAGCGCGGCGGCGAAGAGATAGTTGCCGTCCATGCCGCCCGGGACCGGTGTCTCGAAGGCCGTAACGACGCCGGACGCGAAGCCCTCGACCAGGGTGATATCCGAGAACCACGCGTAGAGGCCGAGAGCGAAGCTGCCGCCTGTGAAGCACATTATCGCGCCGTCCGGCAGCACGATGGCCACATAGACATCGACCGCAACCGCCGGCCCAGGGTTATCGATCTCAACTTGCGCGATGAGGGTGTCGCCCGGCGCGAAGTTCTCGTCGTTCAGATAGCAATAGACGGCCGGCTCGCCGGCAGCGTCTGTCGGATAGTGATAGCCGAGGTCAACCATCCAGCTGTCAGGGACTTCGTCGGTTCGCGTCGTGAGGCAGTCGAGTTCGCAGTTTGTGGCAGTGTCGTTCCCAGCGTCGATGCAGGGGCTATCCTCATCTTGCCCCGCCGGGACACAGGAAAGGTAATAATCGCCGTCGGGCCCCGTTGCGAAGAGCGGATCGTCGGAGATGTTATTGTGCCCTGGATAGCCGCCATAGACGCAGCAATTGGAGACTGAGGCCGAGCAGTCCTCCTGAAGATCCATCTCCGTGCCATTCGCCCAAAGTATCGAGTTCTCGAACGTGGCGGATGAGTTGTTGAGTATCCCAACTGCCCCACCAAACACGCCGGCGGAGTTAGAATAGAACGTACAACTGGTGATGAACGGCTGCGCCTCATTATCGACATACATTCCGCCGCCGGTGTATTGGGCCACGTTCAGGGCGAAGACGCAGTTCTTGACGGTTGGGAGGCAGTCGTTTGCGGAGATCGCCCCGCCCCAGCTGGCGAAGTTGTTGACGAATTCGCAGCTGACGATGTCTCCGCCGGCGCCCCAGATATGGATGCCGGCACCCGAATCCGCCTCGTTATCTCTGAACTCACAGCGATCAATGCTGAAGAAGGAGTCGACGGTCTGTATGGCGGCACCCCTGCTGGCGGAATTGCGCGTAAACGTGCAGTCCTCGATTAGTGGTGAGGCTTCGGTTAGCCGAACGCCGCCGCCCCAACTGCCGCCGTCCGGGTCGGGGATACATGAATTCTCAAGGAAGTCACACCAAGCGATTCTGGACGACGAATCGTCGCAGACCAGGCCCGCGCCGATCACAGCGGAGTTGCTTTCAATGGAGCAATGGATGAGCGTCGGAGAAGACCTGAAGATGCCGAGCCCGCCGCCGTAACTGTAACCATAGGCGTCGGGAATCGAGCTGTTCTCGGAGATGAGGCAGCCCTCGAGCCAGACGGCCGCGCGAGCGTCGCAGTGAACGCCGCCGCCCAGCCAGGCGCTGTTCTCGCCTATCGTGCAGTATTGCACGATGATGTCCGAACAGGCTGCGAAGAGCAAGCCGCCGCCCTTGCCGTCGGTGCCGGAGCCGCTGGCCTCGCCGCCCTTAACCGTCAAGTCCTCAATCGTGAGGTGATCGACTTGGGCGCAATAGATGACGTGATATGCGCTCTCCTCGGCGTCGAGTATCACGGTGTTTGCGCCCTCGCCCGACAGTGAGACGTAGGACTCCATCTGAAGCGGGAAGCTCTCGCCGTTCTCGGACGGCGAATACGTGCCCGCGGCGATGTAGATAGTCGCCGGATCGCCCGCTGTCCCGTTCACAGAAGCGAGCGCATGAGAGATTGTCTTCCAGGCCACTAGCGGCGAGGCGCCGGTGTTCGCGTCTGAACCGTTATCGGCATCGACATAGTAATCCGCTGCCAGCACAGCGCCTATTGCCAAAAGCACGCATGCGGCAGCCACCACCCAAAGACACAGCTTTCGCATTTTTCTGCCCTCCTGAAGTCACATTTAACGTTAACCTAATGTTGTGAAGACCTTAGCACGAGTCGCGAGTAAGTTTCAACGTCGGGCTCAGGCCAATCTCACGAGAAGGCCTCGCCACCGAGTGCGCACTTCGCGTGGCCCACTTAGTATCACGCCGGCTGTTCGCAGGGAGATTCGAGGAGGGTCAGAGAGCGAGATGCGGTATCTGTTGAGATCATCACGCCTTGCGGGAGGGTGATCTTGCTGGCGATGTGGCCGAAGGGAAGGCCTGAAAGGATTGGGTAGGGACGGCGCGCGAGCTTCTCCATCAGGACTTGGTCGAGCGTGAGCGTGGGCTTGCGCCGGCGCGGGTAACACCGGACGAAGCGGCCGAGCAGGACCCCCGCGACGCGTGCAAGCACCCCAGCCAATTCGAGCTGCGTGAGGTAGCGGTCGATCCTGTATGGGGGCTCGTCAACGTCCTCGAGGAAGAGGACCGCGCCGGCCATGTCGGGAAAGTAGTCTGACCCGAGCAGAGCTGCGATGACGGAGAGACAACCGCCGACCAGCCTTCCCTGGGCCTTGCCTGGGGAGAGTGTCTTGATGCTTTTGGGCCACTGTCTCGGAAAGAGCGGCGCCCCCGCCCGGGCATTGAACGCGTGCAACATGCGTGCAACCGATTGGGGCGCGGTCGGTCGAGCGAAGTCGATTGAGGCGACGGGGCCGTAGAATGACACGAGGCCGCAACGAGCGAGTAGGGCCAGTTGTAGGGCGATTGCGTCGCTGTATCCCACGAGAATCTTCGGGTTCTTTTCGACGACGTCATAGTCGATGAGATCAAGGAGCCTTGCCGAGCCATAGCCGCCGCGTGCGATGAGAATGGCGTCGGTCTCGGGGTCCGCGAACATCGTGTTGATGTCCCAGGCGCGCTGCTCGTCGGTCCCCGCGAGATAGCCACGCCGGCTGAACAGATATTGACCCAGCCTGACGCGATAGCCCTGTCTTGTCAAAAATCGCGTCGCTTTACTGATCGATGCCTGATCGACGGGGCCGGACGGAGCGATTATGCCGATCGTGCCGCCGGTCGGGAGCGGTTTTGGTTTCAGCATCTAAACACCTTGTTGGACCCTGGCGTGGACTTGATCGCTGGTTTCAAAGACTACTCAAAGAACACCAGGGAGTACCAATTCTGCTTCTCTGATCCTTCCGGGTCCTTGAGGGTCTCTATGGGTAGGCCCAGGCCCCGGGCGGTGGCAAAGACGTCGATGCCCATCCCCTGCATCGGGGGCCTTGCCCGGGCCGGGTCAATGCACGGCTTGGCATTCTGATATGCACAGGTTTCACATATCGCGCAGTCGCTGAGGCTGAATGCGAAGTAGTAGTCATCTACGTATGCCTGGCTCTCAATTGCGATGGAGATCTTTTGGCTATCGTTCTGGTTGTTCGTATGAATGATGAGAGCCCAGGAGTACCTCTTTAACAGCGGCTCGGCCTCCCAGGGCATCAGCGCTTTCGGGGCGGACGGGCAGACCCAGCTTCTGTTCCAGCTATCGCACCCGTACATGCACTTCAGTATCGTTCGGTGGTCGAAGACCACGCTGTCGATTGAGACGATCAGCGCGTCCACTGCGCCCATTTTAAGCGCCCGCTTGGTATAACCAGCAAAGGCCTTCCGGGCCTGTTCGATACTCGTTGGCTTATCGAGCTTAGGCATTGTTACGCCGCCTCTTAAGCATTAGTTCTCACCCTCAGACGCCGTCTTGATCCGCTTATAGGATGGTATATGGATCCTGTGGGACAGGCCCGCGTTGTTTATCTGTTCAATGGTGAAGATATTGTCGAGCTCGATTACCTCCGTCTGCGGCTCCAGCAGCTCATCGAAGTGCGTTGCGATCAGCGTTGCCGTGATCGTATCGCCGGCCGTCTCATCCAGCCTGGTCCCGCAGAAGACCTTTGCCTGGGGGCTAACAGTGCCGGTTATTCTCGACTTCAGTTCCATCGCCTCGGAGGCCATGACTTTGTAGCCAAGCGTTGTAATCAGCAGGATCGCCTGTGCCCCTTCCATGGGGGGATGATCGACCAGACTGTTGTGCAGGAGCCTCTCAACGAGCTCATCGACCTTGTTGTGCCCGGAAGCCGTTGCCTCCGCCACAACCATCATCCCGCCGTCTTCGATTACGGCTCTTATGGACCCGAAATCTATTGCCATCTTTGCGGGCAAAAAAATCAGGTCCGTCACGCTGGCTATGATGCTCGTGAGCAGTTCATCACGAAGCTTCAGCGCCTCGTAATACGTTATCTCGGGAGTCAAAGAAAAGAGCTTATCGTTAGGGATGACAATAATGCTGTCGGCGCAGGAGCGAAGCTCGGCGACCCCCGCAGCGGCGCTGTCCGCCTTCTGTCGTCCCTCATACTCGAATGGCGATGAGACCACAGCTACCGTGAGCGCCCCCGCGTCTTTAGCGATCTTGGCGAGGTGCGCCGCCGCCCCGGACCCAGTGCCACCGCCCATGCCGGCCGCGATGAGAACCATCCTGTAGTCGCTTGCGATCTCGACCCACTTCTGCGAGGCTTCTTGGGCCGCGGCCTTGCCCAGCTCGGCGTCACCGCCACTTCCAATGCTCCTGGTTGTCTCCTTTCCAAGCAGCAGCTTCGACTCAATTGCGAGCCGTTCAAGTGACACGTAGTCTGTGTCAATCGCGATGAAGTCGAGCGACCCCACGACCTGATTCTGCATCTGCTCAATCAGGTTACACCCGTCGCCGCCCACACCGGCTACCAGGACCTTGGTCTGTGGTGTCCGATCCTGGTCGCGCGCAAACCACACGAATGGCCATTTGGGCTTAGGGCGCATGGACGGCGGTCCGAAAGCGAACGACACTCCTGACGGCAGAATTTCGGCTATGCTTCCCATCTTCTCTTACCTCCAAACTACGTAAGTGCTACGTTCTTGCATGTTAACGCGTTCCACGCCCGCCTGAACAGCGAACGGTTTCTATCCGAGAGGATGCTGATCCCAGCCGCCGGCTCAGAACCGTAAAGCAGCAGGCCCACCACGCTCGCGAAGCAGGGGTCCTGAAGTGCCCCGTCAAAGCACTCCGTGTCGGTACACCTTGCCTTCCGGGCTTGAACGCCGAAGATACGGGAGGCTAGTCCGCACAGGCCGACGCTGGCCGAGCCTCCCCCAGTCAAGACAACGCCGCGTTTGATGAACTTCTCTGCATCCGCTCGGTGGATGTCATTCCTAAGCGTCAGCAGGATCTCAGAGTACCTCGATGAGATCGCCCTGACTGCCCTCGGGTCCGGCCTGTTCTCGTCCTTATCAGGGAGCAGGGACTCGATATGACCCTCGGTTGGACGAGGTTTCTCAACAATGCAACCAGTACTAGTCTTGACCTCCTCGGCCGTATGGAAGTCGCAGCCGAGGCACTCGGCAACATCCCTGGTCACAAAGCCCCCACCCATAGCCAGGCAACTCGCGTATCTGGGTGAACCGCCGAAGTAGATGATGGCATCCGTTGTGCCCATGCCCAGGTCGATGAGCAGAACCCCATCCTCGGTCTCGTCCGGCGCCAGGCACGCCCTGGCTGACGCGAGCGACTGCAGGACGATGAGCCTTGCCGAGAGATGCGCCTCCCCGAGTGCTCTTTCGAGCTCATTGACGGCCCTCTGTGACGCTATGACGACCTTGATATGGGCCGCCAGGCGTTCCCCGGTCTTCCCAAGCGGGTTCTTAATGAACTTCCGGGTATCGACCGCGAAGTCCTGCAAAATCGTGTGAAGTGTCTTTTCGTCGGAGCGCACTGTAACCGACTTTGCATCCTCGAGGGCGTGCTGGAGGTCGCTATCTACTATCTCTCTCATTGCGCGCGTCTCTTTGGATGAGGATGACCCCGTAAGGGAGATGGCGCCCACGCTATCGATGGCTCTGGCGTGCCGTCCACTCAGCGAAACGACGACGTCCTTGATTTCGACCGACGCCATCACGGAAGCCTCGTCAGCCGCCGCTCTGATCGAGCTCGCAACCTTGGCGATATCCACGAACTCCCCTCGCTCGACACCCCGCGTCCGTTCCTCACCGACGCCGACGATTCTGAGACGCGTAGAGCCTTCTCCGCCGTCCCCCAGCTCCAGGTCTTCCTCAACTTCGCATAACTGGGCGATAACTGCCCGGGTCTTCGCCGAGCCAATATCTAAGGCGGAGACAAACTGCGGCGCTCGTCCAAACACAGAACCTCTCCAGTATTATCCGCTATTCTTCCTCAACACTATCTGGCCTCTAAACCTGAGGTCCACGTATCTGAATTTGCCTTTATGGCGCGCTATCTCAGGTGTTGCTAGGAGGTACTTCTGAATCTGTCGCTTGGGCTCTTTCAGCGAAAAAACGAGCGCTGGCTCGCCGGCACTCGGCCAGATTTGCACCTCGATGCGATCAACGACCTCGATTCGCGAGTCTGCGCCGAAATGCTCTGGCGCCAGGGCTGACAGCGAATCACACAATGCGACGAGGTCCGTGAAGAACACGCTCTTCACCCTCCCGCCAGGCCGGTTAGCGTCAAACCTAAGGCCCTGAACCGAGGGCAGGGAAACGGCACCTCGCCCACTGGGCGAGGATAAGATGACCCCGTCGTCGGAAAGCCCCCACCATCTGCCATCGAGCTTGGTCACAAATCTGGGCTTTCGCTCTTGCACGTTCACTACAAGGGTCGATGGGAACAGCCTTTTGAACGCGACGCTCTTGACTGAGGGCGCCGGGTCGAACACGTCGGCCACGTCCCGAGCTGAAACACCGAACAGGGAGCGACCCAGGCTGTTTGAGCATCCGTCAAAAATGCTGCTGGTGTCGAGGTCCCCGGCCGTCTCGACCACAATCTGACGCACCGCGAAGAGCGACGAGAACAACTTCGAGACGGCTGCCCTAGTAGGCGCGAATAGCATTACCGCGGCCAGGGCCGCTGCCACGATACTCACGGCCACAATGCTTACGATCCCCTTCGGCCAAGTCCTGCTGTGCCGTTTTTTGACGGGCGGCTTGGCCAGGGATGGGCGGTAACAGAAGGCGATGTGCTCGCGGCTAAGGTCGATCGGTCTTCTTCTCATCTCATGGCTCCCGTGTGCGTCCCTTGTTGCTGCACCCGCAGCCCTCTTTATGGTCTTGTCCCTGACAAGCGCAGGCCAGTCCAGGCCATCTGTTCAGCCCCATGTTGTCGCAGACCCTCACGCATTCGCTGGGCAAAACGCTAAATCTCCATCAACCCGTGCTCGCCGAGAACCTGAACTTCAATTAGGAGCTCGACCCCCGTGGACCTCTTGACCTCATCCCGCGCGATCCTCATCAACGAGAGGATGTCTGCGGCCCACGCGCCGCCGTCATTCAAAATGAAATTCGCGTGCTTGTCAGAGACTCTCGCGCTCCCGACCTTGAGCCCCTTCAGGCCAGCACCCTCGATAAGCGACCCGGCGCTGCCCTCATCGGGGTTTTTGAAAACGCACCCAGCGCTCTTCTCGGAAATCGGCTGTGATTCGATGCGACGTCGGCTGAATGCCATCGCCGCCTCGACCGTCTCGTTGGGATCGTGCTGCTGGAGCTCAAACGTCGCTCCCAGGACTATCTCGCCCGGGATGATGCCAGAGTGGCGATAGGACGCGGGGAAATCCGACGCGGGGCACGAGTGAACGGACCCGTCTCCCAGCATGAGCCAAACCTCCGCGAGCGAGTCCCAAATCGACTTGTCGAAGGCCCCAGCGTTCACGAAAACGGCGCCGCCCACGGTGCCGGGGATGCCGGTCAAAGACTCGAGGCCCGACAAGCCCTTCTTCACCGTTGTATCGACAAGGGCTGAAAGGGGCCTCCCAGCTGGGACGATTTCTCCATTGGTGTCCGCGTTGGTCTCGTGCTCGAGCCTTTTGAGTGTGGCTACGACCCCTCTGAAGCCCCTGTCGTTCACAATTACATTTGTCCCGTTACCCAGTATGAAAAACGGCGCCGATTCCGACGCGCAGAATTGGCCTATCGCTGCCAGTTGCTCGACCGAGGTGGGTTCGACGAAGACGTCTGCCGGCCCCCCGACCTCGAAGGATGTGTGAGTGCACAAAGGCTCGTCATGGATACGCTCGCAACCCATATCGGCGCACAACGAAGAGAAATCCTCTATCCAATGTTCGACGCAAACGCCAAATCCCGACATCATTCTTTCTCCCTAACTTTCTCTCTTATTCCCTCAAGGATGACGTCTCCCATCGTGTATATATCGCCCGCGCCCAAGACCAGAACCATATCCCCCGGCCTTGCCTCCTTGACGAGGCGCTCTGCGGCCTGAGACTTGTTCTCGACATAATGGGCTGCCCGGTGCCCCATCTTTCTCACGCCCTCGAGAATGAGGCGCCCGTCAACCCCCTCGATAGGTTTCTCTCCAGCCGGATAAACGGAGGTTATGACCAGGAAATCCGCCTCGTTGAACACCGTGAAGAACTGCGGGAGGAGGTCTTGAGTCCTCGTGAACCGATGAGGCTGAAAAGTGACCAGAATCCTCCTTTGCCAGCCCAATTTCGCTGCCTTGAGCGTTTCACGTATCTCGGTCGGATGATGCCCGTAGTCAACGATAACCATGATGTCATTCTCCACGCCCTTCAGCTCGAAGCGCCGCCCGGGTCGCACGAAATCCGCAAGTGCGCCGCTGATGACAGCGAAGTCGATACCGAGCTCAAGCCCAACCGTGACCGCGGCCAGCGCGTTATAGACGCTGAAGACCCCGGGCGATGCAATCGCTATCTGACCTAACTGTTGATGGCTTTGTCCCTGCCGCTTATAGACCTCAAACTGGCTCGTGAATCCCTTGAAGCGAACGTCCGTGGCCATGATGTCCGAGTCCGTAGCGAGGCCGTACGTTACGAGCCGGCGTTTGATCTTGGGGATCAGAGACTTGAGATTTGGCTGGTCGAGGCACATCACTATCGTGCCGTAGAAGGGGACCTCGTTGGCGAAGCGCAGAAACGTGTCAAAGAGCGCCTCCTCGCTCCCGTATCGCTCCATGTGCTCCCGCTCG
>Ga0315545_1004172_pt1 | contig 12011 bp, 10 predicted proteins | sample SalMarSW160210MG_FD_203096 | JGI IMG/M metagenome (GOLD analysis project Ga0315545, IMG submission 203096) | Salt marsh sediment microbial communities from the Plum Island Ecosystem LTER, Massachusetts, United States - Salt Marsh Sediment SW1602-10 ... | reverse complement strand
ATCAAGTGACAAGGATGGGCAGAGGGTTCCGGCGGTGTTTACCGAGCCCGAATATCCGAACAGGAGGAACGGATGATCAAAAGTGTGGGCATCGATTTCCACCAGGGTAAGCACGTAGTTCGCTGCTTGGACGAGAGGGCACAGTTGTGTGACAGCTTCAGCTTCCAGACTACGCCGGAGGGATTAGATACATTTGAAGAGCACATCTTCCGCGATGGTTCGAATCCTGTCATTGTCTTCGAGCCGGCAGGATTGACGTGGTTTATGATGGCTATCTGCATCCGGGCACGGCATCCCGATTGTCGATTAGTCAGGGCGAAGGGGCAAAAGGTAGCTGCCCTACGACGATATCTTCGGGGGTCATCCAAGAGCGATCGGCTGGATGCGCTTACTCTTGCCAAGATGGTCTTTATCGATCCGGAACAGCTAGACGAGGTATATCTTCCTCCGGCTAAAATTCATGCCCTTCAGCGCCTTGCACGCCAGCGAAAGCGTCTGGAGAGCGATATTGCCGCCCGCAAGACACGAATTGGCGCAATAGTTGAAAGCTATGTTCCCGGAGTAAGGAAAGCATTCTCCGATCCATGGTCCGCCCAAGCAAGGGCTTTTCTTCGTTGCCAGCTTAATCCCCTGGCTGTGGCGCATGATGGAGAGAAAGCACTTCACTCATTCCTGGTCGGGGCTAGGCATCGTAACAAGACCGATAAAGCGGAGAGCCACCGAGTCTTTCTTGTCTGTAAGAGTGCAGCCGATCTCTACCAGCTATCCAGCCGAGCAGAGGCGGTCGACGATGAATTCTTCAGTGTCTTTCAGGAGGAAATAGAACGAGAACTAAGGTTGATGGAGTTGGAAGAGGCTGAATCCGAGGCTATAGCTAAACGTATGGAGGAATTGTACCGGGAACTCCATCCTTCCGATAATCTACGCAGCATACCCGGTGTTGGACGGGTCACCGCTCCGACGTTTTTGGCAACGGTAGGGGATCCAGCACGTTTCCATAACCAGTCAGCTTTTGTCAATTGGACCGGAGTTGTTCCGAAGACCAGGCAATCGTCAGAGGTAGAGGCCAAAGGTCTAAGGATGACCAAGGCAGGGCCAGCCATCATGAAATGGGCTCTCTTTCAGGCGGGAGATATAGGTCGCCGCTTCGATCCCCAACTTGCCTCACTTTATTATCGTGAGATGGTGCATCACGGCAAAAACCATAAACAAGCCATGGGGGCAGTAATGAGTCACCTGGCGGCCCGAGTGCTCAAAGTGCTGCAGGATGGTAGACCATACGAGCTGCGGGATAATGAGGGCAAAGCCATCAGCCCGGCAGAGGCCAAGAAGCTAATCATTCATAATTACCAAGTGCCTGAAAACATAAGGCGTGAGAGAAGACGCCGCAACCCGGTAAAACGCAGTTATCTCAAATCACAGGGGACGTTGCTTCCCAGGACAAACGAGGCAGCTGTTGCTCCTCAGCCTGTGAAAGCGACCATCCCCGAAAACTAGTTTAATTAATGGGGGGTCAGCAGTCAACAAGGTTTGGCTTGACAAGTAATTAGGAAATCTTATTGTTGCTTCACACTAAGCCTTTATGTATGCTTTTGCAGTCGGCCTTTTTCAAATTTTAAGATATTCCGGGAAAACACGGTCATTTATCTGAGCAATTAGCTTATCGCCAATCCTATCTTTTAGCTCTGGGTGCAGCTTAAATATTATATCCTTGAGATAAGGTTCATCCCATGCCTCAATATAGAGAGTGAATTCACCACCGCATCTTGGACATGACAGGTTGACCAATGTGGCATCCGGAAAGTTATACGTGGCAATTATCTTACCTTTGATCCTTTGCATATCCACGGCAAAGCACCATCTGCATTCTGTCTCTCCCTCTTCGAGATGTTCTTAATTAGCTTTTGGGATTGTTCTTTATTCATTAACGATCTTGACGAAAGCGAAGTTGCTCAAAGAAAGGCTTTCCTGAGGTCGTTCGTGAAGAAGATAGTTGTCGATAAGGAGAGAGTGAGGCTGTACTACAATCTGCCCGTGCCTCCGGATGGAAAGAAAATGGAGACGGTGGGAGTTCTTGATACCGTCCACTATGGTGGAGATAGGGTGACAATAGGCAGAACTTTTGAGCTTGCCTTTGCTCTTACATTCTAAAAGGACCCATCATACAATGCAAGCTATTGTTGGCATATTGAACACAGTTTGATAAAAATAAATATCAACTGCATCTAGCAAACTTTTGGATGACTCTTGCTCCACGGTCTACTTTACCAAATGCTTTAGCAACCTCACCAACATATAGAGCACCCTGTGAATCGACACAGATGACATGCGGTCCAACAAGCAAGGGGGCATCCATGCCATGGTTCTCGTTTCCCCATCGTGCCAATAGTTTCCCATCTTTACTGAATATGCTTATTCGTCGGCATAACTCCGATATATATACGGTCTCATCCTTATCCATATAGACGTAGGTAGGCCGTATGAGGTCCGTCCACTGGTCAAGAAACTTACCTTCGGTATCAAATATCTGAACACGGCTGTTTTCTCTGTCTGAAATCCATATCCTATCCGCTCTGTCAATCCAGATATTATGCGGCAGCCTAAACTGACTCTTTCCCGGCCCGGGTTCGCCCCATGACAGCAACAGTTTCCCATCCGGGCTGAATTTGTGTACCCGTGCGTTGCCGTAACCATCGGACACGAAGATATCGCCAGTCGAGGAAAGAGCAACTCCCGTGGGCATATTAAACGGCCCCGCTGCCTGTTTAATCGAAGATATTCGCTCGAATATATCCAAGCCCCAGCGATGCCCGGTATCAGAGGGCTGGTCCTTATTTCCTATAGTCATAATTAAATCGCCCTCTTTACTGAATTTGTACACGACGTGGCTGTAATCATCGGTCAAATAAATATGGCCATCGGCCGTCATATAGCTGCCGTGAGGCCGCCTGAACAGGTTCTCGCCCCAGGAGTATATCTCGTTTCCATCCCTGTCGAAAACAATCATCGGGCGCTTGCTTCGATTGAAAACGTATATCCTATCCTCGGGATCAATAGATATCCCGCAGACGTCAACGAATGACTCACCCTCGGGAAGCTTCGCCCACGGATCTACCAGTTCATAGGTGTATTTTCCGCTACCGTATAGCATTGTATTCACTCCTTTAACTAGCTCTCTAGCATGGTTCATCTTTAATTGGTTCAAACCCCGTTACCCCCAACAGGAAGGAAACCCAGTTTCCCCAAGTGTAACAACGACGATCACCTAGAGAAGTATACCAACCAACTCTATAAGTCCTAACTCTCGCAAAGTGGACTCTAAAGGTCTGCCAGTCTTGGGATCCCATCCCAGTGCCTTCCACCCCTCTTCCTTCATAGTTTTGAAATCTACCTTCCTCCCAGCGAAAGGTCCGAAATCTACCACTCGAGACAGTCTTTCCGGTAAGGCCCACTCGCTGGGGCGTACCCCCTCTCGGAAATTAAATGCTTGGCGCAGTGCCTGTATGCGACGCCCTGTCTTGATAGCCTCTTCAAGTGTATAGTTCCATCCCGTTACTGCTGACATAGCCTCAATTACGGGCATGGTCTCCGGAACCAGTGCGAATATACATAGGCCAGTGGATGTCCAGAATCGGTCTAGAGCACTACAAATCGCGTAAAGTGGTGCATTGGCCTTGACATCAGTAGGATCCAGTTCGGGAAGTTTAACGGCCGGGCCAAGAACAAATGGAACTCTGGCATCATGAAAATGCTTATATAGAGAGGAGGTATGCCGCGCCGGGGTTGGGTCACAAATGTAACCCCAGCCAAAGCCAGTGCTAACTCTGGGGTCATGGGCCGGTATATCTTGGCCACCTATATGCATCGCGTATTTCTCGGAACCTTTGCCAATGCGGTCAGCAGCCTGCTTACTACCGTCGGCAAGGATATCACCAAATCCCTCTCTCTGACTTATTTTCTCCAGCATGGTAATAAAGGCATCAGCATCGCCCCATTTAAGTTCGATACCTGTCTCCTTCTTGGTGACAAGACCATTATCGTAGCACTCCATAGCGAAAGCAATGGTGGCGCCAGTACCAATAGTATCCAAGCCAAACCGGTTACACAGGTCGTTAGCCTTATTGAGTTTCTCTAGGTCATCAACCATACAATTAGAGCCCATCATGGTTAAAGCTTCATACTCAAGCTTGCTGCCACCCCGTACCCTATAGCGATCCTCTCCCTGGTCTATCCACCCCTTACAGCCTATGGGACAACCGAAGCAGAAGTGCTTCTTGACTTGGTACTTGATCACTTCGTCACCGCTCAAATTGTCATGGGTTTTAAGGCCCTCCTCGCCATAGAGGGACCAGTTCTTGATCGGTGCATCGCCAGTGACCACCGAACTAGTAGTAGTACCACAGGTGCCGTAATCCCTGAAAGTAATAGCTACAGGATGTGAGGTATTCTTGACATCATTCAGGTATGTTCTACGTATGGTTTCAAAGCGTTTTGGATCCGCCAAAGATACCTTTTGTGAGCCTCTAACAACCAATGCCTTGAGGCGCTTAGAACCCATAACGGCCCCTAGTCCCGAGCGTCCTGCAGCACACCCTTCATGTATAATACAAGACAATAGCGCCTTATTCTCACCGGCCGGCCCAACACAGGCGATCCTTGCATTCTTATCGGCAAGCTCATCCCTTAGAACCTTGTCAGTTTCAATTGTGTCCTTGCCCCACAAATGTAAAGCATTTTTGATTTCGGTCTTTCCATCTTTTACAAATAGATAGACCGGATTGGGAGATATACCGGTAATAAAAATGCCATCATACCCCGCGGCTTTTAATTCTCGAGCCAGATGACCACCAGAATTGGCATCTCCCCAGCCACCGGTAACGGGCGACTTGCCCACTACCTGATATCTTGAGCCGTGTATTCCGGTTCCAGTCAGCGGTCCAACCACAAAGCCAAGGATGTTGTCGGGTCCGAGTGGATCAGCTTTGGGCTTCATACGCTCATATAGAATTCTTGCTCCCAAACCCTGGCCACCGATATAGTCGCGGTATACTCTTTCCGCTAGGTTCTCTTCCTTGATAGATCCGGAAGTCAAGTCTACGAATAGTACCTTACCATTGTAACCTTTAATCATAACATCCTCCTTAAATTTCTTCTTGGCATGTGTCACAGCACTTGCTCTTTCATCATCGGCTAACACCCAACATAATATACTCGACACACCAGAATAATTGTCTGAATGGATTATCAGCGTCTTGCTGAAGCATAACAGTATTCATATTGTAGCAGTTCAGTTTCTTCAAAATTGTAGCTTATAGCCTATATTTATCAGCCCCGCCGCGATGTCATGTGGTTTTTACGCAGGTAATGTAAGCTGAATTACTGAAGACAGATGGGAAGTGTACCCTTTCTTTAAGGACAATATAGAAAGGAGGCATTGGCCCAATCTGCAGATACGAGCGCTGAATTGTCATGATAGAGTCATGCCACCATCCACCAACAGGGTCTGCCCTGTGACATAGTCGGAGGCATGCGAGGCTAGGAAGACCGCCACGCCGGCATAGTCCGGCGGGTAGGCCTCCCTGCCCAGCGGGATGGTTCCTTTTATTTTCTCTAGTTCCTCAGGGTGCTCTTGGAGATAGTACTTCTGATTTAAGGGAGTGATGGTCAGCCCAGGCCCGATGGCGTTGACGTTGATGTTGTATTTGCCCCACTCCAGCGCGAGCACCCGGGTGAGGTGGGAAATACCAGCTTTGGTGGTGGCATAGACGCCTCGCCCCGATTGTACGACCTGAGAGAGGACGGAAGAGATGTTAATGATTTTACCCTGTTTCCGTTTGATCATCTCCCTGCCCACTAGCTGGCAGCAGAAATAGAGACCCCTGAGGTTGGTGCCCATGATCCGGTCCCATTCTTCCTCTGTGAAGTCTTCGATGGGCTTACGGATAATCACCGCTGCGTTATTGACCAGGATATCAATATTCTGAAAGTCCTGTAGTACTTTTTCCACCAGTGCCGCCACCGATGATTTCTGGCTGACGTCAGTGGCGATGGACACCGCCTTGAGACCTTTCTGAGTTAATGATTCGGCGGCCTTTTGCCCCTCCTCCATCCGCCGATTGGCGATGACCACCGTTGCTCCAGCTTGAGCCAAACCTTCGGCGATGCCGAAACCGATCCCCTGATTTCCGCCTGTGACGACGGCATTTCTTCCAGACAAGTCAAATACATCCATTTTTCTACCTCCGCTATATGGGGTGCCATAAGTCCTTGACTACCTTAATCTGATGCACCACCTATCGTGGCAAATGATGTTGTTTTGCCTATGCACATAGCCTCTATCCATTGCCCCGTAGGTAAGTCCTTGTCTACACCGTGAAAGTTCAGCATCCTTCGAACACGCTTACAATTCTGCTTCACATCTGCTTGGGCCTGTCAATATGTCCTTAATATCCACCGGTCCTCTCACAGCTCCTTGCGCGGAACAAAACAGCTGTGATAATCCAATTTCTCATGATTCTTAGCCAGCTTTCGGCTGTCGTTTCCTCATTTTTCTTTTGGCTGCATTTCTCCTCGGTCATGGTATGCAGCGATTCTACTATGCACTCTCACCCGTCCGCTTACAGTTGGTGATGCAGGTAAAAACTACTAAAGCATACCTCGTATTATGACCTCCACCTAACATTTGGAGAAAGTATAGTGCGCTTCTCATCAACGTTTCCTCTTGCCTAGGGCTTCCACTCCACCACTGGGTCTTATACGGCCTATGCATCACCCTGAACCCGGTTCGGCACGACATTCCCAAGGACATAGCGCCCGCTCATCTACAAGGTTTCATCCCACCATTGTGAGCCGGTCGCACGACTCCTCATGTCCAGACCTTTAAAATTAATCGTGATTTTCCGCTATATTTAAAGAAATAACTAACTTTTTTGGCTTTTCTTTGCTTCTTCCAGCTTTGCCACAAGGTCTTGTCTAGGTGGCGTGAAGATATCAATGCCAACAAGGCCAAGATCGGAGACAGTACCAGCTCCGTGCTCCATGTTAGGGGGGTAAATGAGGACATCGCCCTTCTCAATGTGATGCATTTTCCCATCAATTTCTAATTCAGCGGCACCTTCAGTTACAATCATGATTTGTTCATTTTCGTGGTGGTGGGTGACAGGAAGAATCGAACCGGGCTCATTTCTGAAAAAACTGACTGTCATCTTTCCGACAGATACAATGCGGCTTTCTACATGGCCCGTACCCTGGAGCGGCAGCGAAATAGTGGGAACATCGCGTAAATGAATAATGTGCTTGTCATATTCTTCCTGAGTGGCATAAGGTACTTCTTTTTCCATCTTAAAGATCCTCCTTGTTTTTATTTTATAATTGAAACACTGACAGAAAGATTACACCCGCTGTTACGTCTTCATACTTTTGAATAAACGCCTGGTATCGTTGTAAGTTTGTCTAGCAGATTTGAATAGAAACAGAAAGTCAACACCCACGCATATAAGATTGATCCCCCGATTTAAATTCTCTTTAATGGTCTCTACATTATCACCTATTGCCACACCAACGGGTATACCTGAATTTTGGGCTTTTTCAACGATTGTATCGATTAATTCTTTTACCTCCTTGCGACCTGTTTGGCCTAGCATACCAATGGACCCGGATAAATCATTAGCGCCAATAATAATGGCATCAATCCCTTCTACCCTTAGTATCTCGTCCAGATTTTTTACTGCATCTATATGCTCTATCTGTATAATTTTCCAAATTTGAGAGCTTGCTTCTTCTATATATGTTTGACCATCGGTCATGCCATATTTCATAGACCTTATCGGTCCAAAACCTCGAATGCCTTTAGGTGGATAGGTACAAGAGCTGATTGCCTTACTTGCCTCTTCGGCTGTTTTGATAAACGGAAAGATTATCCCCGAGGGGCCCATTTCTAATATCGGTTTTACGATAACAGGATCATTCCAAGCCACTCTGACGAATGCGGCAGCACCGGTGCTTTGTGCGGCCATAATATGAAGTTGTATATCTTTTTTATCAAGCGGCCCATGCTCAGCATCTATCCACACAAAATCATAACCGATTTCACCGATCAATTCGGCGATACGGCTATCGAAAAAAGTGGTGCAAGTCCCAATTACCGGCTCTTTTTTTGCAATTTTTCTCTTAAGATTGTCTAACTCGCTCATTATCATCTCCGTTTCTAACTATAGATTTTTTGTAATTAATGAAGTCCTCCTTGAAGCTGTTTGATTCATACCTGAAATCCGCCGTTCGCTCATTTCAATAACGCCTGTTTTTCACGTTGCCAGTCCAACAGGGCTTCCCCTTACATATCCCGGCGATTGCTCCCCACAACGAAATGTGTAGAAGCTTGTGTTATCCCTGCGTAACGCCTCTTATCGACGCAGCCTTGTTGCCACATATCGGGGCAGGAGCAATCTTTTCTCTTGTAGTAGGTATGTAGTGCCGCTCAGTTGCTAGGTATCCTCTGGCAGCCTTTCGATTTATCCTTTGATACCTCGACTCATATCATCGCTGACAGCGAACTCCCAGCCATTGCTGCGCCAGCGGCATAAAACCTCCTGCTTCTAACCTCCTAAATGAATTAGATCTCGATTGGAAGAGATCCATATTTATCTATAAGCTCAACTATCCTTTGAACTCGCTCAATCTTTCCATCAATAGGCAAGTTGTCACCCATTCCCACTATGAAGTTGTTCCCAGGCGCTATTTCCTTGAATAGGTTTATGATATAGGCATCAAATTCTTCATCAGTATACTCGGGTTCAAACAACGTTGCGGGTACTCCACCCCAGATAGTGACCCTATCACCCCAAGCCTTCCTCAACTCCGCCGTGGTAACCGAGGTCATGGGCGCTGGCGTCCAAGCCTCTGCAACATCGATACCGGTTTCCACAACGAAGGGTATAAGTCTTCTCATTTCCCCATCAATGTGTACCTTGGCCAACTTTCCATGGGCATGCAGAACTTTAGTCGCTTCCTGCAGCCAAGGGGTAAAGTATTTTTTGAATACTGGAGTGTGAACATCATCGGTCCAGTTACTACAAATCAATGGAAGTTCAGCGGGTGAATCTGCTACTATATCGAGTTCCCTATTGCACAGCTCTTTGTATACCTCATAAAGCTGGTCTACTTTCTGGGGGTGATCATAAAGCTCGTAGAAAAATCTCTCATAGCCCATTATGTCACGCATTATATATTGCATAGGTGATGCTCGTAGTCCACAAAAAATAATCCCATCCTCGCCAATATTATCAGCAAGTTCTTGGTATTCGCTTAAGTCCGGAATGACAGTTGTGTTCTCAAACAAATACTCAATAGCTGGATAGTCTTTTTCATCTTTAAACAATCGCTCCACCGTATAAGCATTAAGAGAACTCTCAGAACTATTCCATGCTTCCTTGGTAGAAACCACACCTACCGGGGTCCTGTATTCCGTCGTAATGAACGGTGGCTCCTCGGTGACCACTACCTCCATGTTGCGAACCTCTTCCCCCCAAAACACCGTCGCAGGCCCGATCTTACCCGCCAGAACGACCTGACACCCAGCGCCAAGGTCTCGGAGGATGTCAGGAATACTCAAGCCTTTGTATTTCTCGGGCAAAGTGTCATTGGCCAAATGGTAGTTATACCATATTTCGATACGAGCTCCAAAGGGAAGCTTGTCTACTGTCTGTTTCCTCGCAGCGGCCAGAATCCGCTGCTTGTGAGTCATCTCCATTGCTGCCTACTCCTAGACTTACTAACTAATCTTACCTAGTAGTCTCCGACATAACGAGACAGCTTTGCCGCCGTTGTCAGCATAACCATCAGCACCAATATAGTTAGCAAAGTCTTGGGTTACCGCTGCCCCGCCGATAATTACTTTAATTTTTGTATGCAAACCGACTTCTCTTATTTTTTTGATTACCAAGCCAATCACTGGTCTTGTGGTCGTCAGCAGCGACGAGAGTCCCAGAATATCTGCTTTTCTCTCTATCGCTTCATCAATGAATTTTTGAGCGGGTACGTTGACTCCCAGGTCAAAGACGTCAAAACCATCGCCACCGAGAAAAGTGGCTACTATATTCTTGCCAATATCGTGCATGTCCCCTTCTACAGTACCGATCACCACCTTCCCGATGGTTGGTATGCCTTCTTTCTTTAGTAAAGGTCCAAGTATCTCAAGTGCATCCTTCATCGCCCGAGCGGCCATTAGCATTTCAGGGAGAAAATACTCGCCACTAGAGAATTTCTCGCCGACCACTCGCATGCCTGATTGCAGTCCACCAGCAATAACGTCCTGTGGGCTAACGCCGGCACTGAGACATTCTCTAGTCAACTCCTTAGTCTTCTCTCGATTGCCCTCTTCAATTGCTTTGGATAAAATAGAGAAATCGACCATCTAATACTCCTTTATACGTTCAATCGATTTTAGATAATTTAATTCACAGATGTTACAAAGATGTATCATTCTTTTTCCGGACCTAATCCATCATTGTACCTGGCAACCATAGCGCTAACTGGGGGAATAAAGCACACAACCCAAGAGCGATGACTACGCAGGCAATAAACGGGTATATCCCCCGAATCGCGTCCATGGCAGTTATTCCTAGTTCTGAAGGAGCAGCACTCCTGAGTACAAAAATTGCCGGAGCAAATGGCGGACTCAAATATGCCATCTGCAGGTTCAGGATCACCATAACGCCTACCCAGATGGGGTCAAAGCCCAAAGCATTAGTAATGGGCATGTATATAGGAACCATTATAAATATGATGCCCAACCAATCTAAGAACATTCCGAGGACAAACAAGATGAACATAATCAATACGAACGTGCCCCACGAGCCCAATGGCATTGAGGTAAGAGCTCGTACCGCCACATCTTTACAACCAATATATATAAAAATGTTCGAAAACAGAAGGGCGCCTAGTCCTATCCACATTATCATGCAGGTGGTTCGTAATGTGCTATAGACCGACTCCCTTAGGAGCGTAGTACTGAACATACGGTAGGCAACAACTAACAATAACATAGCAAATGCACCTATAGCCGCTGCCTCTGCTGGAGGTGCTAAACCAAAATATATAGTACCGAGTACAGCTAGGACAAGTGTAGCTACTGGAACCACAGAGACAAGAAGCCCCCGCAACTTTTTGACAAAAGAAATTGCGGATTCTGACTTGTCTACGACAGGAGCTATCTCAGGCTGTAGAAAGCATCTACCAAAAATATAGACGCAATACAAGCCGGTGAGGAGAAAGCCTGGGATAAATTGTGCCATGAACAACTTTCCCACCGATAAACCTGCCGCAGCGCCGTACACAATGGTTACGATACTGGGCGGAATAAGAACACCTAGTGTACCCCCCGCACAAACGGCTGCTGCCGCCAGTGACTTTGAATGATGTCGCTTAATCATAGGCGAAAGAGATATCTTTGATAATGTCGCCACCGAAGCAGTTATCACACCCATGCAACATGCTAGTGCAGCACCAAGAAGCACAGTGGCAACAGGCAATCCGCCCCTAAAGTTTCCCAGAAAAAGAAACAAGGAATGATACATTCTTTCTGCAAGCCCCGACCTTTCAAGCAAGGCTCCCATAAAGACAAACAGGGGAATTGCCAACAAGATTTCGTTCGTTATTAGCCCAAAGAAGGTTATGTAGGCAATCTCGAATGTGGCGGGCCCTTTTACCAGGAACCCGACTAACAAGGCCGTAAATATCATAACCGTACCTAAGGCATATCCGGTCAAAAATCCTCCTACTAATAGAATCACCATAAGTAGAAGAACCATTTCCGCACTCAGGTTTAGCATTACTTTCCCTTCTTCAATAGCGCAAGTAGGTTTCGGTGAAAATACGAGATGCTTTGAACCGCCATTAAAACAATGCCGATTGTTACTACTAACCTTACTGGGAACATAGGTGGCATCCAATAGCCGCGGCTACCAATTTCATCCACTTTCCAAGCATAAACTGTATGATCAATAGAAGACCAA
>Ga0315545_1004165_pt1 | contig 12019 bp, 12 predicted proteins | sample SalMarSW160210MG_FD_203096 | JGI IMG/M metagenome (GOLD analysis project Ga0315545, IMG submission 203096) | Salt marsh sediment microbial communities from the Plum Island Ecosystem LTER, Massachusetts, United States - Salt Marsh Sediment SW1602-10 ... | reverse complement strand
ATCTTTATTTGGGAATCGATGAAAATGTTAAAGTAAAAAGGGAATGTCTGGAGAAGAAAACTGATGAAACTTTGATCGCCGGGATTCCTTCGCGGACCAAACGCACGACTTTTAAATATAGACTTAATGTAGAGAACTACAAGTCTAAAAAAATTAAAGTAAAATTATATGAAGCCATGCCTGTTTCAGAAGATGACCGTATTAAAATAAAGATAAATGAGATAAGTCTCGAACCAGGGGTAAAAGACTGGGAAGACCGAAAAGGAATCTGGTTATGGGAATTAGAATTAGAACCTCAGCAAAAGCAGGAAATATTTTATACTTTTACCGTTGAACATCCCCGGGATATGCAGGTAGAAGGGTTGTAAGTGGAGGCGACGATGTTATAAATATTTTTTAAGTAGAACATATAGTTTGAAGTAAAATTAAAATAAAAGGAGAAAACCAAGGAGGAGTTAAATGTTAATAGTAAATAAAAAAATATTGATAGGGATTGTAATTGTGTGCCTAATATTATTTCTTGGTAGCACTTGTGTGGCTGGGATGAGTGTACAAGAAGTGATTAGCAATATGCAAAAAACTTATGAAAAACAGATGAAAGGAATTAGTGATTATACTATCGTTCAAAAGGGTACTGGAGGAATGGCTGCCTTAGCCGGAGAGACTACTACCTATTATAAGAAAGCAGAAATTAAGGGGGAAGTTATCTATAAAACTCGCACTGAATCAGAAGTAATGGGAATGGCCATGGTTTTGATTTATGATGGAAATTATATTTGGTCAAAAAACCCGATGACCGGGGAGATAGAGAAAAAAACAGCTGAATATAACCCAGGAACAATGTGGAAAAATATAGATCTTGCCAAGAGCCAGTATTTAGGAGAAGAAGAGATTGATGGAGAGAAAACTTATATTTTACAAATTGATAATGCTCTTCAAGTGATGGGAGCCCAGCAAGCGATGTCTTCACAGGGAGGACAATCGGAAGGATCTGCTGAATCTTGGGGAAAGTTATGGGTTAGCAGCAAGACCTGGATGCCTGTTCGGATGCTTATGGTAATGAAAGCAAAATCAGAGGGACAAGCAAGTGAAATGGCTATGAATACGGAAATGACTACAGATTTAAAAGACTATCGGCAAGTTGGCACCATGCTTCATCCCTATCAGTTAGTCGTGAATATGGCAATGGAAATAGATACCTCCGGTTTAAGCGAGGAAGAAAAAAAGGAACAAGAGCAAACGATGAAGATGATGTCGTCAATGGTATCTGGTATGGGATCCTTTACCATAGACACTGTTGATATAAAAGTCAATACCGGTCTTTCTGGTGATCTTTTCGATGGGACAAAATTAAAATAGCAAGATCTGGAGAGAAGTAACCGTTATCCTTGGTCGTGTATATGTGGCAGAGACTTAAAAACTATGAAGATTAACGAGATTGTCCAACTCTGGGGGATAGATGCTGGTGAATTGTTAGAGGGAATTAAGAATGAATTTAAACTTACTCAACCATATACTCTTACCAACACGATAGATGATTTAAGGGGAGAATATCGATTTTCGCCTTATCAGATAGTGGAGATTGCAGAAAGAATTAAGACAGCATCAGTCGAATAAATTCTTAAACTATCAAAGTAAAATAACTAACTTCAATTAACAGAAAATAGCTTCCTTACTGATAAGAGTGAGAGGGTTATTTTTTTGGGTGAAAAAAATTTTAAAAATAACTTGATAAAAAGATACAATTATAGTATCATAATAAAAAAATAAAGAGTAAATTTTAACCAGAGAAATTATTATCAAGATTAAAATATTAAGGAAAATCGATAAGTGAAATTAATTACCCGAAACACCGATTACGCGGTAAGGGCACTTTGTTGTATTGCCGAACAAAAACAAGAGGTAATCTCGGCTGACCAATTGGTTAAATCTTTAGAGATGCCCCGCCCCTTTTTAAGAAAGATACTACAAACTTTAAATAAAGCAGGATTACTTAATTCATCTAAAGGTAAGGGCGGTGGTTTTGCTTTAGCTGTATCTCCGAAAAAAATAACCCTAATTGAGGTAATGAAAATATTTCAGGGGTCGATAAGATTAAGTGAGCATAAATTTAAAAAAAGCGATTGTCCCCATATAAACGATTGTCTTTTAAAGAAAAAGATAGATGAGATAGAAAAAGAGGTTATAGCAAAATTAAAAGCTATAACTATATCATCAATATTAAAAAATAGGAGGTAAAGGTAAATGACTAAGAAGTTAGAGATTTACAAGTGTGAGATTTGCGGAAATATTGTTGAGGTGCTACATGAAGGGATAGGAGCTTTAGTCTGTTGCGGGCAGGAAATGAAGTTGATGAAAGAACAGACTGCCGATCAAACTACCGAAAAACATGTACCGGTGATGGAGAAAATTCCTTCCGGGATTAAAGCAGTGGTCGGCTCAACCCTGCATCCTATGGAAGAGAAACATTATATCGAATGGATCCAAGTGGTTACTGAAAAAGGTGCTTCCCGAAAATTTTTAAAGCCGGGCGATAAACCGGAATCCTTCTTTAAAGATGTAGAAGGATTGAAAAAGATCAGAGAATATTGCAATGTCCATGGTTTATGGGAGCATAAAGAAGGTAAATAATGCTGGAATTCTAGGGGCGTATTGCCATACGCCCCTACTTCCATACCTTTTTTCATTTAAAATTTTAATTTTTTAAAGAGAGAATAAGTAAATGGATTTAAAAGCACTTTATAATATTAGTTATGGTATTTATGTAGTCAGTTCAAAAAAAGATGACCGTATAAACGGACAAATTGCCAATACAGTTTTTCAGACAACTTCCGAGCCGGTTACTATTGCAGTTTGTATTAATAAAAAAAATTTAACCCATGAATTTATTACCGAAAGTAGAGTCTTTGCCGTTTCGGTATTAGAGCAGGACACTGATATGAAATTTATCGGAAGATTTGGTTTTAAATCGGGAAGAGATGAAGACAAATTTAAGGGAGTAAATTATAAGATCGGGGCAACTGGTTCGCCCATAATTTTGGAAAATACCTTAGCTTATATGGAGGCAGAAGTAGTAATGGAAATGGATGCGGGAACTCATACTCTATTTGTAGGGAAAGTTGTCGAAGCAGAGAATATTAAAAAGGCAAAACCGTTGACTTATGATTATTACCATCAAGTGAAGAGAGGCGTCTCTCCCAAGAACGCTCCTACTTATATTCCAAAAGAGGAAAAATCGGGAGAAGAAACAAATAAAGAAGGAAAGGAGTTAAAGAAAATGTCTAAATTTAAATGTACGGTTTGTGGATACATTTATGAACCTGAAAAAGGCGATCCCGAATCAGGGGTAAATCCAGGAACTCCCTTTGAAGACTTACCTGATGATTGGGTATGCCCGGTATGTGGTGCCGGTAAAGATGATTTTGAAGAGGTGAGTTAGAGGTGACTGTAAAAAAGATAAAAAAAGATATCTATTGGGTAGGAGCGATTGACTGGGATAGAAGGCTATTTGATGAACTCATCCCCCTTCCCGAGGGTACCAGCTATAATGCTTATCTGATAAAAGGTCAGAAAAAGACGGCTTTAATCGATACGGTTGACCCGACCAAAGAGGATGATTTGTTAGACAATTTGGATGATTTAGGGATAGAGCATCTGGATTATATAGTGGTAAATCATGCCGAACAGGACCATTCCGGGGCACTTCCTCTCATATTAGAACTATATTCGGAAGCGAAGATAGTTACGAATGAGAAATGTAAAAATATGCTGATCGAACATCTTCTTATCAAAGAAGATAGAGTTATAACCGTAAATGATAATGATAGTCTTTCTTTAGGGGGGAAAACTCTAAGATTTATATTTGCTCCCTGGGTACATTGGCCGGAAACGATGTTAACTTACTTAGAAGAGGATAAGATTTTGTTTAGTTGTGACCTGTTCGGGGCACATCTTGCCGAGAGTGATTTATGGGTGAATGATGAGTCTAAAGTTTATTTTGCCGCCAAGCGTTATTATGCCGAAATTATGATGCCTTTCCGCAGCAATATCAAAAAACATTTAGAGAGATTAAAAGAATTAGAGATTAAAACTATTGCTCCCAGTCACGGACAGATCTATTCTCATCCGGAATTTATTTTGTCAGCTTACAGTGAATGGATTTCTGATGAGGTGGAGAATGAAGTAATCATCCCCTATATTTCTATGCATGGCAGTGTCGAGGAGATGGTGTATATCTTAAGCGAAGAATTAATAAAAAAGGGGATAACCGTGAAACTCTTTAATCTTTCCAGGACCGATATAGGAGCATTGGCGATAGCTTTAGTAGATGCTGCCACCATTGTAATTGCCTCACCTACGGTTTTAGCCGGTGCACATCCCCAGGTAATCTCAGCAGTTTATCTGGCTAATGCCTTAAGACCAAAATTAAGATATGCCTCGGTTATCGGTTCTTATGGATGGGGAGGAAAGATGCTGGAGAACATTAATGCAATGATAGGTAATTTAAAAGTAGAGGTTCTTTCTCCGGTGATAATAAAGGGCTACCCTAAAGAAGAAGATTATCATTCTTTAATAAAATTAGCCGGTGAAATAGCAGAAAAACATAAAGATTTATAAATAATTGTACTATTTTTTAAAAAAATATTTTAGGAGGACGAAAAATGAAAGATTTAAAAGGAACAAAAACTGAAAAAAATTTAATGGAAGCCTTTGCCGGGGAATCTCAGGCCAGGAACAAATATACTTACTTTGCTTCCGTAGCCAAAAAAGAAGGGTATGAGCAGATTGCTTCTATTTTTTTAGAAACCGCTGAAAACGAAAAGGAACATGCCAAGCTGCATTTTAAAGAATTGGCAGGAATCGGAAACACGGTTGATAATTTAAAAGCAGCAGCAGCCGGCGAAAATTACGAATGGACAGAGATGTATTCTCGCATGGCCAGAGAAGCAAAAGAAGAAGGGTTTGAAAAGATTGCTAAAATGTTTGAGGGGATCGCTAAAGTTGAAAAAGGACACGAAGAACGTTATCGGGAGTTGCTAAGGAATATAGAGCAGGACAAAGTGTTTAAAAGAGAAGGAAAAATATTGTGGAAATGCCGAAATTGCGGCAATATCTATGAAGGGGCTGAGGCACCCGAAGTCTGCCCGGTATGCAAACATCCTCGGGCATATTATGAAGTAAAGGTTAAAAATTATTAAATTGAACCGTCATCAAAGATAGGTAAAAATATTTTACAATTTAGAGAGGATAAATATAAATATGGCCCAAGAAAATAAAACTTTAAAAGAAAGAGTAGAAATCGCTTTAGAAAAGATAAAACCGGCCCTTCAGGCCGACGGAGGGAATGTGGAGCTGGTAGAAGTTACTCCGGAGGGGATAGTAAAAGTTAAATTAACCGGTGCCTGTTATGGTTGCCCGATGAGTCAGATGACTTTAAAGATGGGTATTGGCAGGTCCTTAAAAAAGGAAGTTCCGGAAGTAAAGGAAGTTGTTGAAGTATAGAACTTTCCCCATTGGAACACGAAAAAGGGGTAACCGACTTTTTTCTTTTTTGATTAGAGACAATCTCTAGTTTATATAGAGATTAAGTTAGATTATTTACCATTTTTTTACTTTTTTACCAAAATATATTATAATAACAAAAATTATTAAAAATATTATTCTAAGCAAAAACTAAAAATAAATCAAAAGTACTATTAATTGAATCTGATAAGACAGAGAATTGTCCTCTGTTTTCTATTCTTTATATTATATTTAGGAGGAGTTATTATGAAGAGAGTTTTTTTGTATGTTCTTGTTTGTATGTTCTTGTTTTCCTTCCACTTTGTTTCAATGGCCGAGGATCCCCTTGTAGAAGCTGATGCACTTTTTGAAAAAGGGGATATAAACAGTATATTTGAATCAATACCTCTCTATGTCAAGGCGGTGGAAGCTGATCCGGACAGTTATGAAGCCAATTGGAAATGTGCCCGTGCCCATCGAGAGTATGCTGACCATGCTCTTGAGGGAGAGTATGAAGGATGGAAAGATATTTGTAAAGAATATGGGAAAAAAGGGATGGGGTATGCAGAAAAAGCCAAGGAACTTGAACCTGAAAAAATTGAGGGACACTATTATTTTGGTTTGAGTGCAGGAACTTACTCTGATGGAGTCAGTATACTTAAGGCTTTAAAAGAGGGTTTAAAAGGAAGTACTCAAGATGCTTTTTATAAAGCTTATGATATAGATAAAATGTATGATATAGGAGGTCCGATGTTGGCTATAGCACGATTCTGGCATCAACTTCCTTTTCCCTTTAAAAATAAAAGAAGAGCAGAGAAGTATTATGAGGAACGTTACCCATATTTTCCTGATGACCCAGAAGGTTTGGTTTATTATGCAGAACTGCTGATAGATAGAAGAAAAAAGGATGAAGCAAGACCTTTACTTGAGAAGGCTATTGCCGGTGATGAGCCCTTCTACAGTGAATGGGCAAAAAGATTATTAGAAGACTTATAAAAGAATAAAAATAAGAAGGGGAGAGTAATCTCCTCTTCTTATCCCCCCCTATTCCACCACCTTTTTTAATTGACAAGGACATTAATCGAAGTATATTATAATAAAACCATGTTAATCAAGTTTATTATTTCTTACTACAAAAAAGCCCCCCTGAAGATGTTATTTGGATTTCTTATGCTGGTGGCAGTGGATATTGCCCAGCTTATCTCTCCCCGCATAGTTCAACGAGCGATAGATTACATTATCAACACTTACGCTGCCTCCGGGAATAATTATTCTTATCTTGGGAAGTTTACTCTCCTAATCTTTGCTCTAGCGATTGCCATCGGAATTTTTAGATTTTTCTGGAGAATGATCATTATCGGAATGTCCCATTTCATCGAGATGGACTTTAAGAACAGACTGTTCAATCATCTACTTTTACTCTCCAATTATTTCTTCATCAGAACAAAGGTCGGAGATATTATGGCCCATATGACCAATGATATGACCGCAGTAAGAAGGGCCTGTGCCTTCGGAGTTATTGCCGGCTTTGATGCTGTCTTTCTTTTTTTAGCCACCCTTGTATTTATGTTAACTCTTAATGCAAAACTTACTCTTTATGCCCTTATTCCTCTTCCTATCATTTCATTTATATCATTATTCTTTATGAGGGTATTATTTAAAAAATTTAAAAACGTGCAGGAATCATTTTCGCTGTTGACTGAAAAAGTGCGGGAAATGGTATCCGGAATAAAGATTATCCAGGCATTTCAACAAGAAGAGTGGGAATCTAAGAACTTTGATAAATTAAGCCAGGAGTATCTGGGGGAAAATATTTCTCTTATTAAAATTTGGGGAACCATGTTCCCTTTGATATTTTTATTTGCCGAGATTGGAATGGCGATTTTACTCTGGGTAGGAGGTCAGCAAGTGATTCTTAATGAGCTTACTATCGGTGAATTAGTTGCTTTCCTTTCCTATATGGGGATTATTGTCTGGCCTATGATGGCAGTAGGAATGGTGACTAATGTATATCAGCGGGGCAATGCTTCTTATAAACGCATACTTGAACTCCTGGAAGAGAAATCGGATATTTACGATGCCCCTCGTGCAGAGCATCATATCTTAAAAGGCAATATAAAGCTGGAGAACATTTACTTTTCTTATGGGGAGCAGGTTGTTCTGGAAAATGTCAATATTGATATAAAACAAGGACAGTATATAGGAATATGCGGGAAGATAGGTTCCGGGAAAAGCATAATAGCCAGATTAATTTTAAGAATTATCGGACCCCAGAAGGGGAGAATATTTTATGATTCTATAGATTATAGAAAGATAAAGATAGCAGCAGTAAGGGATAGCATAGGATATGTACCTCAGGATTCTTTTCTTTTCTCAGATACCATAGAGGATAATGTCAGGTTTGGTAAACCTGATGCAACCTTAAAGGAGGTAGTGGAGGCTTGCAAGGTTGCCTCAATGGATAAGAATATCGAGGAATTAAAGTATCAATATAAAACACTTGTGGGAGAGAAAGGGGTAACCCTATCCGGGGGTCAAAAACAGAGATTGTGTATTGCCCGGGCGATTATCAGAAGACCGCAAATACTTATTCTTGATGATGCCCTAAGTGCGGTAGATACCAATACCGAAAAGGAGATTATCCGGAATTTAGGAAATTATTCTAAAGGCATTACTACCATTGTCATATCACACCGCATATCTTCCTTTATAAAAGCAGATAATATATTTGTTCTGGATAAGGGGAGAATTGAAAACAGCGGTACCCATCGGGGACTGATTAAAAAATCTGATATCTATAAAAGTATTTATAAAATTCAAAAATTGGAAGAATAAAGATGAAAGAAGAAAAATTATATTCTGGTCTGGACAGAAAGATATTTTCTAAGTTATGGCAATATGGAAAGCCTTACGGTGGGAAGATTTTAATCATATTCCTTCTTATTCTGGCCATAAGCGGTATAGAAATTACTCTTCCCTTGATCACTAAAAATGTGGTGGATAATTATATTGAAAGAAGTTATTTAAGGTTGATCCTTAATGATAGAACGGTTGAGATTACCGACCGATATATAGCCTACCGGGTTAGGTCTAATAAGGTTATTTTTATCCCCTCAAACCTGTTAAGTAAAGATGAATACCTGGAACTGCAGAAGGATTCGCTCATCCTGCCGGAAAAATATTTGATGATTAGAGATGAAGAAGGGCTGGATGAGTTGAAGCAATATCAACTTAATGTCATCAAAACGGATAAAGGCAGTTTCATCCCTTATTCAGAAATGCAGAAGATATCTCCGGATAATATTAAAACCTTAAGATATGATGATTTAAAAATGGTAAAATTATTTGCTCTCTTATATGTGGGGCTCCTTCTGGTATCTTTTGTTTTCAATTATCTTCAGGTAGTTATGATGGCTGTGGTCAGTGAAAGGGTGATGTATGACCTAAGGAGTGATCTGGTAAGACATCTCATGTCTCTTTCTCTAAACTTTTTTAATAATAATCCCATAGGAAGACTGGTAACCCGGCTAACCAATGATGTTGATGCCTTAAGAGAACTGTTTACCGATGTCTTTGTTTATTCCGCTAAAGATCTTATTATGATAATAGGAATACTAATGGTTATATTTAGATTATCAAGTCACTTAAGTCTGATAATATTTATTCTTGTTCCCGTTATTGTTATTATGCTCTACTTTTTCCAGAGATATGCCCGGGAGGCCTACGGAAAAGTAAGAATTGCCCTGGCTAAAGTGAATAGTTTTTTATCAGAAGCAATATCGGGGGTCTTACTAATTCAGACTTTCAATCAAGAGGGCAGGTCTGAGGATGATTTTAATAAAACTGGTACAAATTATTATAATGCCAATATGCATCAACTGTTAATATTTGCCATATTCAGGCCATTAATTGATGTTTTATCTTATTTTTCCCTGGGTACAATAATATATTTTGGGGGAAAAGGAGTACTGGGGGGAGAAATTTCCCTGGGAGTACTTATTGCTTTTATCTCTTATATCCATATGCTTTTTAGGCCTATATTCGATTTTTCTGAAAGATATAATATATTACAATCCGCTATGGCTTCATCGGAACGAATATTTCTGCTTTTTGAGGAGGATGACAAAATATATTCTCCTAAGAGTCCTAAGTATCCTACCGGCATAGAAGGAAGAATAGAGTTTAGAGAAGTATCTTTTGAATATAAAGAAGGGGAAAAGGTTATCGACAAGGTGTCTTTTATAGTTGAACCGAATGAATCGGTAGCCTTTGTAGGGGCAACCGGGGCAGGGAAAACAACATTAATAAATCTTCTTTTGAGATTCTATGACCCTACCGAAGGGGAGATTTTAATTGATGGGATTAACATAAAAGATATGGATTTAAAGTTTTTAAGAAATTATTTCGGATTAGTTCTGCAGGATGTTTTTATGTTTGCCGGAGATATTAAATATAATATTATCCTTAATAATGAAATAGAGGATAATAAGATGATTGAATATGCAAAATATGTTAATGCCCACAATTTTATCAATAAATTGAAGAAAAAATATGAGAACATCGTTTCTGAAGGAGGGTCAAATCTTTCTACTGGCCAGAGACAGCTCATCGCCTTCGCTCGGGCACTGGCCAAAGAACCCAGAATACTCATTCTTGATGAGGCCACCAGCAGCATAGACAGTGAAACTGAATATCTTATCCAGGATGCCATAAAGAAGATTATGAAAGGCAGAAGCAGTATCGCCATCGCCCATCGCTTGTCTACCATTCAGGATGTTAATAGAATATATGTTATGCATAAAGGTAAAATCGTTGAAATGGGGAACCATTCTCAGTTAATCGCTAAGCGAGGTTATTACAACGAATTGTATAAATACCAATATCTAAAAACCTGATAGAACCTGACAGGGGACGGTTCTCTGGTGCATTTATGATAATTTATTATATTACAATTGATGTTGTAAAAAAATCAATTTTATAGGGGAGGGATTTTTTGCCTAGACAAAAAAGAAAATTAGGATTAAGTAAAATATATCATATTATAGCAAGAGGAAATGAAAAAAAAGATATATTTCTTGACGAAGAAGACAAAAATAAATTTATCCAAATTATTACCAATAAAAAAAAGAAAAACGAATATACTCTTTTCGCATATTGTTTGATGAATAACCATTTACATTTGTTACTTAAGGAAGAAGAGGACAATGTTTCCAGGATAATGAGAAGAATTAATACCGCTTATGCTTATTACTTTAATAAAAAATACAATAGAGTTGGACATGTTTTTCAGGATAGATTTAAAAGTGAACCAGTGGAAAATGATCGTTATTTAATATCATTAATACGGTATATTCATAATAATCCGGTTAAGGCTAAAATGGCAAATCAACCCCATCAGTATAAATGGAGCAGTTATTCACTTTATTTAAAAGAGCAAAAATGTATAATAGATAAAGAGGAGATTTTAAATCTCTTTTCTTCTAATAAATCAAAAGCAATTCGCTTATTTAATGAATTTTGCTGTCAACAAAACAATGATACCTTTATGGATTATCAAGAAGTTTTTAGAGAAGTTAAGGAAATTACTAGCGTTAAGAAAGCTAAAGAGTATGCGTCAAGATATTTAAAGGAAAAAGGTTTGCAGATAGAATCTCTAAAAGGTAAAGTAAATAAAGAATATAGAGATAAACTGATACTAGAATTAAAAGAAAAGACAAATCTTTCATACAGAGAAATAGGAAATATTTTAGGATTTAGTCGATGGACTGTTGAAAGGGGGGTAAACAATAAATGACAAAGAACCGTCCCCTGGTGCATTTTACGGTGTGCCCTAAGGATTGTTTTGGTTCCTGTTCGTTGGCAGTTGATGTAGAAAAAGGGAAGATAATAAAAGTTAGAGGAAATCGCAATAGTCCGGTAAATCAGGGCAGGATATGTACTAAAGGGATGTACTATCCAAATATGGTCTACAGCCCGGAAAGATTATTATATCCCTTGCAAAGAATTGGCAAGCGCGGTAAAGGTGAATTTAAAAGAATTAGCTGGGAGCAGGCTTTAGATATAATTTATGAAAAGCTTAAAAATTTAAAAGAGCAATATGGACCAGAGTCGGTTTTATATTATAATAGATTAGCTAATTTGGGCGTGGTGAAAAATTGTGCTTATGGTTTCTGGTATCAATTTGGCGGATTTACTTCCACTTACGGCGGATTGTGTGATTCTGCAGCCCAGGAAGCAATCACTTTAACTTACGGAGAAGTAAAACATAATGAGATTTCTGATCTGGAAAACTCAAAATTAATAATATTATGGGGCTCAAATCCCGCCTATACTAATATTCATTTGATGCATTATATAAATAGGGCAGTGGATAAGGGAGCAAAATTAATAACTATAGATATTAGGGAAAATGAGTCGGGAGCCAAAAGTCATTTATATTTGAATCCTCGACCGGGAACCGATGGTTGTCTTGCCCTGGGTATAGCCAACCAACTTATTGAAAATAATGTAATAAATG
>Ga0315545_1004159_pt1 | contig 12032 bp, 10 predicted proteins | sample SalMarSW160210MG_FD_203096 | JGI IMG/M metagenome (GOLD analysis project Ga0315545, IMG submission 203096) | Salt marsh sediment microbial communities from the Plum Island Ecosystem LTER, Massachusetts, United States - Salt Marsh Sediment SW1602-10 ... | reverse complement strand
CAGGCCTACACACCGGACACTTTGACTATCAATGCCGGCAACAAATATTTTCGAATCAAGCACCCCAAGTGGGGAGGGCAGACGTTATATGAGCTTTACAAAAAGGCATATATTCCGTGGGAGTGGCTTAAAAAACTTAAAAAGGTTGCAGAGGATTTGGGGATTGTGTTTTTTGCCACGGCCTTTGACAAGACCAGCGTAGATTTTCTCGAAGAGTTAAATGTCCAAATCCACAAGATTTCATCGTTTGAGCTGGTGGATTTGCCGCTTATAGAATATGCAGCAAAAACAAAAAAGCCACTAATCTTGTCAACAGGAATGGCAACTATTTCAGAGATAGAGGAGGCAGTCAATACCGCGAGAAAGGCAGGAGCGAAAGAAATAGTCCTGTTAAAGTGTGTATCGAGCTATCCAGCCAGGCCTGAGGAGATGAATTTGAAAACAATTCCTCATATGAAGGAGCTTTTTGGTTGTCCTGTCGGCCTTTCTGACCATAGTTTGGGAATCGGAGCTTCTGTTTGTGCAGTGGCGTTGGGCGCAAGTGTTGTTGAGAAACATTTTACTCTGTCGAGAAAAATTAAGACACCCGATAGCTTCTTTTCAATAGAGCCGGAAGAGTTAAAAGAGCTGGTGATAAATGTAAGAATTGCAGAGGAGGCTTTAGGCAAGGTTCATTACGGATTGACTAAGGGAGAGCGGGAATGCAAAGTTGCCAGGCGTTCTTTATTTGCCGTTGAAGATATCAAGCAGGGCGAGTTCTTTACGGAAGAAAATGTGAAATCTATTAGGCCTGCATACGGTCTTAAGCCAAAATATATAACGACGATTTCAGGTAGGAAGGCAAAACGGGACATCAAAAAAGGGACTCCATTAAGTTGGGATTTAATTACATCATAATAACAGGTGCCAAAGCTTTGTAAGTTATTGGTTGTATTCCGGCACTGACAAAAACAATTAAGGAAGGAAGTGGAAAAAGAATACCCGAAAGTTGTTGTTACAATTGAGGCGAGGATGACGTCTTCCCGGCTGCCTGGAAAGGTGATGCTGCCGGCAAATGGTAAGCCGATGCTGGAGCACTTGGTTAGTCGGTTGAAACAAGTCAAATCAATCCAAGAAATAGTTCTTGCCACCACAATAAACCAAACTGATGATTGTCTGGTTGAATTTGCTCAGCAACAAGGCATTGCCTGGTTTCGCGGCAGTGAGGAGGATGTGTTGCTTAGAGTAATTGGTGCCGCTGAATCAGTCGATGCTGATATTGTTGTGGAAATTACCGGTGATTGCCCTATTATCGACCCCTTGATCGTTGGTCAGACTATACAGATGTATTTATACAATGACTGTGACTATGTAAGTAATGGCCACGTTCGAAGCTACCCTGATGGAATGGATAGCCAGGTCTTCAGTCTCGAAGTACTAAAACGCTCTGCAGCAATGACAACCGACCCTCTCGACCATGAACATGTTACGCTGTATATTCTTAATCATCCGGAGTTATTTTCCCACATTTACCTGATTGCATCTCCTGACCTTTACTGGCCTGAACTTGGTTTGACTCTGGATGAGCCAAAAGACTACGAGTTGTTGAAGAAAATCATCGAGCACTTTGGAGATGCCAATCCATATTTTAGCTGCAGAGAAGCGATCGAACTGTTGAAATCAAAACCAGAATGGGCTGCTATAAACAAAGATGTTAGGCGTACGGTGATTCCCACATAGGAAAAGGAATAACGATGAGCGAATTGGCCCTTTTCGGAGGTCCTAAAACTATTACCGAGGATTTTCCGCGATATAACCCTATCGGGGAAGAGGAAGTTGAGGCAGCCAAGGCTGTTGTTCAAACAGGCTTTCTGTCTCCGTTTTTGGGCAGTTGGAATCCCAATTTCCGTGGAGCCAGTTTTTATGGTGGGCAAAAAGTTCAGGAACTTGAAAGAGCGTGGGAGAAGTATTTCGATGTCAAACATGCGGTAACAGTTAACTCCAATACTTCCGGGTTAATTGCTGCCGTTGGGGCCATTGGGGTAGAACCGGGGGATGAAGTAATTGTCAGCCCCTGGACTATGTGTGCCTCCGCTGCTTCCATTTTACACTGGAATGCTATCCCTGTGTTTGCCGACATTGAGGAAGATACGTTCAACCTCGACCCTGTGTCGATTGAAAAAAACATCACGCCATATACAAAAGCTATTATGGTTACAGATATTTTTGGACATGCAGCTGACCTTGACGCCATAATGGCTATCGCGGAAAAACACAATCTTAAAGTGATCGAGGATTGTGCTCAGTCGCCGGGAGCCTTATATAAAGGCAGATATGCCGGTACGATTGCAGACATAGGAGTATTCAGTCTGAACTATCATAAACACATTCACACAGGAGAAGGTGGAGTTTGTGTGACGAATGACTCTAAACTGGCAGAACGCATCCAGCTTATTCGCAACCATGCCGAGGCGGTGGTAGGGGACAAGGGTGTTACTGACCTGTCGAATATGGTCGGGTTTAACTTCCGGCTAACCGAGATTCAAGCTGCAATTGGGATTGAGCAGTTGAAGAAGCTCAAATCTTTAATTGGTGAAAGAGTTACCGCTGCTGCTCGGTTGTCGGGAGGACTCAAGGTTCTAAAAGGGCTTCGAATACCCGTTGTTAAATCCGACTGTACCCATGTTTACTATGTCTATCCGCTATTGTATGATGAGAAAGAAACCGGGATCCCACGGGATTTAATCGTAAAGGCGCTTCAGGCAGAGGGGGTCTCTGCATCGGGAGTCTACGCCAATTTGCATCTGCTTCCGATGTATCAGCATAAAATCGCTTATGGAACAAAGGGTTTCCCCTGGAGTGCTAAGTTCTATAAGGGAAATGTTTCATATCAAAAGGGGATTTGCCCGGTTGCGGAAAAATTGCAGGATAGCCGATATATCGGCATTGGGATGTGCCTTTATAAATACACTGACGAGGAAACCGACTTAGTCATCCAGGCATTCCGTAAAGTTTGGAGTAATTTGGAGGAGTTCGACTCGTAAGTTCAATGGAAGTGGTGCTTACGACGGGTTCGGTATTCAGAAATAAATCATGCAAAACACAGATGTTTTAATCTTTGCGGAAGACCCTGGTGCGGCGAACTATTTGGCACAACTGCCGGCTGCACTGGCTGGCCGGGGCCGGCTTGTAAAGGCGCTGGCCGACGGACATGCAAGACAGCATCTGCTTCAATTAGGAGTGTATTTTGAGGTTGTACAACATCCTGCGGCCGCCGATCAAATTCTGGCTTCGGTAAGGCCACGTGTATTAATAGTAGGTACAGGGGAAAACCCAAACACTTTAGGATTAGCGCTTGTGGCCGAAGCACGCTCGGTCAAGATTGGGAGCATTGGTGTGGTAGATGCTTTGGCGAATCCCGACCATCGTTTTAGAGGCCAAAACGCTGAGCCGCTTGCCTACGCGCCTGATTGGCTGCTTGTGGCAGATGAGACAACAAAGGCAGCTTATGTCGCGCTTGGTTATCCTGCTAAGCAAGCTGTCGTCTGCGGTCATCCACACTATGACTACATGCGTACAGTAAGAATGAAACTGGAAAACGAAGGTCAAAATGCTCTTAGGCAACGTGTGCTACCGGGAGTGCCGAAAAGCCGCAAAGTGGTGGTTTTCGCAACCGAAGGCTCAGAAAAGCTCCCACAGCCACAGTCTGGCGGCTTAGCAGAGTACACGCTAACCGGCAGAGGAACCAGTAACGGACGAACCGAAATTGTCCTGGAAGAGTTTCTGGATGCTGTCCAGCTTGTAAGACCTCGCCCTTACCTGGTATTGCGTCTTCATCCAAAGGACACCTCAGAATATTACACGAAATACCTGGACGAATTTGATTTGGTTAGCAGCGGCGGTTCTCCGTTTGAATTGATTTACGCGGCTGACCTTATCGTCGGCTTGACTACTATGTTGGTGCTGGAGGCAGCATTGCTGGGCAAGCTTACCCTGTCTGTCGTACCAAGGGCGGTAGAGATGGATTGGCTGCCCAGCGTTCGCGCTGGTATTACTCCCTGTGCAGCAACAAGAAAACAACTCAGAGCTGCTCTCGTTGACCTGTTATGTGACAGTTCACATATGCAATGTGCTAATGTTGATGATGTAATTCCTTTTGGGTCTTTGCAAAAAATTGTGGATTTCATCGAGAGATTTCTGGAATGAGCGAAAATAAGTTGAAATCAGCTATTATTGGCTGTGGCCAGATTGCAGGGGGATACGATGAGTGTGCGAAGGATGACCAGATTCGCACTCATGCCAAGGCTTATCAGCAACAACCAGTTACTGAATTGGTAGCAGTAGCTGACCGGGACCATCGGCGAGCAAAGGAGTTTAGTGCACACTGGGGCGTTCCGGAAGCTTACGCGGATGCCGCTAAGATGCTGTCCACTGTAGAGCCGGACATTGTGAGTATCTGTACACCGGACAGCACACACGCAGAGATGCTTGAGTTGTGCCTGGAATGCCCAAGCGTCAAAGCTGTCTGGTGTGAGAAACCGTTGATGACTGAGGTTAAAAATGCCGGAGCAATCGTGTCTGGCTACACGCAAAGGGGTGTGGTCTTGGCTGTTAACTACTGGCTGCGCTGGGATGCGGAAATTCAGCGTATCAAGAGCGCCTTACAGAAAGGTGAGGTGGGAAATATCCAGAAAGTGATTGTGTATTACACAAAGGGCATTTGTCACAATGGCTCTTATGCTGTTGATCTGCTCCTCGATTGGTTTGAGTTGCCTAGTGAAATGCAAGTTTTCGGCAGCCACGTGGACTTTACTGCTGATGATCCTACAGTAGATGCACGTTTGTTAGTGGGCAATGTCCCTGTCTATCTCATCGGAGCAGACGCAAGGGAATACAGCATCTTCGAGATAGATATTCTGGGAACACTGGGCCGCGTCAATGTTAAGGTCTCTGGTCGAGAGACCAAATGGTTTCAACGTCAACCTGACCAGGTTTATAAGGGATATCAAGTGTTGGGGCTGAGTCCGCAAAGTAATCCGTCGTTTAAGCTGGACCCATCGTCGGCAATGGCTGGGACTCTGCAGGAGATTATAGGGGCGATTTCAACCGGAAAACCGGTTCGTTCTAATGGTCGTACAGCCCTTGCAACTTTGAAGGTTTGTTGTGAGCTGGCTGGGCAGGCAAAAAAGGCTTATGAACGATAAGCAATAGCTGATGAAGATTCAATTGTGTTAAGCCCATAATAAGATTAACCGCTATTAGATTTTTCTCAATGACTCGCCTAATGCGTAAATATATGCATCTATATGTAAAACCCTGTGGCTGGCTTGTTGCCCACCCAGCGTCCTTGATGAAAGGAATCAGGATTCTTCACAATACCTTTGAAAATAAGTGCTATCTATCTACCTTGCCCCGCTTAGGTACCGTATACATTACGTGCCTGCTCACGAGTGCCTGTGATCTAAAAGCTGGTGGAACGGGTGAATATAAGTTTGTGAATAATGAATGGATACATAACGTTAATATAGTATAGCCATCGGTACTCCATAACTTCGTTGCAGTTCTGAAAAGTAAACAAGCCTTTCACAGGAATTCTTTTATGATAGCACACCATCCTATTCAGAAAACAAATATGTTCAGCATCGATTCCATGAAGGTCGTCTTCACCGTCAGAAACATCCACGACCAGCTCGAATCGTGGTTGCTCCACACATTCGATGAGCCCTCCGCACAGGACCGGTTCATCAAACAGGGATACGTCGAGAGAACAATCAACCACTTCAACTACTGGGGCGAATTCATCTCCCGGCCCGACAAGACCGCAGAAAAAGACTACGTCTGCATCCGCTACGAAGACCTCATCGCCGACCCCCTCGCCAATCTCAAAAAGGTGGTGAAACTCTGGGCCCTTGTTGACGATTCCATCCTAGAAAAGGCCGTTGAACTATGCAGCCACGAAGCAATGAAATCAAAAACACCCGCTGAGGTTCTGAGCTCCAACAAAAGGCTCACCGTCCGTGACAATCGCGGCAGATTATTTTCTAAGGAAAGCATTTCCTACATCAATCGCGCCATTTGTGATAACCTGAGACATGACTTTGGCTATAAATATTGAATCCTCTTCGGAGGAGCAAGAGAAATAAAAGAGCTTACTGTTAAGTAAGAGAAAGGTAGGATAAGATGAATGTAAGCAGCCGCCACCAACCTTCGAATGTGATTGAGGCCCATTCGAAAAAGCCTAGAAAGACAGCCAACTCAAAAAAAACCGCAAAAACAGATATTCAATTTAACGTTTTTATTCGAGGTCGGCTCATCGACCTGGTGGTTCTGAACGAAGAGGTTGTAGAAAAGACAAAGTGGTACAAGTGGTTCAACGACGAGGAATTGACATTTTGGATGCAGAAGCATTATTTTCCCAATACCAAAAGCATGCAGTTGGAGTTTTTAAAGAGAAATATTGAAAACAGCAAAACAAAACTGCAATGTGGCATTGTCCACAAACAGGACAATGTCATGATAGGGACACTTTCATTGAGCCACATCGATCATTTGCACAGAAAATGCGAAATAGGCGGCATTATTGGGGAAAAAAAATATCAAAGACTAAAATATATTATCGAAGCATTTCAATTATTTATAAGACATGCTTTTGAACAGCTTAATATGAACAAAGTTTATGGCGGGTCAATCACTAAAGAAGTATCAGACATGATGGTAAGAATATTGGGCTTCAAACTGGAAGGAATCAAAAGAAGCGAGATATATAAAAACGGGCGGTATTACGATGGTTTTCTACTAGGTTTGTTGCGGGATGAGTACTATGCTCAGAGAAATTCCGATTAGTACCTGCAAACTCAAAAAGCAATCTGCGATAACATAGAACGCCATGTCAGGCCCGGCTGTTGCTACTGATAGTTAACATAGTGGTTTTGTTAGCATTTTCTGAGAACTTATTCGCTATGCCCGATTATGGAGAGAGCGGCTTTTGAAAAACAAGGTATTTCTGTGCGGTTTTAATTTATTGTTAGAGTGGTTTGAGTATGCATGGGGCAGGTGAGACAATGGAATTAACACACTTTAACATGATTGTAGACGCTATATGTAAGAAGAATCAATTTCAAAAGAAATCTTTGGAGAAATACATTAAGTCGTGCAGCTTGGATTTTTTATGTTATGCGAACGCTTATTTAGGTAAGTATGTTAAATTTATTCAGAACATTGGATATGACGTGGATTTTATTGTCGATGCCTATCTGAGAACGGTGAAAGATATATTGGTTGAACAGACTAGATTTCTGCGTTATGGCAAGTATCGCTACCTGAGTTCACAAGAAGCTTATGAAAATATATATAAAAATGAAAAATATATGTTTCAATATATGATTGGTGTTGCATTATCTCAATTTCTGTGGAAAAACCACAGAGACATGTTTTTGTTTTTTCGAAAGCATATTAATGTAATCAATGGTGAAAAATATTTGGAAATCGGCCCTGGTCATGGCATGTTTTTTCTGGAAGCTTTATCCTCAAATAATTTTAGAGCTTACCATGTTGTTGACATTAGTGAGACTTCGTTGGATATGACCCGTTCGTTTGTCGAATTTTATACAGATGCGGCAAAACATAATGCTGCATACTTTTTGAGTGATATCAGCAAACATGAATTGGAATGTCAATATGATTTTATTACGATGGGAGAGGTTCTGGAGCATGTTGATAATCCGAAGCAACTGCTGCGTTCGGTGTATTGTCATCTAAAAAATAGCGGCAAGGCTTATATATCTACTTGCGCAAATTCTCCCGTTATCGACCATGTATATCTTTACCATACGATTGACGAAATCAGAATGGATATTGAAAGCTCGGGTTTAAAGATAATTGAGGAAATAATTATATCGGTAGATGATGTTCCACAGGAATATTGGGAAGCGGAAAGGGCTAATTTGAGTTATGCCTGTTTGGTTGCAAAATAGATTGTGTGGTTGTGAGAGAAAGTACCAGAAGCTGAAATGCGTTATCGAAGCACTCCAGTTATTAATAAAGCATGCTTTTTCCCAACTTAATATGCATAAAACTTCCGGTGGAACGATTACCAAAGAGGTGGCCGACATGTTTGTAAGAGTTTTTGGGATTTCAGCTTGAAGGCGTGAAGAAAAGCGAGATTTATAAGAATAGAAAATATCATGATGCTTATCTGTTTGGCAAATTGTTTGACGAATGCGGTACAGAAAGTTCAATCTAATCTAAAAATAGTATAGGAATGGGTAAAGACAGATTCGAAACCATAAAGATCGGTGATGAGGAGGAAATATATCATATCATTACGGCTCGTGATGTAGATACCTTTGCTACTCTGACAGGCGATAACAATCCATTACACATGGACGAAATATTTGCTTCTAAGACTACTTTTAAGAGGCGTGTTGCACATGGGATGCTTACGGCCTCATTTATTTCAGCCATTATAGGTACAAAGTTGCCGGGGGAGGGGGCACTTTGGTATGAACAGAAATTGCGTTTCCTATCACCGGTTAGTATTGGTGAGCGAATTCGTATCTTAGCCAGAGTAAAACAAAAGTCACCCGCTCAAAAGGTAATCATAGTTGAAACCTTAGTGTTCGGAGAAAAGGGCAGAAAAGTAATTGAAGGTGAAGCCAAAGTTAAAGTTTTAGAATTGGAAGAAGAAGGGGATACAGGTATGGGAGACAATAAAAAAGGGGCTGTGATTATTACCGGAGCCAGCAGGGGTATAGGCGCTGCCAGTGCTTTGGCTTTAGGTTTAGATGGGTATCCGGTTATTGTGAATTTTCTCAACAGCTCAAGTCAAGCCGATGAAGTAGTGAAACAAATTTTAGCCCAGGGTGGAAATGCAGCTGCTTTTCAAGCTGATGTTACCCAGCAAGAATCTGTAGAGGAAATGGTTGCTTTTTCTGTTAAGAAATTTGGAACGATTTCTGGAATTGTAAACAATGCTTCATCTCCTGTTAAGAATATTAGTTTTGACCAGATTTCGTGGGAAGACATACAAGCTGACATTAATGTCCATGTTAAAGGCGCTTTTAACTTATGCCACGCCGCTTTGCCGCATTTTTTGCGACAAGGATACGGAAATATTGTTAATATGGTGAGCATATTTGCGGATAATGTACCCCCTCCAATGTCATTGTCCTACACGTTGGCTAAATCCGCATTGGTTTCCTTTTCACGCTCTTTGGCAGTAGAATATGGCCCCAAGAATATCCGTATCAATTGTGTAGCTCCAGGTATGACCCAAACAGATCTCATTGCGAATATACCTGAGAGAGCTAAGATGGTTGCTAAAATGCAAACGCCTTTACGCCGTTTAGCCAATCCGGAAGACGTTGCAGGGGTGGTTTCCTTTTTGTTTTGCGAAAAGGCAAAACATATCATGGGTGAAAATATTCGGGTTTGTGGCGGTGCTGTAATGGTATAACAGTAATTGTTTACTCTTTCTGTATTATTTTTTTAACATAGAATTATGATAGGGTTGTCACTTTCAGAGATACAGGAATATCTAAGTAGGTCCGACTTAAGCAAGTTTCCAGAATTTCAGGTTTCTGTTCTTCGTAATATAATGCTTGAACCCATTGAACCTTATCTTAGGTATATGGCTTATCAAATTGGGTTGAATGCCCAGGTGAAGTTTGGGGGATACGACAATGTTTTTCAGGATGCAGTTGGCGGTAAAGATGACCTCTTGAGCAAAAACACTGATTGTATATTGGTCTTCACAAAGCTGGATACCTTGTCATCAGGATTGGCAAGAAATTTTACTGCTTTAAGTGCTTCCGAGATTCAAGCGGAGATTGACAGAATAAAAGATTATATCACAAATGTACTTTCTGGTATTCGTAAACAAACGGCTGCTTTGGTACTGTGGCATGGATTTGAGCTTCCTGTTTATCCTGCTTTTGGGATTTTGGAAAGCCAGAAAAGTAATGGTCAATTGGCGACGATTAATAACCTGAATGAGTTTCTTAAATCCAAGTTAAATGATGATAAGAACGCTTATTTTGTCGACTTAAACTTATCTCTTGTTAGATTAGGAGCCAACAGATTTTATGATTCTCGTTATTGGCATATTGGACGGGCGCCGTTTACAAGGGAGGCGTTGCTCGATATTGCGTCGGAAGAGTTCAAATTTATACGCGCATTGAAGGGTAAGAACAAGAAATGCCTAGCTCTTGACTGTGACAATGTTCTCTGGGGTGGGATTGTTGGGGAAGACGGATTGTCTGGGATCAAATTAGGTAAAACATATCCAGGTTCTGCTTACTATGAATTTCAACAGGAAGTACTAAATCTCCATAATAGAGGAGTTATTCTCGCTCTATGCAGCAGAAATAACGAGGAGGATGTCTGGGAGGTATTTAAGAAGCATCCAGATATGTTAATTAAGCAGGACCATATTACTACAACTCAGATTAATTGGCGGGATAAGGCTACCAATCTTAAGCAGATTGCCTGGGATCTAAATATCGCCTTAGACAGCATAGTATTTGTGGATGATAGTGAATTCGAGGTGAATTTAATCAGGAAGTGTGTACCGGAAGTGGAGGTTATCCACATGCCACCGGCGAGAACGGAGGAGTTTGGAAATATATTAGCTTCATGTGGTTTGTTTGATACATTAGCTTTATCTTCAGAGGATAAAAAGCGTGGTGTAATGTATAAAGCTGAGGCTGCCCGTAAGAAGTTTCTCACTCAATTTGCTGATTTGGAAAGTTATTATAAATCTCTTGAGATGGAAATAGATATTGGTTTTGCTGACGAATTTTCTATTCCGCGAATTGCTCAACTTTCTCAAAAGACCAATCAGTTTAATCTGACCACCAGACGTTATTCCGAAGCTGATATCTGGACATTTAGCAACAGTGATAAATCAGATGTTATCTATATTAGGCTAAAAGATATATTCGGGGATAGTGGAATAGTAGGTGTATGTATCCTGAAATATGAGGATGAAAAAGCAATTTTTGACACATTCCTGCTTTCCTGCAGGGTATTGGGAAGATGTATTGAGGAAGTTTTTTTGGTTGAGACCCTTAAACTTGTGAAGAAGCGAGGAGCTTATAAGGTGGCTATTGGGGAATATTATCCCACCCGTAAAAACTCTCAGGTAGAGCTCTTTTATAAAAATAATGGTTTTGAGGAGGTAGAACCAGATCGAAAAACAACGACTAAAAAGTTTCAATATAATGTGGAAACCAAACTTAAACCGAAGTCCTCATTTTTCAAGAAAATCAACGCAAGGATTAATCAGAGCGAGAAAGGTAAACGATGAAAAACAGAGTTATTAAAGTTGTAAGTGGAATAATGGATACTCCTATAGAGAAGCTTGATGAGGAATCTTCTCCTGACACTGTTGAGAAATGGGATTCGATCCGTCATATGAACTTAATTTTAGCACTCGAAGAAGAGTTTGGTGTTTGCTTTTCCGGGGAAGAAATCGTTGAAATGCTGAACGTGCAAATCATAATTGAAACGTTAAGAGAAAAAGTAGTGCAATAATGTAATATTTATAGTTCCATCATCAATATTCACGGGCATACATAATAAATATGAAACTCAGCAAGGTTTTAAATAACAGGATTTTGATGAAGGTACAAGCGGTTTTTAGCCGTTTGTTTCACCGCATTGTTGGGGTACCTTTATCTGCTGAGCAACGGAACTTTGTGAAAGCGAATGCCGCCTTTTGGCGGAGTTATTTCAAAAAGGGCAAGACGAAGAAAAACAATGGATACCTTCTTGTACGCGTAGAGAAACACCCAATCACCCAGCTTTGTAATGCGTCGTTCTCAACCATAGCAGCACAGGCAAAAAATCTAAGACTTCTCTTCTTAGTTGGTTCCTCTACCGATAAGGTGATTCCTATCCTAAAGTCCTATCCAAATGCAAGTTTGGTTTTTTTGGACAGTTGGCGTTGCACCGTGATGAGGATACAAGCGCGCGTGGCAGCAGCCAAGGCGTATCACTCCATCAGGTCACCCAAAGAGTTGCTGGACTTTCGAGTTGATGGTATACGCTTTGGG
>Ga0315545_1004158_pt1 | contig 12033 bp, 9 predicted proteins | sample SalMarSW160210MG_FD_203096 | JGI IMG/M metagenome (GOLD analysis project Ga0315545, IMG submission 203096) | Salt marsh sediment microbial communities from the Plum Island Ecosystem LTER, Massachusetts, United States - Salt Marsh Sediment SW1602-10 ... | reverse complement strand
AGGCTTTGTCTGTGATATGCTGTGATTGAAGACTGAGAAGGCTTGCAATGACCTGGAGATTATTCTTTACCCTGTGGTGGATCTCCTTTAAGAGTACCTCTTTTTCTTTGAGGGAAGCTTTGATTTGTTCTTCGGCCAGCTTGCGCTCGGTGATATCTCTTGTAATCTCTATAAGATTTACTATCTCACCTGATTCGTTTTTAATAGGCACAGCATAGGCATCCCAATAAGATTCTCCCTTTATACCCTTTGACTTTTTTTGATGCATAAAAGCATGCTCAATTTTACCAGAGTCAAGTGCTTTCTTGGTTGGGCATTCAGGACAGGGGGTATCTCTTCCAACAAAAGCTTTATAACAGTACTGCCCTAATAAATCCTCAGGGGCTATATTAATTTCTCTGGTTGTTGTTTTATTTGCCCAGATTATTCTCATGTCCGTATCAACAAGGCGAATTCTGTCAATTGAGGCGTCAAGGATTGCTTTTTTCTGGGTTTCGCTCTCTCTGAGCGCTGCCTCTGCTTGCTTTCGCTCGGTTACGTCGTCAAAAACTGCAACTATTTCACCAGATGGCAGCTTGTAGACATAGTTTTCAGCCCAGTGGGTCAGATAATCATCTTGATAGAGGGAAACGGGGTGATGTTCTGATTCTCCAGTTTTCCATACCCTCTGTAATACCTCAAAGAGGCCAAACTGTTTTATCCCTGGAAATACCTCCAGGGCACTCCTGCCTACAATATGTTCTTTATTAACCTTACTGATCAGCTCCCCGGCCCGGTTATAATCTTTAATGATAAAATCATTTCCGTCATCTCTTGCTTCATAAATCCCAACACCGCTACTCATATTGTTGAATAGCTCCCTGAACCTGACTTCGCTGGATTTTATGTCTTCCTCTGCCTGCTTTCGGTCGGTGATGTCTTTTGAAACCACTGTAATAGATACTATTCTTCCGTCTGGTTCTTTAACAGGACTTAGAGTTCGGAGGAAATATCTACTGTCTTTGGGGCTTCTATGTTCATAGGATAGTGATTTGTCGGTTTGGAAAATTTCATTTACTTTCTTTAAGAAGTCTTTGGTTTCCACTTCGGAATGGAACTCACCGTATCCACTCCCTATGACCTTCTCTATTGGCAAGCCAAACCTTGAGAGATGTTTTTCGTTCATGAACAGATACCTGTATTCTCTGTCTACCAGGTATATGGAATCTTCGGTAGACTCCACCAGGGAACGATACTTCTCCTCGCTCTCCCTCAGCGCCTCCTCTGCCTGCTTGCGTTCTTCTATTTCCCGAACTAGCTCAGACGTTCTTTCCTCAACGCGTTGTTCTAATTCATTACGAGCCTTCCTAAGTGTCTCCTCCACCCGCTTGCGCTCCTCGATTTCTGCTTTCAGATTCTTGTTCACCCTTGCCAGTTCTTCTGTGCGCTCTTGGACCAACTTCTCAAGACGATGTTGGAAAAAACTGGCAATGCCTATTTCCAGAATCACTCCCCTGGCGCGAACATTCCTGATAGCACTCAGGATGGCAACAAGTAAATAGATGCCCCCAAGGTACTGAGCAGATCTCCCCAGCCATCCGATCGGGCTCCCCACAGCCTTTTGAAAAAAGACGCAGGCCAAGCCTATGGCGATCAGAAATAGGGCTAAAGAATACCAGTATAGAAAGTTCGCTTTTGAACGAAAATACAACATTGTTAACAGAAAAGCAGAAACAGCGAATAGCCCTATTGCTCCGCCCAACACGATCTGACGTAACAGCGTAGGCCCCACTCCTTGGATGAAGAAAAGAGGAGTGAAGTTGTTGGCGGCCGCGATAACTAATAACCCTATTAATATGAAAATGGTCAGGTAGGTATTTATGACATTCATCTTCCTCCGTCTCAGGTCTTGCTCCGGTTCTACCCCGATCAAACCAGAAGCTGCACCATAGAGATGGAAACCAGCGGCCAACAAAACCCCGCAATTGAAAATTGTCACATTCGTGTTCGCTCCCCCCATGCCTGCTCTAAGGATGCCTGCTGCAAAGCCGCTCAATCCAAGCGTGAGAACTCCAGAACTGAGCATAAGCAGGCCCATTGAACCCCTAACCAGATAGGCCCTGGTTGTAACGTAGGCTATTACAAAAGGGATAGCCGAAAGGAATGTTATGTTCAGTAATGGGAGCAGCCAGGGGGGTTCAAACACATCTCTAATGTCGGATACGCTTAATGCCCCAAGCAGGAGGAGTGAAATGGGAATCGGTAACACAGCAAGGAATTTGGTTAACTGGGAAGAGGACCGCCCTCCATGCTTGTGGTTCTTCACATCATCATTTGGTTCCAATTCTCTTGAGAGGGTTATCGGATCGAGTCCTTCATCTTTCGGTTTCTTGTCCATTTGAAAAATCTCCTGTTATCTCTAATAAAGACAAATCCAAACTGTACCCCACGTGACCTTTACGATGTCGTACTCGGCAGCCCGGCTATCTTTAAGATAGAGTCAACAGGAAGTACTAAGATCCGTGGCTTTCCGTCCCTGCCTCACGGCAGGTTTGGTTTTCTATAATGAATAATTTGACCTCCTAACAGGGTAGAGTATTACCTGTTAGCAGGTCTAGGAATATACATTTTGGATTTTTTCCCCATATGACAGCCATCCAAATAGTGAATAATAAGCAAAACTGCCTATCTCTTATTGAACGACAAAAAGTGCCTTTCTAAATGCAATCCGGGCCGACCATTTTGGCCTTGGAAAAAGAAACAACATGGTCATGGTTTTTGATATTTGTCAACAGCCCAAACCAGGATTATTGTGCCGGAGTTCCCTCTCAGATCGAGGTAAGCATAGCATGAGTGGAAAACGTATCCTTCCACTTAGCAGACACATGTATACCCATCCGAATGTTGACAAGTCAGATGGCCCTTCGAGTCATGCATACTTGCATTATACCAAAATCATGAGAAATTTCATCATACTTTTGCAATAGGAAAGAAATCAGGTCTAACTAAAACGAACAGTTAGCGTGCCATAATCAATGCTAGCTATCAATCTGATTTTACTCAAGTATTGTAAATGTATTCATAACATTAACCAGTTTAGAGGAGGAGGTTAAATATTTTTTAATCAGAGGAAAACATATTCAATTCAGTGATCTGAATGCATCCAGCAGAATATTTCAAAAATTTATCCATTTCAGAACGAATCGTCCATCGTCTTTAGAATCATTTCCTCGGCGGTTACCAGAAGGTAAAATGCTGGAACTTCGGTCCAAGCCCCAGTGTTCATGTACCTGATACCATTAAAGATCCTTTCCTCCGGGTAGTGAGTATGGCCACAAGTGACCCCCTCATATCCATTTTCCATGGCACAATTCACCGCGTTCCTCATTACATTTTTGCGGAGGACCTTGTAGAAGATTTCCCATTTCTTAGCATAATGGGCCACGTGCACTGGTCTTGCCCCCAATTTTACCCTCAAATCGTGCATCAACTTAAAGGCCTTTATGAATGCTTGATTCTTGGGCATGATCTCATCGAAATCATGTCCATGGGCGATTAAGAGTCTGTGTTCTATAGCGTAGAGACGCTTAAAATGTACTTTCCCGAACCCTCTTGGGATATAGCCAATGTCATGATTCCCCTGTACCCAAACGACTCTTTGGCGGTAAGAGATCTGCTCAATAAGGCCGAGGATCCGCTGGTGCGCCGCCTTCATTTTTGCGTAAGGGTTTTCGATGATGTCGCCATTCAGGATTAGCTCATGATCTTCAGGAATACTCCTGAGAAAACGCTCAAAGTCTTGATGTAAGAAGTATCGAGATCCTATATGCAAATCGCTGACAATGATTGCGTTCATTTTAGACAGGTATGATTTATTCAACCGATGAAAAAACTGCTCTTCTTTATATATTCTTGTTTAGCCCAGACTTGTTGTGTAACTTAAGATTCTTGGAATTTCAAGAATTTATTGAAGATAAAATTAGGCGGAAAAGCCTTCAGGATACTGCTTATCAACATAAAGGCAGTCGGAGAAAGGAGGGAGCCAAGGGTCCAAATAGTCCGCATATTGTTCTTGGCTATCCCAATCAAGAGGTTATGACTACGTGCCAAAATCGATCGTAGGGCCAAATTAGATTTTATTCAAGGTTTCGTTTGCTAGTCATAAGTTTTTTGGCTTTTAATTTTTCTCCAATCATAGCACTCTTCACACGAGATAGCTGGTCAAACACCACACCACGAAGGAACCTCCTACGATCCTCTCTTGATTTACTCCCCTCTGTTCTCTTTAAGTGCCTTGAGGATCGTAGTATGGAGCTCTTCTTCCTCAACCGGCTTACTCACAGAGAGACAAGGTTTTCCTGTATTGAGCTGCTCGACAATCTCTTCTGAATAGCCAGTCATAAAGATAGAGGGAATCCCAAAGCGCTCGTGTATTTCTCGTGCAGCCTCTATGCCATCCATCTGTCCTTGGAGCACAATATCCATGAGCACGACATCCGGGTGAAGCTCCTCTGTCTTTTTCAGGGCCTCTTCACCTGAGAAGGCAATGGCAGGGACATCGTAGCCTAATGTTTGTACTGTCTTCTGTATATCTATGGCCACAATAGCCTCATCTTCAACGATCAGAATCCGTGCTGGTGCCATTTCCTATGTCCCCTCTCTTATACTGTACCCCCCCCCTGAAGGTGATGGTAAAGGTGGTTCCCTTCCTCCTGTCAAGCGTTATGGTGCCCTCAAGCTGTTCTACCAGGCTGGTGACCAGCTGCATGCCCAGGGTCGTGGTATTCCTGAAATCGATTCCTTTTGGAAAGCCGATACCAGTATCGCTGACCGTGAGTATGAGGTGGTTGTTTGTGGACGGGGTCATGGACACGGTAATGGTGCCTTCTCGTTGGTGTGGAAAGGCATGCTTGAGGGCATTTGTCACCAGCTCGTTGATGATTAACCCGCAGGGAATGGCAGTGGTGATAGTAAGGAAGATATCGGTGATGGCGATAGTGACCTTGATGGCATTGCTGACGGTGTAGGTACTGAACAACGAGGCTGTCAAGTCTTGAATGTATGAAGCAATGTCAATCTGTGCCATGTCATCTGATTGGTATAATTTCTCATGGATGAGTGCCATTGACCTGATGCGGTCCTGGCTTTCTTGAAACATCGCACGGGAGGCTTTGTCCGTGATGTGCTGCGATTGAAGACTGAGCATGCTTGATATGACCTGCATGTTATTCTTTACCCGGTGGTGGATCTCCTTTAAGAGGACTTCTTTTTCCTTGAGAGAGGCAGTGAGTTTGTCTTGGGCCTGTTTGCGGGCGGTGATGTCCATGGATGTTATGATGGCTCCTTCTGGAAAAGGAGCAATGTTTGTATGCCAAACTACTCCGTTATATTCGAGCTCAGGAAATTCCTTTGACTCCCCTGACTTGAGACAATCCGTCAATTCAGCACGCATATCGATGGTGTGCTTTCCTGCATAATCCTCGGTGTACATCCTGTCTCCTATGTTCGGCAGTCTACCGCCAGGCCTTTTCTTTGCTGCCTTTCTTTTTGCACTGTTGAAGCCGGTCACCCTTCCTTCAAGGTCTGCCGTTATAGTTTCGATGGGATTATTCTCAAACAGTGCGCGATACCGCTCCTCGCTCCTCTTCAGTGCCTCCTCTGCCAGTTTACGGGCGGTGATGTCTCTGATGATGCCCTGGTATACGTAAATGCTACCATCACTGGCCCGTCGCACACTCACATTGAACAGGCAGTCCATTTCTGTTCCATCTTTCTTGACTAACTTTACCTCGTAGTCCCTCACAAATCCCTTTTCTTCTATCTCCTTCTGAAACTTACCTGCATCACTAGGATGAACATACAGTTGCAGAGCGTTCATCGATGTCATCTCTTCTCTGCTATAGCCAAACAGCTCAAGCGCTGATTGGTTGGCCACGATAAACGTACCCTCTCGGGTGGAAATATAGACTGCATCTTTTGATTCCTCAAAGAGGGAGCGGTATTTTTCCTCGCTCTCCCGCAGCGCCTCCTCTGCCCGCTTGCGGGCGGTGATGTCGCGGGACACGCCCATGACGCCCTGCACGTCACCATGTGTATCGAGCAGTGTGGAGGCAGAGAGAAAGCTGGGAAAGACCTCGCCGTTCTTTCGCCTGTTGAGAATTTCCCTCATACATTGACCTTTATCCATGGCAGTCTTGTGAACCTCCAGTCCTTCATTCGGATCAGCATAGAGGATATCCACGATGGTGCCCGCAACATCCTCCCTGCGATAGCCAAAGGTTCTTTCTGCCGCTTTGTTAAACTCGACAACGCGCCGATTCATATCCACTGCAATGATCATATCAAGGGAGCTGTCAATAATGTTCCTTGTATATTCTTGCGATGCCTTCAAGGCATCCTCAGCATGTTTTAGGTCGGTGATGTTTTCTGCAAGCTTTTTTTGCATCAGTATTTGTTCTTCCAATCGATCTTTCAATTCGCCATAGAGTCTGGCATTCTCAATCGCCATGGCGGCCTGGTATGCAAAGATATTCAGCAACAGTGTATCTTCCTCAGTAAAAGAGGTGCCATCGGCTTTGTTTATAGCCTCCAATACACCTATCAATTTTGTTTTTGCCTTAAGGGGGACGCAGAGGATGGATTTTGTTTCAAACCCACTTATTTTATCAATCTCTGGATAAAATCTTGGGTCCTCTCTGGCATCAGGGACTAGGGCAGGTTCTTCATGTTCAGCAACCCAACCTGCGATTCCTTTCCCTGAGGGAAGACGAATATCAGTCAATCTATCACCCTTTGGCCCTGTGGGGACACTGAATACCAGTTCCCCGGTCTTATCATCGAGCAGCATCAGAGTGCTTGCAATTGAATTGGTCACTCGATTTGCATACCCCATGATAAGTGCTAATACTTGAGCAAGATCAAGGGTGGAGTTGACGATAAAACCTATCTCTATGGTAGTTCCCAGTTTCTCACTTTCCAATGACTTGTATACTTCAACCATTTTACTCTGTTCTTTTAGGGCCTCCTCAAGTTGTTCCTTTGTGGCAAATCCCATATCAGTCAATATTTTTCCCAGCAACGGAAACCTATCTATAGCCAGTCGTGCTTGAGAAACTAGTCGGGCTCTTTTGAGTCGTTCTGGCACCGTTTTTTCTTCAAATATTTTTCTTTGTCTTTGGAGGGCTTCGTCGACCTGTTGTCTTGTGACAAAGCCCATACCAATCATAATTTCCCCTAACAACTGTTTTAGTCTCATCAGTATTTCCCCCTATCAAACTGTTTTAGTCTCATCAGTATTTCCCCCTATCAAGAATGCTCACATTTTATTTAAGCACGAGTTTTTAAGGGAAAGCAGTTTCGCACCTTTTCCCTGACCTTATCTAAACCTACACCGGGATAAATTTTCTGACTTAATCTTAGCTAACATTATACATATACCTGCAGATGGAAGGCATTTCTATCGGAATCCTTGCCCACGAAATGGCGCATGCTGTAATTGATCATTATTTCGAAGTCCGGCTGCCTGGCAGAATCGCCGAAATATTGTGTCAGTATCTGGATAGGCAAATATCTTCAGGGGGCTTTTGATGTACGTTTCCCTTGAAGGTGGGATTTTTAAGAAACCTCTGCTCCTTACTTTTTTCCAGATCTTTATAGAGAAACCTGTATTTCTCCTCACTCTCTTTTAACTCACTTTAGATCTCGAAATCTGTAGAGAGTTGTCTCAATGGTAGTATGTAGTTCTCTTTCCTCGAAGGGTTTAAGTATATAGCCGAATGGCCCTGTTGTTTCTGCCCGCTGCAATGTTTTCTCATCCATATAAGCAGCAAGATATACCACGGGAATATTGAAATGATTACGGATTTTCTCCGCTGCCTCTATTCCATCTATTTCTCCTTTTAAGACAATACCCATAAATAGTAAATCTGGGTGAATTTCCTCTGATTTGTTAATAGCTTCCTCTCCAGAAAGCGCAATAGCAGGAGCATCGTATCCCAGACTTTTTAGCGTATTCTGTGTATCCTTGGCAACAATGGCTTCACCTTCAACAACCAATATCTTTTCATTCGGCATTTTATTACATCCTTAATTCAGCAGATATTTATATTTTAAAAATCGTAAGTTTTTATAAAAGAAATAAAAATGACTGTCAAGGGCGATCATATGGAAAATTATCGTAGCTCTTTTTTAGATTTTCAACATAAGTAATATATTGATTTAATGGAAATAATACCATGTAGTCACCTAAAAGCCTTACTGGGCATGGAAATATAGATCATATAAAATTTATCATTGAATTCAGCCACTTATATCTTTATTTGATTACAGAAGCAATTTTAGCCACATTGTCAAACTTTCTTTTTTAAATCCTCACGTTTTTTTTCATTGCATTTTTTCATTTTATAAAGGCAAAGATCAATGGCTTACATATTGGGCAAGAATATTACGTATCTCTGCATAATTACATTTGAAAGAGCTAAGCTGGAATAAAGAGATCCTTTTTCATTGAGGTAAGCGGTGAGAATAGTTTTTTTGAGTAACTTTTTTTATTTTATTTTTTGTGATATTTCTTTAACCTTAATCCAGAGCGAATGATTTGTAAAAATCAATAAGGTTCGTTTTCTTCAATGGTTTTTGAAAAAACTATGTTGTAGACTGTATTTAAAGAGAAAAATCGATAGCTCAATGCCCGCTAAGTGAGGTATAACCTGTTCCCAAAGGTTATAGTTACACGGTTTCAGGAAACATTTCTCCGTCACTGAAAAATCCTCTGCTTGACTTTTTTTACCACCTCCATGACTTTCTCAAACTCGGTTGATTTTTCAAAAAAGAAATCCGCCCCTGCTTCCATGCATTTTTTTCTATATTGGGGATAGGAATAGTTGGTAAGCATAATTACAATAGGAGCCTGCTTATCTCTTTTAATGTTTTGGAGCACATCTATTCCGTTTTCTCTGGGCATTCTGATGTCCAATATCACCACATCAGGATTTAGTTTTTTGATTAAATTTGTGGCCTCGAGGCCATCTTGTGCCTGGCCTATGATTTCTATTTCTGGAAGTTCAGATAGCATTTCTATCAATCTTTCACGCACGACCGCTGAATCATCTGCAATAAAAATCTTCATGGCATTCAATTTCCTTTCTTCGGCTTAACTATAGGTTTCAGGGTATCGGACCTGTCAAATAACCATTATTGTATAGCATGAAAGAGAGTAAAAGTCTGTCAGAGAGAGTCTGATTTTTTTGTAGGATTTTGACTAATTATATTGTAGGTATTTGTCCTACATGGTGATTTCGTATTGCGCCCATGTTAAATCGGCTTTGCCGTTTCACATCTGTGAAAATTTAACAAGGCAGGATCGTCTCCTAACGGATTATGGTAATCGTTTCAGGTTTTACTGCCTCCAAGGCATCCAGGTAAACGAAATTGAAAAAATAGTAAGGGTCAAACCTCGACTATGGACTAATATTTCGATAAATCGTGTCTATTCGTTCAGATAATTGCCTGCCTTTTATTATTTTTTTCTGAATTCGCTCATGAGCATGCGCTACTGCTCCTCACGTTTCACCAGCTCTTTTTCTCCCCGCTTACGTTTAACCACTTCTCTCTCTGCTTCTTTGACCCTTTGTTCCAGTTGTTCATAGGGTGGTTTTTTGCCCATTAGAAAATCCCCCGGGTTGATAGCGTTGCTTCACGATTTTATTCCCGGTTTACAATAATTGCCAAATAAAGGCCCTCTCAGCTTCATCAGTGAAGCTAATGGTGGTATCGATGGTCCGTTCCAGGATGTAATCGGGAGTAACGGGCTTCTCGTTGAACGGTCACAGGTTAGAAGTGGGAAATGAGAGAGAGAGCAAGTGTTGTGCCATTTGACAACCTGTCGAGAGCCTCAAGGTCGAACGACCAAACATCTTCAATCTCTGTAGCGGCATAGTATTGTTGGTTATCGTGTTTGATTTAAACATAAAAGCCACCATAAGGCAAGGGTTTGTTAGAGGTTTGACCCCGATTTTTTGAGAGCCCTCACAATGGTACTGTGCAGTTCTCTCTCATTGAAGGGTTTAATTACATAGCTTAAAGGCTCTGTTGTCTTTGCCCTCTTTAGCCTTTCCTCATCCATATAACCAGTAAGGTACACCACAGGGATATTAAAAAGATTACGGATTTCAGCAGCAGCCTCGATACCATCCATTTCTCCTTTTAAAGTAATATTCATCAGCACTAAATCTGGCTTTATCTCCTCTGTTTTCTTAATGGCTTCTTCTCCAGAAAAGACAATAGCAGGAGCATCATATCCCAGAGTTTTTAATGTATTTTGTATATCTTTGGCGATGATGATTTCATCCTCAACAACCAATATCTTAGTATTTGCTATTTTATTGCTTTCTCTCTTTATATTTTCTTTTTCCAAATGTAATCGCAAATGTTGTCCCTTCGCCTCTGTCTAGATCGATGGTACTATGCTGTACAATGACAGAAGTTCAATAAAAAACAAGACTGGATTATTGACAGTAAAATACGTGGCTAAAACACGTGTTCATTAATGGACAACAGGTGTGATCTGAGATTTGCTTTTTTATTCTTTATGCTAAGCTTCTTCCTAATATTTCCTCTGTGAAACTCAATCGTCCGAGTAGATACATTCAACATTTTTGCAATCTCTTTTATGCTGCTACCATGCCTTACAAGGTTTGCTATCTGAATTTCTGCCGGAGTAAGGTTCAAATATTTGGAGGACAAAGTGCGTGAAAATGGTGAGATGATGTCGTTTAGATTGGATTGCAGGATCCTTAAATAGGCTTTTTGCCTGGTATCCAACCCGCTTTTTTTCAATTTTTCCAGATACGGGACAATCAGTTCCTTTAAGTTGGATAAGACCTTTTCTTCAAGCTCTGTTTTATCTTTATCCCTTCGTTTCAACAAGACTTTCAGTGCGGTATTTACCTCCTCAAGATTTCTGGTCTTGAGCTCCAATTCCTTCTCTTTTGCTCTCAGCATCTCCTCTGCCTGGTTACGTTCGGTTTCTGGTGCTTCCAATTGAGTAACGCATTTGCACAATTCTACCAGTTTAGTTATGAGTTGCTCTTTTACTTTGGCTTGATCTTTCATTTTGAGCACCTTATATAATAATGCAAAACTATGTGGCTTTTTTCTGAATGGTCAAAATCTGAAATCCCGTGATAGATTCCCTCAAGTCAAATAGTTCCCCTTCTTCCTAACTGATAGGTCACAGAGGGCTTGCATAAGTTTCCAAAACCTACACCAGGATCTACTGGATGGATCGAATACCCTTTATTGGCATTGCAGGTGGCCTGTACCAGCTTAAACCCCTGATTGAAGGTTATAGGGTATTGATATCCCCCTATCCTTGTTTGCTGACAACTAAACAAGTACCAACACCATTTCTCTCTCCCGTGCCCGGTGCTATTCAGGAAGAGTCACTGCAAAATAAAAACGCCTTTGGGTATCCCCACCCAAAGGCGTCATACAAAGTAACCTTCGGCAACCAGGCTGTCATAGCCTTTCGGCTGTAGATCCGTGGTTTGCGTCGCCGCCTTTCGGCGGGTTTGCCCTTTCGCGGTGTATCTTTTTTTTACAATATCTTTATGATGGATTTATCTGTTTGTCAGAGGAGAATCCGCGGCCTCCTGAAGCATTTACGTGCCAAAACAGAAAAAATCAACAAAGTATAGATTCTTCACGGCAGTCAAAATCTCAACTGCTCTCCCTTATAACTCCCCCTATTATCGCCCACCAAACCTTCGATCATAACTCTCTGATATAACCTGCATTTTTAATGCCAATAGAGGAGCATTCCCTGTATTGTATTATCCATTTGAATTTATTGCGATATCCGAGCAAAGGATAGAGTGAAAAGATAAAGTGGGGAATACATTGCATAGCATTGCTGCCAGATAACTATGGCACGAGTTCCAGAAATAGTAAGGGTCAAACCTCGGCTATGGACTAATATTTCGATACAACGTATCTATTCGAGTTTTGACCCTGTTTTTCTCAATCTCCTATAATCTCAGGTATTGATGGAGCTTC
>Ga0315545_1004154_pt1 | contig 12036 bp, 8 predicted proteins | sample SalMarSW160210MG_FD_203096 | JGI IMG/M metagenome (GOLD analysis project Ga0315545, IMG submission 203096) | Salt marsh sediment microbial communities from the Plum Island Ecosystem LTER, Massachusetts, United States - Salt Marsh Sediment SW1602-10 ... | reverse complement strand
TCGGTGGCCCAGGCATTGGATTGGATAGGGGTGCTCGGCGGCAACGGCAAGGAAGCAGTGCTCAACAAACGGGAGCAGACGATAGCTCACCAGATAATAAAAGAGATTCAATCCCGCCTCGGTTTTCTCAAAGACGTGGGGTTAGACTACCTTAACCTCGACCGCGCCTCGGCTACGCTGGCCGGCGGCGAGGCACAGCGCATACGATTAGCTACCCAGATCGGCAGCGGGCTGATGGGTGTGCTCTATATCTGCGACGAGCCGACCATAGGGCTGCACCCCGCCGACGACTTTCGTCTCATTGAAACTCTAAAAAGACTTAGAGACCTGGGCAACACCATCGTCGTCGTCGAGCACGACGAAGCCATGATGCGCGCCGCCGACCACATCATTGATATGGGGCCCGGCGCCGGGGAGCACGGCGGCTATATCGTGGCCACCGGTAGTTTGGACAATATTATTAAATGCGCCGAGTCCATAACCGGCCAGTACTTAAGCGGTGCCAAGAAAATCCCTTTGCCCCTGAAGCGCCGCCCCGGCAACGGCGCCGAGATTGTTATCAAAGGTGCCAGGCAGAATAACCTCAAGGATATCGATGTCCACATCCCGCTGAGTAAATTCGTCTGCATCACCGGCGTTTCCGGCAGTGGCAAGAGTACGCTCATCGACGATATTCTCTACAAAAAGCTGGCGCAGCTCTTCTACCGCTCGCGTGAGAGGCCCGGCGAGTGCGATGAAATCATCGGCACCGAGCACATCGACAAGGTGGTCAATATCGACCAGTCGCCCATCGGGCGCACCCCCCGCAGCAACCCGGCCACCTATACCGGCACCTTTACCCCCATCCGCGAGCTTTTCGCCACCGTCCCTGAGGCCAGGATGAGGGGCTACAAGCCGGGGCGCTTTTCCTTCAATGTTAAGGGCGGGCGCTGCGAGGCCTGCCGGGGGGAGGGCTACATCCAGATTGAGATGCAGTTCCTGCCCGACGTCACCGTCGCCTGCGAGGTCTGCAAGGGGAAGCGCTATAACCGCGAGGCTCTGGAGATTCGCTTCAAGAGCAAGAACATCGCCGAGGTGCTGGATATGACGGTGGAGCAGGCGCTGGCCTTCTTTGAGCATTTCCCCAAGGTAAAGAACAAGCTGCAGACGCTGCGGGACGTGGGGCTGGGCTATATCCGCCTCGGCCAGCCCGCGCCCACCCTCTCCGGCGGCGAGGCGCAGCGGGTGAAGCTGGCCACCGAACTGTCCAAGCGCTCTACGGGGCGGACGCTCTATATCCTCGATGAGCCGACCACGGGGCTTGCCTTTGAGGATGTAGCCGCACTGCTAAGAGTACTGCAGCGCCTGGTTGACGGCGGTAATACGGTGGTCGTTATCGAGCATCACCTTGACGTGATGAAGAATGCCGACCATATCATTGACCTGGGTCCGGGGGCCGGCGACAGCGGCGGCCAGGTCATCGCCACCGGCACCCCCGAGGAGGTAGCTAAAGAAAGATCATCAGCCACCGGTCAATACCTGAGTCGGGTGTTGCATAGAGGCAAGGATATGGAGTATGCTTTAAGAGCTTGACCCGTTCTGGCCGATAGTTAAGGAGGCGCATGACTCGCGACGAAGCACTTGATTCTATCGAAGCCAATGTAGAGAACAAGAACACCATCAAACACATGTTGGCTACCGAGGCTATTATGCGGGCTCTGGCCAAACGTCTGGGTGAGGACGAGGAGGAGTGGGGGCTTACCGGGCTGCTGCACGACATCGACATGGAGCTCACCGAGGGCGATATGAGCACCCACAGCAAACTGGGGGCCGACCTGGTCAGGGAGATGGGAGCCAGCGAGGCTATGGCCCACGCCATACTCTGCCACAACGAAGCCCACGGCATCCCCCGCGAGAGTAAGCTGGACAAGGCCCTCTTTTGCGCCGACCCGCTCACCGGGCTCATAATCGCCGCTGCGCTGGTCAGGCCCGACAAGAAGCTGAGCAGCGTCGAGGCCAAGTCGGTAAGGAAAAAGTTCAAGGAACGAAGTTTTGCCGCCGGCGCCAACCGGGAGCAAATCGCCCTGTGCTCCGAGCTTGGCATCGAGCTCGACGAGTTCATCGAGCTGGGACTGAAGGCGATGAAGGGTATCGCCGACGACCTCGGCCTGTAGATTAACTCACTTCAACCGTTGAACCCTGGGCTGTTTTCACCACGTTAATTCGGCTAGGGAAGGCGTCTCTAAGCTCCTCCATGTGGGTGATGACCAGTATCTTATCGAAGTCGTCCTGAATGGAGTTAATCGCCTCTTTCAGTTTTTCGATGCCGGTGCTGTCCTGTGTGCCGAAGCCTTCGTCGATAATAAGGGTAGGTAACGGAGCGCCGGCCCTTCGCGCCAGGAGCTTTGACAGGGCGATGCGCACGGCAAAGTCGATGCGAAAGGCTTCGCCGCCGCTGAACATCTCGTAGTTGCGTGTGCCCAGCTCGTCGGAGATATTGATGTCCAGCGTCTCCACCGTCTCGCCCTTCCTGGTCCGGCGCTGGGTTTTCATACTGACTTGCATGCGGTTGTCGGTCATCCGCCCCAGCAGGCGGTTGGCTTCGGCCTCGATTTCGGGCAGCGCCATTTCGATAATGAGTGCCTGTATCCCCTTTTTGCCGAAGGCTTGCGCCAGGTCTTTGTAGATTTGAGACTCTTTCGAGGCCTGTCCCAGCAGCTTTTCCTTTTCCTTCTTTTTTGCCTCAAGCTCGGCGCAGCGCTCCAGTTTTGACTTCACGCCCCACATCAGCTCCTGTGCCTGCTTTTGCTCTGCCGCCAGCCTTTGCTGCTCGCTTTCCGCCTGAGCTAAATCGGCGGTTATTTGGGGCAGGGCTTCCAGCTCCTGGCTCAGAACCTGCCCTTTTTTAGTGTCGGCTTCCAGCCTCTGGTTCAACTCCTGGCTGGCTTCCTCAGCTTTAGCCGCCGCCTCTTTTTCCTGGGCCAGCAGCCTGTCGGCTTCCTCCAGTTTACGCTTGGGGCTTTCGTGTTTTTCCAGCTCGGCGAGGCGCTGGCGGAGCTGCTCGTGCTGCGATGAGTCGTATTCGAGCCTGTCCAGCTCCTCATCGACCTGGGCTAACGCCGGCTGCTCCTCGGCGGCGAAGGCTTTGCTGGTCAGGCTCTGTTCAACCTGGCTGAGCTTTTCTCGGGCAGCCTTTAGCTGGCTGTCAACAGCCTGGACGTCGTTGATGCTCTGGTTGAGCAGGCTGACCTGGCTCTGCGCCGAGGCTTTTTCCTGGTTAAGCCTTATTTCCAGGGGCGCTATCTCGCCTTCCAGCGTGGCTAACTCCTTCTTCTTTTCAGACAGCTCGGTCTGGCTTTCCTCCAATGACCTTGTTTTACTTTCGCGGTCGGCGGCATAGTGGTCCTGAATATGTTTTAAGCCATCTTCGCCGAGCTCAGTCTCGCACAGGGGGCATTTGGTCTCGGTCTGGGTGGAGAGGGTATCAATGTTCTTCGTTATCTCGGCTATCTCTTTTGCCAGGGTTTTCAGGCCGGACTCAAGGTAGTTTATCTGGGTGCGCAGCTCCTGGCTGGCCTGCTTTTTAGTCCCCAACTCCTTTTCCTCTTCCGTTAGCTGTTGCAGCCTGGCTTGCGCCTGCTGCAACTCTTTTTTGAGCTGGGGCAGCTTGGCCGACCTGGCTTCAAGCTCGGCAATCTGGCTTTCGGCCAGCTTATGCTCGGTAAGCAGGTTTGCCTGCGCCTCCTGGATAGCCTTCTCAATCTGGTTCTTCCTGTCCTTCAGCTTGACCAAAAGCCCCAGCTTCTGGTTCAAGGTCTCGTTTTGTTGGCGGGCTTCGCTTAAGCTTTTGTAGCCTTCTTCTATCTCCGTGCGCCGGGCGATGACCGCTTCGTGTTCCTTGATGCGGGCTTGATACTGCTCAACTTCCTGCTGGCGGCGTTCCAGCTCTCTCCTGGTGGCGGCGGTGTGCTCCTCAAGCTGGGCAAGCTGCTGCTGCTTGTTCTCTAAGGCTTCCTTGTCCTTCTTGAGCTTAGATAGCTTGGATTCGTGCTCGGCTAGTGTCTTTTCAATCTGCTCCAGCTCGACTTTAGCCTGCTCAAGTTCAGTTTCGTAGGCGGGCTTCTGGGCCAGCTCCCGGCTGATTTCCTCCAGGGCGCTTTCCAGCTGTCCCCCCTCCGCCTCCTGCTCCCTGGCCAGCTCTTTGGCCCGCTGCTCCAGCTCGTCGTAGAAGGCCAGCCCCAGTATGTTGCCCAGCACCTCCTTGCGCTTGGTCGGCGGCTGGTTGGTGAACTCGTCGGCGTGGCCTTGCCTGAGGAAGGCGCTGTTGATGAAGGTGGCGTAGTCCATGTGCAGGATGTTTATAATCTTCTGCTGGGTCTGGCTTATGCTGTCGGCGCTGATTGACTTGAAGCCGCTATTACTGGCTATCTGGAAGTCGAGCAGGCTCTTGCCCGCTCTTTTCCCCTTGGGTTTGGCGTGCTTGCGGATGATGCGGTAGCCCTGCTCACCGACGGTGAAGTCGAACTCCACCTCCATCTCGTCCTGCCCCTGATGGATGAGGGGGTCGTCGCTCTTGGAGGTGTTCCGTGTCCGGCCCCAGAGCGCCCAGGTCATGGCGTCGATGAGAGCCGACTTGCCGTTGCCGTTGTCGCCGGAGATGCAGGCGGTGTGGATGCCGTTGAAGTAGAGCGGGGGCACGTTGTCCCGGTAGGGCATGAAGTTGCGCAGCGACAGCTTGACGGGAATCATTTGAGCTTATTTTAGCACAAGTTGGGGGCGACAAAAATACGGGTAAAAAAAGGGTAGGGAAACAAATAGGCGTAGACAGGCGCGGGATTTGTTTTAACGTTATGGTAAGTGGACAGGGGAAAAGTGCCTATCGACAAAAGCTTAGCAGAAACATAAATCTTGAGTCTGGTCTTGATTCATACCATTGTAGTGTTGCTTCGCTAGGCCATAGTTTTGCTGTCGCTTTTAGAATTTCCTTCGATGGCTGGTCGCTAATAACGCTAAGAACTTGCCGAAAAATTGCATCTTCATCCTTACGCAAGTACCGTCTTAGTGTTTTTCCGTGGTACCACCAAATACTCCTGTCCGTGTTTTTCCCCTTGCCGCCTGTTTCCGCAAAAATCAAAACAGTTTTATCATACTCAGATAAATCTAGCATCAACCGACGAGCTGCTACTTCTACAGAGACTTTATATTTGTTAGCCAGAGTTAGAATGAATTCCAAATCCCTATTTTTATGTTCTTCCAAATCCCTTTCCACAAATTCTGTAGGCATTAAAAGCTCTCTGGCAAATGCATGACAAAGACCTTCCTCGCCCCAATACGTAGACATTGATTTATATGGTCGCCATGGCCGTTCACCTGTTACATCATAAAAAAAGGTGTGTCCAATCTCATGTGCACAAGTAAAATTTTGTCTCACTAATGGTTTCAGAGAATTTATCTTGATAATGAAACCACCTTGAACTGGAATCAGCATACCATCGCGCGAAAGTTTAGCAAATTCAACACGTTTAACAGTAGGAGGAAGTGCTTTCTGTGGATTAAAAGGCGGTTCAGATTGTCCGCTTTTAGCTAGAAGACTTGCAGCTTGCTTTGAGAGGAATTCCTCTGGAGAAAGTGGAGCAACAAGCTGCGATAACCACTCAATGGCGGGGTCAGTTTTTCTATGCATTACTCATAGCACCTGAGAAATCGCAGCTGCTATTCGCTTTTACGAATATCACTCAAATCCTGTTCTAGTTCCTCGTAAGATGGAGGAGTTTGAGTCAATCTCTCTGCATACCTGCTTCTCATTCCAATTAATTGTTCTTTTTCAGGAATTATGACGTTAAGATCAGGGCGATTTGTTGCCCAATTCTCAATATATCTTTCTAATGGAGGCTTCTCTACTGTCCGGAATTCCTTAATGCAGTTAGTATGGCCAAATTCGCGTAAACAGTCACTAGCTAAATGATGTATTATCTCTTGTTCTCCCGGAAGGTCGCGCTCTAAAAGAACGAATAATTTCCAAAGTTCCATATGAGCTTCGTTAATACTTCTGGCTTCCGACTCTAATTTTTCTCCGGGAATTTTTACTAGGGGTTTTATCTCTCCATCACGCCAGAGACAGAGAGTTTTAATTTGTTTAAGATTCATGTCTTCGGTAGGGCAGTATATTATTACACTTCCTTCAGGCAAGCGATTCCATTTTTCTAGATTCCGTTCCAAATTAAAACGTTCCTCAGGGTTTTTCCTAAATCTGTCTATGATAGCTATCTTCTCTTCCCAGCTAGTATCCTCTGGCGTTGGCGCACTGTACGTTAACATATAGACAGGCTTGTATAGTGACCTAGCAATTAGTTTCTCAATCAACTTTTTCGATATAGGTACCTCGCTATCCATGAGCCTAACTAGCAACTCGTTATCGCCAAACTTCATTTCACATAGCTTAGTCTCATTAAAATCTGATGGTTTATTGATTATCCCTGCTTGGACTGCCTCTATGAGCATGGCGCTTGTTTTAATCTTAGCGTGATGATAGTAAACTTTCTCAGCCAACGAGTACCGAAGACGAAGTAAGTGCATTACTTCAGATATTACATCTCGCCGCACTCTTTTATCCTTAAGCAGTGATATTACTAGCCTATTCTTATAACTTTCCTTAGGCTTGCCTGGTTTTTCATACGAAGCAATAAGAAGGCTTTTAAGAAACCTTGGGTCAAAAGTCTCTTTCAGACCTGCATAAGTAGTATCTCTAGCGAGGTAATCGATAAGGTCAGCACAAATGGTATTTGCCACAATATCTATAACATACGGATGCTCCAAAGTACCAATACTTTCTCGGGGGGTTGTCAAGTATTTAAAAACTTGTTTCCTAAAATCTTCTCCTTCTGAATCGATTAACCTACGCCCGATGTCCGATGCAGGTCCTAAGAATTTATCCCATCGTATGTTATTATCCGTTTTATCATGCCTTTCAAACAAGAACCCTTCATCCTCAAGAATGTGACCAAAAGGGATATGTGTGATGTCGTGAAGCAATGCACACATTCGAATTAATTTAGTTATATCATCAGATATATGTAATTGTGTTTCCGGATTATTATTAACAGAATCAATCATTATCTGCGCTGCTGATAACGTCCCTATGGAATGCTCGAACCTGTTATGGGTAGCTCCGGGGAATACATAGCTTGCGGTACCAAGTTGTTTTATATACCTAAGACGTTGAAAATCTGGCGTGTCAATCACACGTACCTCGAACGGTGTCAATTCAATGTCTACTTGTATTGGATCTCTGAGAGTCTTGTTACGTAGCTTAGCTGTTGGCGTTGTCATGCTATCCTCTGGTTTGGTAGATTGTTCTGGCGTCTTATCTGTCTTGACCTCTGGTGTATCCGGTTCATTAGAGTTAGGAACTTGACTATCGTTTTCTTTTAGATGCTGGTTTGTAAAAATATCGGCCTGTGCCTCAAGGTTGTCAGGTCTACTCTTTAGGTTGGCAGGTATATATCGATCTGGCAAGGACTTGCGTATAATTCTAACAACTCTGGCTGGGGGTTGGCGGTCTTTGCGCCTGAGCGTTCTGTCACTCACACCCCATCTGGTTCCCAGCTGTGACCAGGTAAGGTTTTCGTCTTTCTTATATTGGTAAACAGGCTGATACCACTCGTTCATAATCTCATTATATCACACAAATCCAATATGTCATCATCTGAAGTAGACTTTTGGACTTCTGGCTTAATTACAAGATGGAATCAGCATGTCAACAACCTGACACCCCCTCCAATTAAGTGGTAAACTAGTAACATCATGTCCAACAAAGCCGATGTTACCATTATCGGGGCGGGGGTAATCGGACTAGCCATTGCCGCACAGTTAGCTAAGCAAAGCCGAGAGGTCTACGTGCTGGAGAAGAACCAGGGCTTCGGGCTGGAAACGAGCAGCCGTCAAAGCGGGGTCATCCACGCCGGCATCTACTATCCGCAGGGCTCATTGAAGGCAAAGCTCTGCGTCGCCGGCAACCGCATTCTCTATGACCTCTGTCAACAGTACGACATCGGTCACAAGAGGACGGGTAAGCTCATCATTGCCACCAACGACGAGGAAAGCGAGAAGCTGGAGGCGTGGCTGGAGAGGGGAAGGGAGAACGGCGCCGAAGACCTGAAGCTGCTGTCGCGGCGGGAGATGAATGAGCTTGAGCCTAACGTAGCCGGGGTTACCGCCATGCTATCGCCTTCGTCCGGCATCATCGATTCGTATGGTTTGATGCAGTACTTTATCGCCAAAGCCGGGGAGGGGGAAGCCCAGATTGCCTACCAGACTAGGGTGGTCGGGATAGAGAAGGCAGACGAGGGTTATGAGGTCATCGTTGAGGATAGTGGGGGGAGGTCCTCTTTTATCACCAAGACGTTAGTAAACTCCGCCGGGCTTTACAGCGACAGGGTGGCCGAGATGGCGGGGATAGATATAGGTAGGGCGGGCTACCGCCTGCACTACTGTAAAGGGGACTATTTCAGCCTCAGGCGCCGCCAGGATACGCGGGTCAACCGGCTGATATACCCGGTGCCGCCGTCAGATATCGTCGGGGTGGGCATACATATTACCTTCGACCTGGAAGGGCGGGTACGCCTGGGTCCGGATACCGAGTATGTCAATAGCCTGGATTATGCTATTGACCCCCGTCAACAGAAGCTCTTCTACGATTCGGTTAGAAGACTTCTGCCCGCCATAGAATACGAAGACCTGGCGCCGGAGATGGCCGGCATCAGACCCAAGCTGCAGGAGCCGGGGGGTGAAATCAGGGACTTCGTTATCAAAGATGAGGCGGATAAGGGGCTGCCGGGATTCATCAACCTCATCGGCATCGAGTCGCCGGGGCTCACCGCGGCGCCGGCTATCGCCGAATATGTGGCTGGATTAGTCGAAAAACGTCTTTAGACCATACCGCTCAATACCTTCTCCCCAATCATCCCCAAAAGAAAGCCGAGGGCGGCGCCCGTGGCCGGGGTCCAGTGGTTCCTCAGTTTGACCATCGGGGCTATGTCCTGAAAGATGATATAGAGTATAGCGCCCGCCGAGAATACCATCAGGCAGGCCACCAGCTCCTGGTGCCCGGAGAGGAACGAGTAGCCGGCTATAGCGGCTAAAACGCCCGCCAGGCTGAAGGGGACGAGAACCAGCAAAGCCCGGTTGGGCGAAAAGCCGCTGCGCCGCAGGTCACCGAAGGAGTTGTAGGCTTCGGGCAGGTTCTGCAGGCCGATGAGTAGCGCCAAAAGCAGGCCGGTCTTCTTGTCGGTGGAGAAGATGGCCCCCAGGGCGATGGCTTCGGGGATAAAGTCCATCATCATGGCCATGAGCTGGGCGGCCCTGCCGCCGCGGCGGGCGATGAACCTGTCTAAGAATAGAAAGCTGACCACGCCGAGCAGAAAGACGGGGATAAGGACGGACAGGGAGAGCAGCTCTATGCCGCGGGGGGCTAGGACGAAGGCTACCGCCGCCACCAGGACGCCGCCGCCGAAGGCAATAACGCCGTGGGATATTTCCCGGCCCAGGGGGCTATCGGGCAATAGTCTCAGCCGGGCCAGAAAGCCACCGAGGATGACGGCCACTCCGGAGGCGAGCGAGTATAAGATTACCTGGGCGATATCCGACATTAGTATCAGTATAGCATAGTGGAGATATTGACATCGGCTGAGATTGCGGGCAGAATACCCTCGGAGCTTGACGGCTCTTCAACATCTCAAATTTAAAGGAGGCGAACGGTGAAATTCTTACTCATCAGCAGCTACAAGGACACAATGACGACACTGCCACCGGCTGTGGCCAGGCAGATGTCGGAAGGAATGCTGGGCTGGATGCAGCAGCAAAGGCAGGCGGGCAGAGTTTTGGATGCTTACGTGATACCGGCCTGGAAGCGGGCTGTATTGATTTGTGATTTTGAGTCCGGCGACCAGATAACCCAGATTCTGCCGGGGATGCCGGGCTTCGGCTTTATGGACTTCGAGGTCTATCCGCTGGCTGACTTTGACGGGTCGGTGAAATACTTTGTCGAAGCCCTTAAGAAAGCCGAGCAGCTTATGCCTAAAAAGTAGGCATGACTTTCGGCCCTCAAAAACCCGCCTTGACGCTTAATAGTTCCTCCCCTTAGAATGAACGTATGTTTGAGGTTCTAACCGATAAGCTGGGCGTCATATTCGGCCGCTTAAGCAGCCGGGGCAAGCTCAACGAGAAGGATATCGACGAAGCCCTGCGCCAGGTGCGGTTGGCTCTGCTGGAAGCGGACGTCAACTTTAAGGTGGTCAAGGACTTCATCGAGCGGGTGCGGGAGCGCTCGCTGGGCGCCGACGTGATGGAGAGCCTGACCCCCGCCCAGCAGGTCATTAAAATCGTCAACGAGGAGCTGACCAGGACGCTGGGGGAGGGGGAAAGCAAGCTGGAGCCTGCTTCCCGCCCGCCTACCGTGGTCATGCTGGCGGGGTTGCAGGGCTCGGGTAAGACCACCACCGCCGCCAAGCTGGCGCTGCACCTAAAGCACAGCGGGCAGAGTCCACTACTTGTCGCTGCCGACAACCGAAGGCCGGCGGGCATCGAGCAGCTGGCGGCTCTGGGTGAGCAGTTCGAAATCCCTGTCTACAAGGAGAAACCGAGTTCAAAGAGTAAGGATATCTGCGCCCACGGATTGAAAAAGGCCAAAGAGCTGGGCGTGAGCTGGGTTATCGTTGATACGGCGGGGCGGATGCACATCGACGAGCCGATGATGAAGGAGCTTGAGCAGGTCCAGAAGGAGCTGAAGCCCGACGAGGCGCTGCTGGTGGTGGACGCCATGACCGGGCAGGACGCGGTGCAGATTGCCGAGCAGTTCCACTCCCGGCTGGGTCTGACCGGGCTCATACTGACCAAGATGGACGGGGACGCCAGGGGTGGGGCGGCGCTCTCTATACGCTGGGTGAGCGGGGTGCCCATCAAGTTTATCGGGGTGGGGGAAAAGCCCGACGCCTTCGAGCCTTTTTACCCCGATAGGCTGGCATCACGAATCTTGGGCATGGGCGATATGCTGACCTTCATCGAGAAGGCGGAGAAGAGTTTCGACCAGAAAAAGGCCAGGGAGCTGGAAAGGAAGGCAAAGACCGCCAGCATGAACCTGGAGGACTTTCTCTCCCAGCTCGCCGAGCTGCGCAAGATGGGGCCGGTGTCCGACCTGCTGGAGATGCTTCCCGGAGCTTCGAAGCTGGCCCGGCAGCTGCCGGCGGGTATGGAGGAGGAGCAGCTTAAGAAAATCGAGGCCATGATTTTCTCGATGACGCTTGAGGAGAGGCGCAACCCCAATATCATTGACGGCAGCCGTCGGCGGCGCATCGCCAAGGGGAGCGGGTGTCGGACGCAGGACGTAAACCAGCTGTTGAACCAGTTCCGGCAGATGCAGAAGCTGATGAAGATGGGCATAACGGGCAAGATTAAGATGTCCAAGGATATGATGAGGATGTTTGGCCAGGGAGCTTGACCTTAGTTAGCCCCTTTATTGGTGATTTTTCTACCCACCTCCCCACCTTGTTGTGCGTAAGCGTTTTTGTCCCGCCCGTCCCACCCAATAGAGATGTAATCTCTATTAGCTCTTCTTTTGTGCCCGCCACTCCACCCTTTTGGGGGGTGTTTAAGGGGGGCGAATTCGGGGTCCCCGCAAAAATGAAGTTTTTGTGGGGTGAAAAGCCCCCCTTTGAAAGACCTTTGTGGGCGGGTTGGTGTGGGAATAATAGCCTGGGGGTGGGGTATGGATTAATCTTGTTTCTCCTCGTATGCTATAATTGCCATGTAATAACAGCAGGAAAGGATGGGTAAACAATGATAGGCGTAAGGGTTAAATTCGAAGTGAAGGACGAAGTAAAGAAGCAGTTAGCCGATGTCGAAGCCGCCAGGAAGCATCTCGGCAGTGTAATTGAAGGCTGTAAGAAGATTCCCGGACTTAAGGAGAAAATCTTCGTTATGAATCCCAAAACACTAGCCCAGGGTGCTTTTTTGATATGGGAGACACAGGAGCATTTCGACGCGTATTTAAAATCGGAGCAG
>Ga0315545_1004148_pt1 | contig 12047 bp, 9 predicted proteins | sample SalMarSW160210MG_FD_203096 | JGI IMG/M metagenome (GOLD analysis project Ga0315545, IMG submission 203096) | Salt marsh sediment microbial communities from the Plum Island Ecosystem LTER, Massachusetts, United States - Salt Marsh Sediment SW1602-10 ... | reverse complement strand
GAGGAGATTACACAACCAAGGGAAATAGCAGGAAGTCTCTCATTGTAGATGGTACTAATATTGGGGGCACCCCAGATGAGTTTACCCAAACCACAGGTTTGCATCGTAAGGCAGCCATCAGGTTATTGAATCATTTAAGCCGCACTCCTGTGAAAAAACGGCGCGGTCGCCAGTGTAAATACGGTCCAGAAGTGACAGAGGCGCTGAAGGAAATCTGGGAGGCAAGCGACCGGCTATGCTCTAAGCGGCTGAAGCCATTCATACCGGAGATGGTGCAGGTGCTGAGACGGCATGGTGAGCAGCATATTGACACCTCACTGGAAGCACAGCTCTACAGTTTAAGTCCATCAACCATAGACCGATTGTTAGGACCCTGCCGTAGGCCTGGTAGTCGGAAGCCAATTTCAACTACCAGACCGGGAAGCCTGCTTAAGAGTGCTATACCCATCAGGACATTTGCCGATTGGGAAGAGGACCAGCCTGGATTCATGGAAACAGACTTGGTAGCTCACTGCGGTGAGAGCACAGAAGGGTTTTACCTGAACACGCTATGTGCTGTAGACGTTGCCAGTGGCTGGACGGAATGCCTGCCGGTGTGGGGTAAAGGACAGATAAGAGTACGTCAGGCGGTACATCACATGCGACAGTGTCTTTCCTTTCTTCTTCTCGGCATAGACCCGGACAACGGCAGCAAGTTCCTTGATGAGTGCTTCTACACCTATTGCCGCGAACAGAAGATTACGTTTATGAGGTCTCGTGCTTACAAGAAGAATGATAGCTGTCACGTGGAGCAGAAAAACGGCAATGTTGTGCGCCGTTTTGTGGGATATGAACGGTATGCCTCTAAAGCCTCGTTTGAATGCCTTGGAAGGGTGTATGACCTGGTTAGGTTGTATGTTAATTTCTTCCAGCCAACCATGAAGCTTATATCCAGGACCAGGCACGGTGCGAAAGTCCAAAAGACCTATGATACTGGCCAGACGCCATACCAGCGCCTAATACAAGCTGGTGTGCTCTCCGAAGCTGGGAAGCTTGAGCTGGCAGCCACCTATCACGGATTGAATCCGAAGCTGCTCCTTAAGCAGATAAATGACAACCTGGAGAACCTATGGCGGCTTGCTGAGCATTCTACCTCGGTAACAGTTTCATTTGACGCAATACGGCTCCAGTGAGTCTAGCTTACTTCGCTGAATTACACGCGTGCCCACATATTAAGTTGTTCCACAAAACCTTCCTTCGGCATAGGCCAGTCGCTTTCTCGTCTGCTAGAGTGTCAGTTAAGCCAACCTTGTTAGCGTCCTCGTCCTCATATAACACTTGATTGAGGCTTATCATCCTACCATCGCAGTATTGGCTTATCCAGTAATCAGCAACTCTACAATACGCTATCCGTAGCATACCTATATCGGATAGTTGACCCCGCCATTGTTGTCTAGCCTGATTTGGGCCCGGGCAAGGCTTGATATGATGGTATGGTTTAAGTCCCCTCTATCGTGTGCCTTTGCCTTGTGTGCGGAGGCTGAGATACATGGGTAACACTCGGGGGATGATTAGTAATGATATTAGCCTGATGTGAGGAGTTACCAGGATGAGAAAGTCAGCCAGCACAGCGTATTGACATATTACCCCCCCATATTAAACTATCCAAAGTTAGCAAGCCCTTATCCCGATATTGGTACAAGTAGGTAGTATCCGTAATGTGTGGCGGGCGACCAGCGGGAAACGGTATCTGGTCTCTGGCTTTTTCAGCCAGTAAGCATTCTCGTCTCATGTATTATGTGGTATGCTGCTTCAATCGGAGTTCTGGTTGTCCTTTATGCTAATTAGTCAGTATTTTGATGGTATTAAGTTTGGGAAAAAAGGAAAGCAGAAAATGGAGAACTGAGAGAGAACCAGCGAGCAACGTCAGCTATAAGGAATCCTTAAAAAGTGATAATAAATCTAGCGTGACAACTAGAGGAGAAATAGATGAAACTGGAAGGTAAGATATCCATCGTCACCGGTGGTGGTACGGGACTGGGGAAGGCTATCGCTTTAGAACTTGCAAACGCTGGGGCTGATGTCGTGGTCTGTAGTCGTAGTATAGGCAACCTTGAGAAAGTGCGTGACGAGATTATGGCTTTAGGGAGACGTTCACTGGCCATAGCTACCGATGTATGTGTCAAAGAGCAAGTAGATAACATGGTGAAAAAGGTAATAGATGAATTTGGTAGGATCGACATCTTGGTGAATGATGCTGGGGCGGACCGCATTATTCCTATCATGGATTTAACAGAGGAGGTCTGGGACCTGTTATTAGATACAAACCTTAAAGGGGTCTTCTTGTGCACGCAGGCTGTAGCTAAGCACATGATGGAACGGAAATACGGGAAAATTATCAATATTTCATCCACAGCCGCACTGGGTGCTATTGAGCCGGGGATGGCCGCTTACACTGCTTCGAAATTTGGTGTCACTGGATTCACGAAGGCCTGTGCTAGAGAATTTGGGGTGTATGGAATAAATGTCAACGCGATTGCGCCTGGGAGAATTCTAACCGACATCGTTTACGCCAGTAGGACGCCGGAACAAGTAAAGCAGTGGATCGAAGTTAGTAAGCCGGCCACCATTCTTGGGCGGCTCGGTGTTCCTGAGGATATCGCACATCTGGCTCTGTTCCTATCTTCGGATGACGCGTCTTTCATAACTGCGGAGACAATTGCTTGCAATGGTGGTAGGATCAATCTAATGGGCCGCTAAGTAGTAATGGTTTCAGTAGCATTTAACTCGATAATTATCCTGACTGTTTCAAGCACCGCGGGTTGACCTTTGGTGCGGTGAAAGGATAATAGGGCAACACCACTTATTTTAAAGGCGGGCTCTGCCAGGGGAAACTGAGATACTAGCCTTTTCCATCCGGCTAATTTAAATAGCTCTTTTCCTCTTCCCCTGTGGGTAGCCTCAACCGTAATCGGGCAAGTAGCATCTCGCTACCACTGTTTCTTTAAGACCTTCCGAGGTGAGCAACGTGGGATGAAGTGGGGATGATACCTTTAGCCCCAGGATGTTTGGTTTAATTTCTGCTAACATTTTGCAAACAAACTGATTGATATGTCCCAGCACTTGATGCCACCACAGATACAAAATGAATCTTTCCACTCAGCAAAATAGCACTTATTTGTATCTGTGGTCATGAGATGGCATAGAGTGTTTGGGGCTCTTAATCGGCCAATTTCCAGCCTGACTTGATTTTCTCACTCCGCGTCTGCTGCACTCTCCTTCAGAGGAGGCAAGCGGGTTTCGCCTTTTCTCTGGCCTGTTTTACACACAGGAGGTCATAGGTTCAAGTCCTCCACCACCCACTTTAAAGCCCACACAAAAGCCAAATTTCTATACCTTTAGGGTTAAAAGAGATACGCAATAACTGCTATTATTCCTACCACAATCAGATAAATGCCCACCAAATAATTGAGAATTTTGGGGAAAATCATCACTATGATGCCAAAGATTAAACTAGCTATCCCTATAATTAGACCTACACTACTATGTATGATAGGCATAAACTATCACCTCCTGTAGTTCAATTGTGGTATTATGCCACAAGAACAAATATTTATTCAATAGTTCCAAATTTATCCTCGAGGCTTCAGCCTCAGCAATAGCGATAATCGTAGAGGAGAGGGCAAGATTAAAGACTCGACCTATGGCTCTGAAGGCTCATGGCTACAATTGCTGTTTTCCAATTATAATGCCGAGGCTCTAGCCTCGGTGGGGGGTATGGGGCTTTAGCCCCATGCCTGCAAGCCCATTCCCATATTGCGGAACTGGCTTGATTTCCATTACATTGGTTGATGTTTTAATAGTGTAGCTCCGAACCGTTCATAAGTTGACTCACTTAGCTTCTACTGGTAACATCGCTAGGTAGGCCGTGCTAGGTGGGGAGCTAGCGGTGCCCTGTACCCGAAAACCGCTATAGCGGGACTGAATCCCTGCTTGAGGTTGCTGGCTTATTAGGTTACTCTGGCTAAGCAGTGTTGATGGTTGGGTTCTATACAATTGGGGACTATGAACCCCGTTAGGTCCGGAAGGAAGCAGCGGTAAATAGTATCCCTAGTGTGATATGGAGTTGCCTGGCTGGAGCTAGCTGGCTGGAGTGTCTTTTGAGTTTAGGAATCGAGAGCAGGTGCGCGGCCTCATTATAGACAGCATATTAAATATTTGAGCAGCAATCTTCACTCTCTCATATATACATCTTTATATTGGTCTCTTATTACTTTTTTATCAAACTTTCCCACGCTCGTTTTTGGAATTATATCAACAAACTTTACCTCATCGGGAAGTTGCCACTTGGCAAATCTTTTGCTAAGGTGGTCAATGATATTATCTTTGGTGACTTCTCCCTTAAATTCCTCTCTTAAAACCACCAAAGGCAGCGGCCTCTCCTCCCATTGAGGGTGAGGCACTCCAACTACAGTGGCTTCTAGTACCCCAGGATGCCTCATTATTTCATTCTCCATGCCTACAGAGGAAATCCACTCTCCCCCACTCTTTATCACATCTTTAATCCTATCAGTGAGTTTCAAATATCCCTCAGGGTCAATAGTTCCAATATCACCACTCCTCCAGTAACCATCCTCCGAGAATTGTGCTTCTGTTCTTGGAGCATTATAGTAACTAGCAGTAACCCAGGGTCCTCTTACCAACACCTCTCCTGCTGATTTGCCGTCATGAGGAAGTTCCTTGCCTTCTGAATCAACTATTTTGATATCGAGGCCCGTAAGTGTAAGTCCCTGCTTACTCCTCAATTCCCATTTTTCTTCTGGGGGCAGTTTGTCCTCTAGCCAAGGTTTCGATCTGTTTATTGTGACAACTGGTGTAGTCTCTGTTGCCCCATAGGAGTGAACAATTTCAGCTCCGGTTAACTCATGAAATCCTTTCATCATGGCTATTGGCGGTTCGCTGGCACCACAGATAAACCGTACTCCTTTGAGATTCGGCTTTCCTTTCACACCCTTGATATACTCCAGCATTGGCATCCAGATAGCAGGAGCTCCGCCACTAGCAGTCACCTTCTCTTGAATCATTAGAGCAATGATCGGACCTACATCTTGTGCTGTGTACCTTCCAGGGAAGAGAAGTTTTGATCCAGCCAGAGTGGCTGCCTGAGGAGTTCCCCAGCCCATGGCGTGAAACATAGGGGTCATCTGCAAGAAACAATCTCTATGTGTTAACTCTAATGCTATAGTAATTTGCGTAGTACGCATATAAACATCTCTGTGGGAGTAATACACTCCCTTGGGCTTTCCGGTGGTTCCTGTGGTATAACAAGCGGCATAAACAGACTTTTCGTCAACCATGGGCCAATCATATTCCGGTTCTACCTCTTTTAGGAGGTCTTCATAGCTATAAACTGGACTTAACTTTGTTTTGATGTCACTCAGTTTCTTATCCGTCATAATAATATAGCCTTTAACAGTTTTAAGCTCAGATGCCACAGTTTCGGCAACTGGTATAAGTGTTTCATCTACGAAGATTAGCTGTGCTTCAGCGTGATTGGTAATGTAAATCAAATCTGAAGGTGCTAGCCTTAAATTTAGCTGTAGAAGAACAGCTCCAATCCCTGGAATCCCAAAGAATAACTCATAGTGTCTATAGGTGTTCCACTCAAGTATTCCTATCCTGTCTCCAGCTTTGATTTCCAGCCCATCTAAAGTGTTGGCAAGTCTTTTTATTCTTTCATAAGCATCTTTGTAGGTATAGCGGAAAAGTCTGTCTGGCGTCTTGGTGACAATTTCCTGACCGCCAAAGTTTCTAGCAGCATGCCTTATCAAGGTAGTTATGTTAAGCTGATAATCATCTTGTGAAGTCGATGGGAGTCCCTTTACGATTTTCATATTTACTCTCTCCTTGCTAAGGATATATTAGCATCCATCGCTTAGTGGGCAAAATCGCCTAGCCTTAGGACAGTAATGGCACAATACGCTAGCTGCTCTCGTTCAGATAGATGAGAGACACATACATGGATTATGAAAGGGCACTATAATAGTTGCATTATGAATGTTTGTTGCACAATGCCGGGATATAAACGTCTGGCGAGCATCCCCAAGCTATCAAAACAAGCCAGGCAGAGATTGAAATGGTTTGATTATTACAGCTCTCATGATCACAATGCCCGTCTCACCTGTCGTCACTTCGACATCTCCCCTCAAACTTTCTATCGCTGGAAGGAGCGCTACAACCCCAGGCACTTAGAGAGTCTGGAGGACCGCTCTCATCGCCCCAGGCATGTAAGGCAGCCCACTTATTCAGCAGAGTTGGTTAATGCTGTGCTTAGATTAAGAGAGGAATATCCCCGATGGGGTAAAGATAAACTGGTGGTTCTGCTGCGTCGTGAGGGACTTGACTGTTCTGTCTCCACGGTAGGCAGGATACTGCACAAGCTAAAGGAGCGTGGTGTATTACAGGGGCCAGTATCAAATCACATATCGGCCAGAAAAAGGCAATGGCAACGGCCTTATGCAGTAAGAAAGCCTAAGGAATATGTAGCTAAAGAACCAGAGGATATTGTAGAAGTGGATACACTGGATGTAAGACCTTTCCCTGGAGTGATACCCAAGCATTTTACTGCCAGGGGTATCATTTCCAGATGGGATGTTCTGGAGGCACACACCCGGGCAACCTCTCGCACTGCCTCTGGATTCATCGATACCCTGTTAGAGCGAATGCCTTTCCCCATCAAGGCTATTCAGGTAGATGGAGGGTCGGAGTTTCAAGATGCTTTTGAGACAGAATGTCAACAAAGGGGTATTAAGCTATTTGTCCTGCCGCCGCGCTCTCCTAAACTCAACGGCCACGTAGAGAGAGCGCAAAGAACACACACCGAGGAGTTCTATGAGGTAACGGATACCAGCTTTGATCTGCCAGAGCTAAATCGAGCTCTGTTGAAGTGGGAAGTAGTGTATGATACTGTTCGTCCAAGCCAGGCACTGGGCTACCTTACACCACTGGAATATCTAGAACAACATTGGCAAAATGAAAGAAAGGAGAAAGTGTCACCAATCACATGAACGAGTACAGAGCATTGACCCCAATCTAAGACATGTGATTTAATTCGCATATCCTAGATAACCGAGAGAGATAACACACAGTGGGGAAACTGAGCAGCAGTTACTAACTACAGCCAGAATACTGATGGGTAATCCCAAGTCATTGTTTCTAGGTGAGTCGAGAGGAAGGCTTGCTACTAATTCAAACTATGCTTGTCCATGAATACAGCGAGGCTGTTTCTTTGAAATTGAAGCGCATATTTTGTAATAGAGAGGAAATAGGTTAAGCACAAAGTCTGTGAGAAGTAGATTAATATGGAAGAAATAAAACACGGTAATCTCATAGTGGAAAAGTCAGGCGAGATTGCCATAGTTAAAATAAACCGCCCCGAAAAATATAATGCATTAAGCTTCTCACTCCTGCAAGGCCTGAAAAATTTAAATGAGGATCTGAGAACAGATTTAAGGACACGTGTTGTGATACTTACTGGCGAAGGGAAGGCATTTTGCGCGGGGATTGATGTGAGCAAGGAAGGCAGGGAGCAGTGGTACCAAAATCCACAGCCTAATGAAAGGCTTTACCAGAGAAATGGGCAGGAAATTATGCGAGGCTTAGGGAACTTAGATCAAATAACCATTGCTGCTGTTAATGGTCTATGCGTAGGGGCAGGGGTGTGTATGGCCACGAATTGCGATTTTAGAATTGTATCCGAAAAAGCCTACTTTAGCATACCTGAAGCTGCTTTAGGCTTCATTTACTCGCTTAGCTGCTCATATAGTCTTCTTGCCCTTGTTGGCCCATCTAATACCAAAAGGATGATTCTGACTTGTGATAAGGTTAGTTCTCAAGAAGCGCTGGCGATGGGATTGGCGGATAAGGTTGTGCCACAGGAGCAACTAATGGATGCTGCAATGGAAATGGCAGGGAAAATTATCTCGAAGGCCCCTATGGCAAATAGGATAAACAAAAAGATGATTAACGCAGCCTCAGTAGAAAGAATGTATAACTGGTGTTTGTGCGAAGCCGAGCTTGTAGCTGGAGCCCAAGCTAATGCGAGAGAGCTTGAAGAAGGCTTACAGGCTTTCTGGGAGAAAAGGCAGCCCAACTTTCCTAGGGAAATATGACAATAGTATTCTCAACAAGCTAAGGATGAGTTGTCAAGATAGTGCGTTGGGCACCTCTTTGGGGATGTCTTCCTGGGATAACTTCCCGAGCTTAGCCTCAATAGCTGCCTTATCTGCCGGACCCTTAGCCAATTCTTGAACTCTCGCCTTTAATGCCAAGTAATTTGGAGTTGCTCGCTCTAGCGCCATTTTTAGTTCCATTTCCTTAATTCATACAATCCAGTATCAATTCTCCAGCTCGATTACTACCTCACAATATGGATCACCTGCGGGAAGCGTCTTTGTTAAAAGGATAGGATTCTTGAGTTTGATGCCAAGGCCATCCATAGTACCCTGTTCCAGAGCCTCCAAAAGCACACTACAGACCTCAGGGCACTTTTTGCATGGCGTATCTAGGGGGCACTTATATTCATGCTTCACCGCCCTCTTCTTCCCAAACTCAACCCACTCACCCCTGATGCCTGAGTTATTGTCTTCCAGGTCCATTATCCTACCAATACAACGAGCATCCTTCAAGTCATCTATTTTCATAGTTCGCACCATAGTCGCTGCTCGCTGGCGGCCAATTTCGTACATCGTTTCCTTAACTATTTCCCAGACTTCGTCACCAAATTTCTCAGCAAGAGGGCACATAATGTTGGCTAGAAATATGCCCAGGGTACGACCACCAAGCCTAGCCATTGTTTCGGATGTTGAATCGGGAAGAAACTGCGTCGTCCGGTCCTCTCCCAGAGGCTTCATCTCCTCCAAAAATTCCGCCGTATAAGTACCAAGTTCATGTTTCTCCTCTATTTTCCTGCCCATTACAGCTACTCCTTTCTAATCTTCTGGCTTCGGGGGTTGAGAATCTAGATCAGATACGTTACTAGCCCGTGTAGGATAACTAAAGCACTTTAATCACTTCGTCACTTCGGCCTTAGTATGCCTATAGTATTCAGTTCCCATGCCCTTGTCAATAAAAATCCAGTATGCCTGAAGGTTAGCATTCCCTGGGATTATCCTTCTCAGGAGGCAGCTTTGCTCCTAGAATGTTATGCGCGGATTAAGAACGCGAATCACGAGCTTGACTGTGGTGTCTCCTCTGTATAGACTTAGCTAATACCGAAGAATGAATGTTGGTGTATGCCTAATTGAGCTTCGCCTTCCTGAGAACCACTCCCTTAAAGGCAAGAGACAAGTAATCAAGTCTATTATTGCACGGCTACAGAACAAGTATAATGCCTCCGTGGCTGAAGTTGATAACCAGGATTTATGGCAACTATCCACTTTAGGAATAGCCTGCGTTAGCAACCATAGAAGACATGCTGATGAGACTTTATCCAGCATAGTGAAGTTCGTTGCTCAGAATTACCCCGATTTAGAGTTATTGCGTTCAGAAGTAGAAATTTTCTCTGCCCCTTAAATAATAATGGATGCTGCTGTTTTTCTCCATTACCTTGCTACTTTGCCTGACTACAGACAGCAGATTGTTCATATTGAACATATTCCACCGCAAGATGCTACCTTCAGTGAACTAGATAGGCACCTTAACCCCGCCTTAAAGGCACGCCTTGAATCCCTGGGCATATCACGTCTTTATAGCCACCAGGCGGAGGCGGTGAATGCCATCTTCGATGGGAGGAATGTGATAATCGCTACACCCAGCGCCAGTGGCAAGACTTTGTGCTATCACATAGCAACGCTTGAGACGATTTTACGTGATAAGAATAGCTATGCTCTTTATCTTTTTCCCACTAAAGCTTTAATTCAAGACCAATTACGCAGTCTGAAACAACTTGCCGTGCCTAAATTCCTTTCTGAAGGAGTCATAGCTGCCTTTGATGGTGATACGCCGCAGAGCCAAAGGGCTCTTATAAAGAGACAAGCTAGAATAGTATTAACCAACCCGGATATGCTTCATCTAGGCATTTTACCCAACCATCAATCGTGGTCCCAGCTATTCCGCCACTTGAAGTATGTAGTGGTTGACGAAGCTCATGTTTATCGAGGTGTTTTTGGCTCTCATGTAGCTAATGTCTTGCGGAGACTACGACGGCTTTGTGCTTATCATGACTCAAGTCCCCAGTTTATTTGTTGCTCAGCAACCATTGCCAATCCCAAAGAGCATGCCCAAAACCTAACTGGTTTACCCTTTAATGCAGTTATTAAAGATGGTTCACCACATGGTGAAAAATACTTCTCCTTTTGGAACCCACCAGTCCTTGATGAAGCTAAGAGTAGCCGGCGCAGTTCTAACACTGAGGCAGCCTTCCTTCTTACTGAGCTTATTCAGAAAAGTATTCGTAGCCTCGTCTTTGCTCGCACTCGTAAACTAACCGAGCTTATTTATATTTACTCCCGAACTCGGCTATCTCCCTCATTGGCACAACTTATCAAACCTTATCGTGCAGGCTACCTTCCTGAGGAGAGACGCCAAATTGAGCACCAGTTCTTCGAAGGCCATCTCCTCGGTCTGGTGGCAACAACTGCTTTGGAATTGGGAATAGATATCGGCGATTTGGAGGCAACAGTGCTCACTGGCTATCCTGGAAGCATTGCTAGCGCCTGGCAGCAAGCAGGACGCAGCGGGCGAAGCACCCATAGTTCCCTGAGCTTTCTTATCGCTCAGGATAACCCCCTTGACCAATATTTAATGCATCATCCAGATTTCTTTTTCGGTAAAAACTTTGACAACGCCTTAATCAATCCCGATAACCCTTATATTCTAAAGCCTCATCTCCTTTGCGCTGCCTGGGAGGAACCCTTAGATGATAAAGACAAGGAAATCTTTAGTCTAGCCTTTAATGCTGCACTAGCTGAATTGGAACAAGAAGGTAAGATAAGAAAACGCCGTGAGAGATGGTATCCCTCTCCGGTCTCTGCCTATCCCGCGCAGGACGTAAATATAAGGGCGACGTCGGGGCAATATGCCATAATTGACATCTCCCAAGGTTCTGTATTGGAGACCGTAGAAGCTAGCGTCGCCTTTTTTCAAATACACCCTGGCGCTATCTATCTCCACCAAGGCGAGCCCTACATTATAACTGAGCTCGACTTGGTCAGGCATATTGCTTTAGCCAAGCCAAACTATAGTGATTATTATACCCAAGCCAAGGACCTCACTGACATTCAAGTAGTAAAAATAGTTCAGGTAAAGGACAGCCACGGGGTAAAGGTCTATTTTGGAGACGTTGATGTCACTACCACGGTGGTCGGTTTCAAAAAGAAGAGGCAGTCCACTGAGGAAGTTATTGGGGAGGAACCGCTTGATTTGCCACCCCAAAGCTTTCCTACCAAGGCTTTGTGGTTTGATTTGCCCCAAAAGGCAGTTGATAGGATAGCTGAAGGTGGGCTTGATTTTCATGGTGGCTTGCACGCTTGCGAACATGCCGCCATTGGCATACTTCCCCTGTTTGCCCTTTGCGACCGAAACGACATCGGCGGTGTTTCCACTCCTTTTCATCCTGACACAGGCAAAGCACAAATATTTATCTATGATGCCTATTTTGGAGGCATTGGCATTGCCGAAAAGGGATTCGAGATTATAAGCGAGCTTTGGCAAGCCACCTTGAACTTGATTAAGGAATGTCCCTGCCAGGACGGCTGCCCATCTTGCATTCAATCGCCCAAATGCGGCAACAATAACCAGCCATTGGATAAAGAAGCCGCTTTGGTATTGCTTGGAGAATTGGTGGGGTAAAGCCTTACTTTATTAAAATGGGCAAAATTAGAAACTTCATCGGAGAAGCCGAAAACCTATATCTTGAATTTATTGAGAGGACCAAGAGGATAATAAAGATAGGGGAGAAATGAAAGGCATACGGACTTTAGTCAGCAGACCAGGCCTTGGACAAATTCACCTGGATTTTCTTATCCTAGGAATGTAGAAATCCCTGCTTACCTTGGGAATATAGAAGT
>Ga0315545_1004143_pt1 | contig 12056 bp, 5 predicted proteins | sample SalMarSW160210MG_FD_203096 | JGI IMG/M metagenome (GOLD analysis project Ga0315545, IMG submission 203096) | Salt marsh sediment microbial communities from the Plum Island Ecosystem LTER, Massachusetts, United States - Salt Marsh Sediment SW1602-10 ... | reverse complement strand
ATACATTCGCCGTCTCCCTTTCAGGCAATCTGTTACCATCTGCCCTCTCCTGGAATGTAGCCGGAGGTGACCAGTGGTCGAAGATGGATTTCACCCTATATCCACCCGGGTATGTCGTTGAATTGCCACCGGATACCGCCTTTTTTGTGATCTTAAGGGCCTGTAATGTGGACGGTTCCCCACGAATCAACTGGGACGACGCCAACAATTTCACCAGGATGTGCGACCCGAGGTGCACCCACTGGCATTTTACTTACGTGCACGCTACCTATGCCAGCAGGTGGTGTCCTGGGGTAAATTGCTGCTGTGCGCCATATGTTGTCTACTATTACTGTGGACATTGGTGGGTTTATCCTGAGCTTCTGGTTATGGCGGTGGTGAAATATACTTCTCCTCCTCCTATAGTGAGCGAATTGAGTCAATTGCCGGATACCTATCAAACCGCCCTCAATCAGGAAGCCTATGCGGAGTTGAGGGAGTTGGATGGATCCATCCAGAGAGCTGAGCTTTATTGGAGAGTGAGGAGTTCCGAGTCTATAGATAGCACGGGTATGGAGCTCCACTCTCCCCAAACGACTTACTATACCGCTTGGGGAAATATCACAGGTAGCTATTCGCCAGGTGACACCATAGACTATTGGTGCCATTTCTGGGATAATGACGGTCAGGGGGAGAGATGGATGGGAGGAGAGGAATCTATGAAATCCTTTGTTATAAGAGAGCTGAATCCTAAAGTAGACATACTTCTGGTTAATGACCAGGGGGGCAATAGGGGGGAATTCTACAAGCAAATTCTGGATAATCTGGGATACGAGTATAACTACTGGTCTGTTCTGGAATCAAATGGTTTAGACAGAACCGTTATTGAAGCGGGCAACTGGAATACAGTCGTAATCTTTGGTCAGGAAGCAAACACTCTACCTGGTGGGGATTATACCGCTGATAGCCTCTGGGTCCCCTTCTTAGAAGGAGGCAGTGACACTCTGCCCAGGTGTATGCTCTATATTGATCAGGATTACTTCTGTGCCCATCGGGGTGATTATGGATGTGATTTTGATAGCAGTCTTGGTCCAGGGGAGTTTATGTATGATTATTTTGGGGTAAGATCTGCCACGAGTGATGGTTACCCCGAGCCTGATCTCTTTAAGTTCATAGATCCTGTTACGGCAGGAACCTTTCTATATCAGACCTTTTCTATATATCCAGAGTCCATTTCTGTTTACCCCTATGCAGATTACATCTCTCCCCACAGTAGTGCAGTTGCACTATTCTCAGTTTCAGACCAGGATACCTGTGGAGTGAGGTATAGTGGGGGCAATTTTAGGACCGTCTTTCTCCCCTTCATTTTAGAAGCTGCTATTGATCCGTTGACAAAAGAGCCAATACCTCAAGCAGATACCCTTATTCACAACATCCTCAGGTGGTTTGGCACCAAGGATTCTCTGAGTGTTATCAGAGGAAGTGCTTCCATTTCATCTATCCCTCAGAAATTTGATCTCGATCAGAACTACCCCAACCCATTCAACGCCAGTACCCAGATCAAGTATGCCTTGCCAAAGGATTGTTATGTGAAACTGGGGATTTACAACATCTTAGGTCAGAAGGTAGCCACTTTGGTCGATGGAGAGCAGAAGGCTGGATACAAAATTGCTAGGTGGGATGCGGGTTCCTTAACCAGTGGGATTTACTTCTACACGCTTCAGGCTGCTGATTTTGGGCAGGCGAGGAAGATGCTTCTGCTCAAGTGAACCTAACAGCCTGAGGAAATAGCCCACAAAGAAAAGCAAAGGAGGAACAAGATGAGAGTAAGTTCACTGGCAATGGTGTTTTGGGTTGGTCTGGTGACGGTGGGCCAGACTGCGATGCAGCACCATGTGCCTATAGTCATTCCGCCATCTCAGGCAAGGTTCAAGCATCACTTGAATGAATGGGAAATCTCTGAAATCACCCACTTCGATTTCGAGTCTGGTGATGGTCAATGGATATCAGGCTTGCCTGGTGAGGATCCGCACACCACAACCAGGAGGTATTGCAGCTCAGATTCCTGCTGGTGGTTTGGTATCGATCAGTTTAATGGCTATAACAATAACTGGCGGAATTACCAGGATACAGATGCGCTTCAGGTAACAGACGGGGGTATCCACCTACAGTTCAACCATTTGGTATCTATCGAGGCAGCCTTTCCGGGCCCAGGACCGCCTCATCCCGATGATGCCTGGGATGTAGTCAACCTGCAGATCTCTGTGAATGATGGGCCATTTGTACCTATAGATCCCAATTTTAGCGGTTGGACTGGCTATGCCTATACCTGTACCAGCTCCTATGCCTACGGGGTGGATTGGAACATAGGCCACTTCTACGGTGGTTGGCAGGGCGATAACCCCTCCTGGCCTGACTGTGATACCAGCGGCATTCACATCAATCCAGGAGATCACCCTTTCCATCTCAACACTGAGGTAGAAATACAGGCTGCAGATGTGGTTGCCTTCAGGTTTGAACTCTGTTCAGATGAGATTTACTCCAGTGCTGACGGTGAACCGGTGGAGGGTTGGTATGTGGATGACATAGTGATCACAAATGACAATAGCACCTATACGAATAACGGGAGCAACCAGGGAGCCTCCCTGCAGATGCATCCTGGCAACCATGCCTTCCCCGCTGATTGGCAGTGGGTGACGGACAACTATGCGCCTCATGAGTATACTAAGAGCGCTGTCCACTCCTGGTGGGTCCCAGATACAACAGAAAACCACAAAAGCTGGCTGGTGTCCCCCTGGATTCAACTTCCGGATTCGGCCATGCTGGTGTGGATAGACTATTGGCAGGATCAGTTCTCCCCTGGTGCTGCCATAGAGGGATATCTGATGGACTACTTCTACTGGTATGTACGGGCTGAGAGTGATATGCGGTGGATAGAGCTTACCCATGACTATGACCGGCAGCATGACTCTACCCACTGTGACTGGGATATGAGATGGAGGAGGTGGGAGGATGACTCTCTTTATAATGGCACCTTTTTCATAGTGCCTGATAAACTTCCCTATGGTTCCAAGATACAGTTGGCGATCAAGTTTGTGACCGATGATATCGTTCAGTATACCGGCCAACAGACCTGCGGTGCGGGTAGCGAGATCCACGAGGCCAGAGGACTCTATATTGATGATGTCACGCTCTGGGGACAGGAGTGCTACGGTCAGAATCAAAATCTGGCCCTTATCTGGTCATGTGAGCATGATAGACCTCTGCCTCTGAGTGTGCCTGCGGAATCATCGTGGGCGTGTTCCTTGCGGGTGTGGAGCAAGGAGGCGTGCGAGCCTACTGCTGTTCCCGCACCGGTTGAGGCCAGCGTAGAGCCACCAAATGCCTTCATAGCCTTTGACACCATCCCTGCTGGTTTTCCCGCCAATCATGACACCATCTTTGCCATCGGCACATTCACCGCCACCCAGGCTACAGATGTTGTCCAGGCCTTCGAGGCAGGGGTTTTTCTGCCCGGCGATGCCGACTCAAGTGATGACTCCTTATTCCCCGAATTTTACTTCTATGTTACTGACTCCCTGTCGGAGTATATCGGTTATGATGATCTGATAATGAAGACCGGACAGAGGTCCTGGCACCCCTATGAGGGAGTTGGTGTCCTTTTCTATCCCAACTTCAACTGGGGCAACTGGAAAGATGAAGGGGAAGGCTACAAGCTACTAAGTGTACAATGGATGAGTGCCTATGCCGGCTCCACTCGGCTACGCATCTGGCCGACTGAACTTGAGGGGAGCAAGCATGTACGGGTTATGTGGGATTGGATACATATCCCCTGGGGTTGGTGGGCTCGGATACCAAGGCAGATTGGGATCGATCCATGGGAGTTTCTGAATCCACTTATTGACACAGTGATTCATGTGCCTCACATCGACTGGGCTCGCATTGATTTCTACGATTATCAGGGGAATGTCCCTCCAGAGATGGATAGTCTTCGTACCGGATTCTTCGTCTATCTTTCCTGGGAGGGAGTCAGTCAGGACAGTGTCGGAGGAGTGGGATTTGACGATCCGAGGTGGGTACTTGGTGGACACACTTTCTTAGGTAAGAACGAGAGTGATTCCCTGTCTTTCACCAATTATGTAGACTATGATCTCGAAGAACCATTCCAGGATGCAATGATAAGGGCTCAGGTAGCGAGTAGACGCCGTGATCTTGGTGTGGGAGAAGAGGAGCTGCATTATCTACTGCCTCAAAGTTTCTTCCTCTCCCAGAACTACCCCAACCCTTTCAATCCAGGAACTGAGATCAAATATGCTCTACCCAAAGACTGTGATGTTAAGCTCACCATCTACAACATCCTTGGTCAGAAGGTGACAACTCTGCTTGATGGCAACCAGAAAGCCGGATACAAGGTTGTTAGGTGGGATGCAAGGTCCTTCTCCAGCGGGATCTACTTTTACCGGTTAAAGGCCGGGGGTTTTATGCAGACCAAGAGGATGGTAGTGCTGCGGTGAGCCTAAAAGGCTGAAGAAATAGTCTACAAAGGAAAGGGGAGGTCAAGATGAAAAAGATGAGAGTCAGCTTAGCAGCAGTGGTGTTTTTGTTTGGTTTTAGCCTTCAATCAGCCATTGCCGATAAGGGGGTGAGTACGAACATAACTTCCGAGCTTAAAGGCTGGGTTTGTGGAGATATAAATGGTGATAGCTGTGCCTTCACCATAGCGGATCTTATACTTGCTGTCAACTGTTTAAACGGTTGTGATAGTTGCTGTGTGGGTGAACTGGGTCCGGGGGCAGATGTTGACTCCTGTCTGGGCGTTACCTGGAACGATCTCGCCTATTTTATACATTACTTCCCCTATGGTACGTCAGCTCTTCATTGCCCTCCCTCCCCCCCACCTTTACCCTCCCCTTCTGACAGTTTGATCGTGTCTGATGTAAACGCTGCTCCGGGTGATACTGGTGTGGTGGTGACCATAAGCTTGGTTAATTCTACGCCGCTAACCTGGATATCTATTCCCTTAGCCTATGATTCAGCAATTCTCAAATGTGACAGTATAGTTCTCAACGAGAGTTTATTTGGAGATTGGGACTTTCAATTTACCTGGATTGATACGGACTCAGGTCTAACCATAATTGGATTAGTAAATCAAATCACATCTGATTCCATCCCTACTCTGGAACCAGGGAGGTATGAGATAGCTAACCTCCTGTTTTCCGTTAATACCGCTGCGGAAACAACTACCGCGGTTATAGATACTACCTCTACATCCTGTTACTGGTTACAGGCAAATTGTCTTATCCCCGTATTCTTACCTGGCGAATTCGTTATAACTACAGGATTATGCCGCCCTGAGGCTTTATGGAATATACCAAAGAATTATAGACTCCTCCAGAATTACCCCAATCCATTCAACCTGACTACGTCAATTGAGTATGACCTTCCTGTAGACTGCCAAGTGAGGTTGGAGGTTTACAACCCCTTAGGCGAGAATGTGGCTACATTGGTTGATAAGGAACAGAAAATGGGGTATAGGAAGGTAACTTGGGATGCCAAAGGCTATGCCTCTGGAATCTACCTCTGTAGGCTACAGGCCGGTAGAAGGGTAATGGTAAAGAAGATGATCCTTCTGAAATGATTCCCAGACATTTGGCCTTAAACAAGGGAGGTTGAAAATGAAGAAGAGATACATCTCGTTATTCGCCTTAGTGGCGGTGACCTTCATGGTTGGTGCCGGGATTGCCGGAACAGGCAGACCGGTAAAAAAGTTGGCCCCAGTTAAAGGTTTGCCGTTCTTAGATAGTCCGGGCCCCTTGACTGTGGAGTCAGCTATATCATCTTCAAAAGGGTCGGAGAGAAGCCTCTTTTTTGTGGATAGGTATGGCCAGCAGCACCATGTGGTCATTGATCCTATGAGCAAGGGGATGATTGACACACTCAAGTGGCATGTGGGTGGCCCCTATGATTATAATGACTATACCGGTGCCTACGATACCACCGCTGTCTGGTTCCATCCTTTAGCTGAATGTTCCCTTTTAGAGGTATGGGGCAATTTTCATGATCAGGCAGCTTCCGGTAGTCAGAAGATCTCCATTGCCGGGCTCTGTTATGAGGAGCAGGGGGATGCTTGTGCCGACACTTGTTGCCCTTTTGGTGGCCCTGATTACCCTTGGATTTCTGTGTCCGAGGATCAGAGCGATACATTTGCCATCTCCCTTTCGGGCAATCTGTTCCCTGCTGCTCTCTCCTGGAATGTAGCCGGAGGTGATGAGTGGTCGAAGATAGATTTCACGACATATCCGCCTGGTTATGTTCTGGAGTTGCCCCCGGATACGGCCTTTGTTGTGATTTTAAGGGCCACTGCTGGGGCTGGTGACGGTACCCCACACATCAACTGGGATGACTGCAACAATTTCACCAGGGAGACGCTCCCCCACTGGGGTTTTACTTTGGGGCACAGCACCCATGCCAGCAATTATTGTCCAGGGGTTTATTGCTCCAGACAGTGGTATGTCTATTACCAAACTGACCCTCTGGTTTATCCCGAGCTTCTGATTATGGCTGTAGTTAGCTATCAGTCGGTTCCGCCCTTTATTGACTCGCTGACCCAGGTAATGGACAGTTATCATCCGGATGCAGATTTTGAGGTGCAAGCCGGTATGACCGATTTGGATGGGGAGGTAACTGAGGCTACCCTCTCCTTTACGGTGAGGCACTCTGGGGATACCACAGATTTAGCTATGAACATTACATCTGATCCTCCAACATTTATCGGCACTGCCACCATTAGCGGCTCCTTTTCCTATTTAGATACCATAGACTATTGGGTGGACTGTGTGGACAACGATGGCAAGGCCGGCATATGGCGTGGTCAGGGTGATGAGGTTAAGGCCTTTGTTCTTCAGGAACCCAATCTGAATGCGGACATCTTTTTGGCCAATGACAGAGGTGGGAACAGGGATATGTATTACCGTGCCCTTCTGGACAGTCTGGGTTATCAGTATGAGTATTGGAATGTGACGAAGAGTCATGGTTTGGATACCACCATTTCAGGATATGGAAATTGGAACACGGCGATAATATTCGGATGGGGATGTCGCACGCTACCTGGCAAGGATTACACTGGTGATATGTGGGCTAACTTCTTGGATGGAGGATCCCCACCGTTTTCTCGGAACATCCTCTATGCGGATCAGGACTATTTTTGTGTGCACGGTGATGATTATCCCGATGGTTGTGGATTTCAGGGGGATTTAGCAGAGGGTGAGTTTTTGTATGACTATTTTGGGGTAGGTTGGGCCAAGAGTGATCCAGTGGATCAGGATACGCTAATCGGTTTGGATTCAGTTATAGTTAGTCCCTATGTAGGCCAGCCCTTTGTGTCTGTAGGCCTTTGGCCAGACTATACCAGGGCTAAGGATCAGGCTGTGGATATCTTCTTCACTGTTTACGGACGAGATTCTTGTGGAACCAGATATGATGGTGAGACCTTCAAGGCGGTCTTTTTGCCTTTCTGCTTTAAGGCTTTCGCTGATTACGATACCTCAACCGAGGAGCCAGTGCCTACTGACCAAGCTTTAGCAGTTATGCGGAATACCCTTATGTGGTTTGGCACTCGAGATTCCATTCCTTCAGGTATTTGGGAGGTGCCCGATAGCGGCGAACTCCCCCGAGTTTTTACCCTCTCCCAGAATTACCCTAATCCTTTCAATCCAATCACAGAAATCAGGTATGCCTTGCCCAAGGATTGCTATGCGAGGATGGAAGTCTACAACATCTTAGGCCAAAAAGTGGCAACTCTGGTTAATAGGAAACAGAAAGCTGGCTACAAGACCGCCAGGTGGGATGCAAGCTCATTCGCCAGCGGGGTTTATTTCTACCGTCTACAAGCGGGAGGTTACACAAAAACCAGGAAGATGATCCTTTTGAGGTAAACCCAGAAAGAAGGTTCCCTCCTACTTTTCTCCCCAGATCTCCTTGTATCTGACATAATCCTTGAGAACCATCTTCAGGTAGGATCTTGTCTGACTGTAATCTATCCTCTCCACAAAGAGGTCTATGTCCAATGGCTCCTTTAACCCCTTTTTCCATCTGAGCACATTGGTCGGCCCTCCATTATAGGCAGCCAAGGCCATCTCCGGTCTCCCACCAGAACGATACAACTGTTGAATCAAGTAGTAGATACCCAGGTCTAAGTTAATATCCTTGAGGTAGAGACCCTGGGAAGAAATGCTCCGCCTTCCCAAGGAGCGAGCCACCTCCTTACCTGTGGAGGGCATAATCTGCATCAGCCCCAGAGCCCCAGATCTGGAGGTGGCATAAGGGTCAAATCTGCTCTCTCTCCTAATAAGGGCCAAGACAAAAAGGGGATCAAGGTTGGCCCTGCGACATCGCTCCCAGGCATCAGCACGAAGATGCACGGGATAAAGCCAGCGGAGAAGATAGAGAGGTATATCCCCTACCTCTCTTTTTTTTGTCCAGTCCTCAATCCAACTGGCCACCTTATGACCTCTTAAATCCCAACCAAGCTTAGAATAGAAACCCAAAAGGCGGGAGAGGGCCTGTGGGTTACCCCATTGGGTCTTTTCCACCCTAACAAACTCCCTTTTGGCCTCCTTGGTCAATCCCAGACTGGTCAGCATTCTCCCCTTCTGGTAGTGGAAATCCCCCTCTAAAGATAAAGAATCTTGATTGGGGAAATTGCTCCTCACCCAGGAGGAGAAATACACCTTTTCCCTCACCTGCCCCTTGAACTTCAGGGTCTTTATCATAAATCCGGAGGATGGTTCCCTAAAGGGGGTGAAGTTGTCCTCCCCACTGAGGAGGGATTTGGCCTTTAGGCCATAGTAGGAATATGGATACTCCCCGACCAGTTCTCTGAGGATTTTCTTGGCCTGTTTGACTTTCCCCATTTTCTGGTAGATTTTGGAAGTCCAGTAGATGGCTGTTTTAAAAAATGGGCTCTGATCATAGAGTCGGGAAAATCGGTTAAGCAGGGAGAGGGATCTGAGCCAATCTCCGCCTTGGTAGAAACAGAAAGCTGCCCTCCAGAGGGATTGATCAGCCAGTTTGCCCTGGGGATAGCGGGTTTGGGCCATCAGATATTGATTGGCCGCCCCCTCATAATCCCCACTCCCCTCCAAAACCCCTCCCGCCAGAAAGAGCGCTCTCTCCGCATCCTCTGCCATGGGATAGCGTAAGGAAAAATCCCTGAACCTCCAGAAGACATCCTCTGTCTTCCCCAATCTCCAATCACATAAGGCGGTCTCGAACCTGGATTTTTGGGAGAAGGGGCTATGGGAAAATTTGGAGATCAGGGAGAGATAAAGTGATTTTGCCTGTGAATAATCCCCCAGCTTAAAGAGACAGTTGGCCTTCAGGAAAGTGGCCTCATCAGCCCATCTTCCCTGGGGAACAGATTTGAGGTAATAGCCAAATTGGTCCAGGGCAATTCTCCATTCCCCTCTATGAAAATAGACCTTTCCTCTGAGAATTCTCTCCTCTGGGTTGAGTTTTTCACCTTTTAATTTCATAATTCCCTTCATAGCTTCAAGGGCAAGGGGATCCCGAGGGAAGGATCTAACCACCCTCAAGTAGTAGCTCAGTGATTTAGAGATCTCCCCCATCGATTCATATAACTTCCCTACCTGGAAGAGGGAGTTGGCATTATCTCCCCAGCCCTCGGCCATTTCCGCCGCTTGCTGGTAATCCCCCTTCTGGCTATAGGCCCTAACTATCATCCTCTGAGAATCCCAGTAAAGGAGGCTCTCCCGGGGGATGCGGGAGAGAACATCTACTGACATCGAGGGCTCCTCCAGACCAAAATAACACTTCCCCAAAAGGTAGAGGACATAGTCCCACAAAGGGAAATCAGGGTCTAAGGTCTTCAGGTGATTTATTCCCTCTCTCCATTTTCCGAGTTGGGCAAAGGAGTATCCCATCTGGAAGTGGATATTCGCCATTTTGTCCGTGCAGGAGGAGAGCCAGGCCAGGGAGGCCTGGTAGTTTCCCTCCTCCAGATACAATTTGGCCAGAGACCGTTTTGCCTCCTCTGCCTGAGGGAGATGGAAGAGAAGAAGCTGATAGGCCTTGATCGCTGCTTTTTTCTGGTTGAGCCTCTCCAGACAGAGGGCTAACCTTTGCCGAGACTTTAAAAGGAGTTCTGGATCCGCCCAGATGGAAATCAGAGCAAGATAGTCCTCCTTGGCCCTCTGGTAATCCCCCAAGACGATGGCCTCCTCAGCATCCTTCTCCAAATTTTCAACCCCTTGAGGGGAAGAAAGAGAAGAGGCGTAGGGAAAAAGGAGGATAAGACTAAGGCAGAGACTGATCTTTGAGGATCTAAATTTCATCCTTTTAAGTAATTTTTCAAATTGGCTTGCGGTTTCTTTTGCACCACGCCGGGAATCCAGCCTTCAAGCCGCTTGAAGCACTCCCCTTAACCCGAACTATTCATTCATAAATCTTCACCACGAAGGCACTAAGCATGTCCTGAGCGAGGCCGAAGGATCACCAAGAATATGAGAGATTAAGGCACTTCAATTTGCGACTTGAGTTACCTTGCATTAGCCTCTTACCTTTTATTTCAATCCCTATTCTATCAATACTTTGGGGCTTGGTGTCTTTGTGGCATATGAATTATTCAGGCTAAACAACCCTTAAAGTTACAGCTTTAATCTGGATTATGGGAATATATCCACTAAATTCTTAAAGTCAAGCTATCATTTAGGGAGGATTTTTTTAAAAAAGAACTTGACAGAGGGGTAATTTTTTGGTATAGATTAGAAAAATGAGGAGGTTGAGTTGGTTAAGAATGTGAAGAAGAAGATAGAGAGGTTTAATCGGAAGTTTAAATCTAAAGGGGGAATAGCCAAATTTAGGAAGATGGTGGAGAGGCTCGACACCCTTCAGCAGATAGGAGATCATTTTGGCTTCTCCAGGCAAAATGCTTGGCAGCTATACAATGACCTCTATGAAGAGCCCTTCTCCCAGATAAGGAACAGGAGAACCTTCCTCACAATGGAGAGAAGGACCAACACCCTGGAGGGGAAGTTAGAGCTATACCAGAGGGGAGGTAGTGCCTGGAGAAGGATATTCTACACTAAGGTGGTGAAGGCGGAAGGAACAAAAAAGGGATTGGATGTAAGACTTATCGGCAATACATCCTCCTATGTTGGACTGCGTATTGATGGGCACAAGGTCATCGTTTCAGGCACCAAGACCAAGAGGGTATTCTACAACACCAAAGGGAGGGAGCCTCAAGTCTACTTCCGCTTCCATATTAGCCCCCGGGAATGTGACTTCTATGTCTTTGTCTTGGATCAGGGAAGGGGGGATTATCTCTTTTATATCATCCCCCAGGAGAAGATAAAAGGGCTCAGAGGGGTTAACCTGAAGGCCAATTATGATGTCCATCTGCCTCCAGGGTCTTCTGGTAAGCTCCCCTACAACTTAGGTAAGAGCAAGTACAGGGAGCATCTGGAGGCCTGGGATGTATTCAAGACCCCAAAGTGAGGGCCCTTCACCTTCTTCTTATACCCCTTCTTCTCCTCGGATGCGCCAAGAAGAAGGGGACTGAGCCTCCCTCCAATCCTCCTCTTCCGGTCCACCTCAATGAACCGGAGCTTATAGGTCGAAACAGAATCTTTCTGGTTTGGACCTCCAGCCAGGAGGAGGACTTCTCTTCCTATAGGTTTTACAGGGGTTGTGGCCAAGAGGATTTTGGTCTCTTAAAGACCTTTACCCAAAGGTCAGAGACCACTTATACCGATAGTGAATTGATGGAGGGATCCTCTTATCGGTATAAGGTTGTAGTTGTCAAGCAAGGGGGTCAATCTGCTTCTAGCAACATAGTTAATGTCTACCTTCCTGGAATATTTCTGTATCCTCCCTCCCATATAACCAGCCGATCAATGATGATCTCCTGGGCTTCATCCACAGATCCAGATTTCCACTCCTACCAACTGTACCATTCAACTTCTGCCCAAGTGGATAGCACTTCCGAGCTTTTGACCACTTATACAGGGAGTTCTGATACCACCTTCTGCCATACCGAATTAGAGGATAACACCCAACAT
>Ga0315545_1004142_pt1 | contig 12062 bp, 11 predicted proteins | sample SalMarSW160210MG_FD_203096 | JGI IMG/M metagenome (GOLD analysis project Ga0315545, IMG submission 203096) | Salt marsh sediment microbial communities from the Plum Island Ecosystem LTER, Massachusetts, United States - Salt Marsh Sediment SW1602-10 ... | reverse complement strand
TGTAAATGGGAAATAACAATGTCGGTTTTTTCGCAAATAAGAATGTACCTTTTTTAGCAAATAACGATGTACCTTTTTTAGCAAATAAGAATGTACATTTTCTTGTCAGAAAGAACTTCTTTCAAGAGAATGCTCACCATTTTTTCATTTAAATCATATTAAGGAAAACAAAACAACAGTGTTAATAATGTTGTTTTAGATCAATTGGAATAATCCTGTTCTTGGCAGTTATCATTAACCAATAATAGGAGGAATCCCATGAATAAATTAATGTACAAAATGATTATGTACTACGAAGTTCATAAACAACGGAGAGGAGGCTTTAAACCTGCTCAGATAAGCAGGAAATTGGGTCTGGATAGAAGAACTGTCAGAAAATATCTTGCCATGAGTGAGCAGGAATACCTGGATTTTATTCACAATCAATCAAGCCGTGAAAAGTTGTTGGTTCCATACGAAGAATTTGTAAAGACCAGGCTGGAAAATTGTGAGGAAGCATCGGCTGCTCAGGTTCATGACTGGCTGAAAGAACATCATGAGGACTTTGTTGACGTTGATGCCAAGACGGCATTCAATTTTGTGCTACATGTCAGAACCAAGTACGGAATACCTAAGCCCTTTAATCATCGCGATTATGAAAAAGTAGAAGAGCTCCCATATGGAAAACAAACTCAGGCAGATTTTGGCGAATATAACATGACCACAGAAGAGGGTAAACGCAAGAAAATCTACTTTCTCAGTTTTGTGCTCTCACGGTCACGACAGAAGATTAGCTGGTACTCAGAGCGACCTTTTACAACAATATCGGCTATTGATGCTCATGAAAAAGCTTTTCAGTTTTTTGAAGGCATAACCGAGGTGGTTGTCTATGATCAGGATACATTGTTCCTTATTGATGAAAACAAAGGAGACCTTATAATGACCGAAGCGTTCCGTAAGTACGCTGAATACAGGGGATTTAAACTACATTTTTGCAGAAAATCTGATCCTCAGAGCAAAGGAAAGGTAGAAAACGTAGTAAAATATAATAAATACAACTTCCTGCGTGGCCGCATCTTCGTTAATATCGATATCCTTAACGGCCAGAATATCGCCTGGCATAAACGTACAGCCAATGCCAAAGTGCATTCTACCACACATAAGGTGCCCTACGATGAATGGATCATCGAAAGAGAGCATCTGAAGCCAATCCTGGACTCTTTTAAACCGGAAAGTGCATTGGATGATTATGATGTAAGAAAAGACAATACAATCTCTTATAGGGGTAATTTTTACCGGGTTCCTCTGGGGACTTACAAACCGCCCAAGACAACTGTTTTAACTGAAGTAACCGATGACAACCGTCTGATCATTTACAATACAGAAAATAAGAAAATTGCAACTCATGCCATTTACTCAGGTAAGGGAGAAACAATCGGTGGGAGCAATTATATGAGGGACCTTTCCTTAGGTATTGATCAGTTGATTGATGAATTAGCCGGTCAGTTCAATGATCCTGGGCAGGCAAAGGAATATTTTCTTCAGATACGTAATGATAAGCCCCGGTATATTCGAGACCAGCTTCAACACATTAAAAAACTCACCGGAACATTTGATATGGAAGTAATCAGCCAGGCCATTAATTTTTGCATAGACAACAAAATCTACAGGGCAACAGATCTGGAAAGCGTGGCAAAGAAGATCCACTCCCAGAAATTTCAAGACTCTACCATTAAGCAGCCCATCGTTATAAAAACAATAAATCAAACATCACATAAGATCATACCAAACAAAAGTGACATATCAGATTATCAATCATTAATGAACTAAGCCTATGGAAACAAAGACACAAGTTCTCAGAGACTACGCCGGCCAGCTCAGACTAAGCGGCATACAGGACCAGGTAGAAGAGTTGATCCGAAAAGCATCGGAAGAAAAATGCAGTTACCTGGATTTTTCTTTAAACCTCCTGGAGACCGAAATCAACCAAAGAAGCCAACGTGACCTGGAGCGAAGGACCAAAGCTGCAAAACTGCCGGTAAATCACAACCTGGACCAATATGATTATGCCTTTATGAACGGTATTAGCAAGCAACAACTCAGCCAGCTGAGAGAATGCCAGTGGCTCGAACAGAATTACAATGTTGTTTTGATGGGCCCCTCCGGAATCGGTAAGACACTTATTGCCGCAGGTCTTTGCTATGACGCCCTGGAAAAAGGATATAAAGCCTACTTCCGGACTATGGAGCAAATCAATGAAACACTGATAATGAAAGACATTACCAGATCGGCACTTATCGAATATAACAAACTTCTAAAGGCTCACCTGATGGTCATTGATGACATTATGATGTTTGCCCTGGAGAAGAAACAGGCAGTTCAGCTATTTAATTTTATCAACCACCTCCATGAAAGAGCTTCATTTGTTGTGACTACCAATAAAAGTCCTCAGGAATGGGTGAAGATGCTTGATGATGAAGTGATTGCTACTGCTTTGCTGGATAGGATCCTGTACCATTGTGAGGTGGTTAGGTTATCCGGGAAAAGTTACAGGTTACAGAACCGCAAAACCATTTTTTAATTGAGTTATTGTTCTTTGATTTTTTTTGTAAGTTTAAATTGAAAAAATGGGCATTCTTAATTGCTATTTTTTGTACATCCTTATTTGCCATTTTTAGTACATTGTAACTTCCCGCTTACAAAAGCCTTTGTTCCTTCCAAAGACTTATTAGATCAGATAGCCATCTCTTCATTAGAATATTTAAACCAGCTTGAGTTATGAAAAAAAATATACTTATTTTATTATCAGTCTTTTTAGTATTTGCATGCCAGAAGGATAAGCTTCCTGAGGATGACCCTCCGATAGATCCATGCAGTCAACTGGTGGATGGAGTCTATCAGTATCCTACCGAACCTCCCGATTCCAGCCTGACGAGCACTCAGAAGAGAGAATACTGGAACATACCTGAAGATGTTTTGCCTTGTCTTACTACCGGGAACCTGCTTACGAGCTGCCTTAACTGTCCGGGCATTGCCCTTTTTATGTTATCAGCAGGTTGCTGCGGCCTTCAGAGCGGTTATATCCTTGCGAAAGGCTGGTGCAGAGGAATAACGGAGCTTGAGAACAGACCGGGAGCATTGGATACTTTAATAGCAAGATATAAGTCTATAGATACGATAAATTACGATACAAGCAGTAGTCCGTTGAGATATGGGGGATATAATTTTTATACTTATTGCCTCGAAGTGTTTCTTGCACAAGAGGTCTATCTGGCCTCTGCTGATACGGCACAGAAGACCGATTTGCTGACGGAACTGTTTGTGAAACAGAATTTTAGAAAGGAACAACGTGGTTGGTTTTATATTGAAGGGCCGGCATTTGTTATGGCGAGAATTATGTATTATGATAATTATTTGCCTTTTATTGAGAGATATAATCAAAACACGATTATAAACAGTTTTGTAAGGGAAGGTTCTCCTATAAATTATTATGAAGAAGATATACCGTTAATTCTTTCGGATGCCATGGATTATTTAAATTCTTTAATATGACTATCGGTAATGATTAACAACATTTTGATAATTAGTAGTTACACAGGCGATTAACAATCTGTCAAATAATTGGTCACCAAAATTTCTTCGGTTCACTTTGTAACAAAACTCGTCCAGATAATTTTGAGAGTATTTCGTGGATATCATATGGTACACTCCAAGAAATGTTCTCTTAGCATTACTTATCATCGTATGCACCCAAGGCAATACTTTTCCGGTATCTTTTGGACTGACATTCTGTGGTATATGGCACCAGACATGATCTTTGATCTTTGAGTAACTTGAATAATTATCTGTTTTTACAACAGTATTATATTTAATGTTCTCCGAGACTTTTTCTCCAACCGTCTGCCCTTTAAGGTTATCTACAACAAGCATTCTTACATATCTGAATTTTGTTGGTTTATTGTATTTCCTGGTAGTCTTAAAGTCGTGTACCGTTGAAGCCATCACCATGACAGTGGTTTGTTTTTGACTACCTCGGCCTCGCTTTTTTGGAGTAGATTTTTCATCATCATCTCTTTCTGTATCAACGCTTTCGAAAAATCCTTCATCTAACTCAACGATTTTATCCAATTGGTAGTTACTGTCTCTGGATCCCATGGTCATCCTGATTTTCTGTAACATATACCAGATTGGTTCGTAAAATTTATGCCCTATTTGTCTTTGCAATTCCAATGCAGAAAAGGTCTTTTTAGTACCTGTTAAAAGATGAAACGCTATAAACCAGTGTCTGAATGGTAGATTACTCGCTTGCATTACAGTTCCGCTTCGTAAGGTTGTCCTGGTTTTACATTTCTTACATGTGTACTGTTCTATGGTCTTTACCCAATAATGATCCTTGCTTCCACATTTTCTGCAGATGACTCCTTGTTCATCTCTAAATTCCTTAAATTTGATCCTGCATGAGGATTCATCGGGAAATGATTCAATAAATTGGCTTTGTATAAATATGCGAATGATTTATTACCAATTAAATTAAAATTTCAATCATTTTACTCACCATTTGACAAGGGATTTAAAATTCATATGTATATCTATTTGTCTATCATAATATTACAAGTGCTTTTATTTAAGTCGTAAAATTATACAAAGCCAATAAATTTGATTAGATTCATGGCAAATATTTTCCTATAATATAATCATTTTGTTTATCATTCCCGACACTCATATAAATAAATACCCTGGGTTTAGCTGATTAAACTTTTTCCGGAACAACAAATGGTGGTCTGGGGGGCCGTGTCAGGTATTTATTGGCTTCGTCGTCGTTAATGAATTTTTCTGTTTTAGGATCAAAATTCAAAGTACGCCCGGTACGATAAGCAATATTACCAAGGTGAGCCAGACCTGATGCGAGGTGAGCTGTTTCAACTGGAGCATTCAGGATAGACTTATCGTGAGTGCGAACAGCAGAAATGAAATTCAGGTAGTGATCACCCCCAGCCCTGTTTGCTGGACCGGGCTCCTTTTTCCGACCCAGGAAGCTCTCGTACCTGTCATAATTATAAACTACCAGGTACCCATTGCTGCCATAGAAAATATTGCCGACCTCGGCTCCATTTTCGGCGTTGGTAATCCATGGACGAACCTCAAATTCGATTATCTTTTTCTCTTTCGGATAATGATATGTTGAAGCAAGAACTTCAGGAGTCTCCTTGGCATCGTCGAAAAGGAATTTTCCTCCACCGGCTGTAATCCTTTCAGGAAGACCGACATCAAGTCCCCACATACACAGGTCTGTTTCATGAATTCCCTGGTTACCAACATCACCATTTCCGTAGTTCCAGAACCAATGCCAGTTATAGTGAACATAGTTGGGCGAGAATGGGCGCATCTCAGCCGGACCTGTCCAAAGATCGTAATCAAGTCCTTCAGGAACAGGTTCTGTTCCCTTATTGCCGATATCTGCACGCCAGCGGAACACCAGACCTCTGGCCATATAAACATCACCAATCAACCCATCGCGAAGATGTTTGATAGCTTCCTGAACAGCAACTGAACTGCGAAGCTGAACTCCATGTTGAACAATACGGTCGTACTTGGCAGCAGCTTCAACCATCTTTCGTCCTTCGTGGATATTATGCGAACCTGGCTTTTCAACATAGACATCCTTTCCTGCCTGGCACGCCCATATTGTGGCAAGTGAGTGCCAGTGGTTAGGTGTAGCAATACTTACAGCATCGATAGATTTATCTTCGAATACTTTTCGTAAATCCTGTTGCTGAATAACTTTTCTTCCATACCTTTTTTCAAAAGCCTGTGAGCGATTAGCCAGAACTACACGATCAACGTCGCATAAACAAGCCACTTCAACATCCGGGAGGGCAGAAAAACCCTGGATATGACTCCCGCCGCGACCATTTACGCCAATGACAGCAACCCTCACCTTGTCATTAGCACCAAATACATTTGCAGGAATGATGGTAGGGATCGTGAGCAGAGCGGCTGCCCCTGCTGACTTCTGAATAAAACTCCTTCGTGATACCTTTTTTTTCTCTTTCATTGATAATTTTTTTAAGTAAATGTTTAGATATATGGGTTAATACGCTGAAAATTCAAGATAAGTTGAAAATGTTTCATTAAAATTGAGAAGCTAAGGTATGGAATAAACCGTTAGATTATCATCGCCTGCATAAAAATAACTGGAGTTTCCTCAAAATTTAAAGTCTAAAACAATAAGATGCTGAAATGGTGAGACATTAAAGAACTTTTTCAAATGATAGCTATTTTAGGGTTTGGTGAATAAATCATTTTAAACTGTAGGCGATATTATTATTCCATTGCCGGTTTAAGCGGTCTGGCATTGGAAAAAATGATGACAGAACCTCTTTTAAAAAAGAGAACAAAAATTCTTTGCTGAACTTTATCAGGTTCATCACAAAGAATATAGCTGCAATCCAACTTTCGGAAGTTTTTGATGATCTTGCCCTCACTTTATTAAGATTATATCCATTTTTCCCCTGTCCAAATTTACCTTCAACCTGGTTTCTTATCCCTTGTTCTATCTTCTGTTTTCTCTTCCAGTACTGAGTTTGTCTTTTCGCCGATGGTCTCCCTAATGGCTTGCCAGAGTATCTGATGCCTAACTCTTTGAGCCATTGCCTGTTTTCTCGCGTACCATATATTTTATCCGTGATTACCACTTCCGGGTAAAACCCATTTAGCTTTTTGTATGCTTCAACTTGTTTCTTTAAATCGGTCCCCTCATTGTAAGCTTCCCAGCTTAGTGTGTTGATCCTTGCATACCCGTTTTGTATACTTACTCCCAGTTTTGCCCCAAATTCTACCTGTGCTTTATCTTTTCCCCGCACAATGGGTCTTACATAAGGCTGATAAATATTAACTATGCGGTTGTCAATGCTATGAGTATGTTCTTTATGCATCTGAGCCTGCTGTTCGTATATGTGTTGTATCACCCAGTATATTCTCTGTTCCCTGTGCTCAAGCGGGAAGCTAATGCCTTCTGCAGTATCCAATAGCTTATCGATGTTTTTCAAGTTACGCCTGAGGTACCTCAACTGTTGTCCTACACCTTTGCGTATTTCTTTTTTGCTCTTGTTCTTTTTCCTGGCCAGATTCAGGTATAGCTTCCGCGCTAAACGCCTGTATGTACGAGGTTTATCTTTAACATCCAGCTTCTTACACAACTCATCAATTAACCTTTCACTCTCTTCCCTGCTTCTGGAAAGAAGACCCAGATCGGTCGGGTGGGCTATCATCTGATCGGCAACAGTGGCATCCATGATCAACTTACCTTTGTTCTTTCCTGGTTTTTCTTCAGTTGCTGTTCCCTTTGATCCTTCATTTTCTTTTGAATCGTCTTCCGCAGTGCCGTTATCCAACTTATTAATTGTCATATCATCGTCCGGGTCATCAAGATCCTTCTGGGCAGCATCTTCTTTCTTTTCTGACCTGAGTATGATCTGCCGGGTCATAGCATCAAACTTATCTACTCCCAACCGGTAACGCAATGTCGTAAAAAGTGACCTGTCAAAAACATACTCATTGATATAGTCTTTTAAACCAAGAAAGTACTGCATATACATGTTCTCTCGGATAGTCTCTATGGTCTCCCTGTCGTCCAGTTTCAGCTTATGCTTTATTATCATAGCCCCTATTACTATCCTTGCGTCTATGGCCGGTGCACCCATATCTGAACTCATCGAACGATAATAGATGCTTGCAAGCGCATCCCATGGTATTGACTCTCCAAGTTTTACCCACCTGTTGTTCTTATCAAGCCTCACCTGGAATGACGTTTTGAATTCTTCGATGCTCATCTGATTTTGTGAAGTATATCTGATCATAACTGCATGGTTTTCTCATAGAAAGATACAAAAAACATGCGGTTATTTATTAAAAAATGCCTGTAATTTATTAACAACCAAATGTTTATAACTTTTTCACCAAACCCTATTTTAAAATCGAGTTTCCTTAAAAAATTTGCGTCCAAATTGCGAACTTGGCAGTTAACCAAAACCTCAAGACGCTTATGGACGCAAATTCAGTATTAATGAACCGGTTCAAGATGCAATGTAATAAATTTTCAGGAACCATTTCAAAAAATCTTGGCAAAGTTAAAAAACGATTAGTAAAAGAGATGATTTACGGGATACAGGCATCGAAAGATGTTAAGCTATCAAATATAAGCCGGGCCTTAATGGAACCCATCCCGCTGATTAAGCCCGAGGACAGGCTGAGTCGAAATCTAAGTGACGAAGATATAACCTGCACAATAAATTATCATATCATGCGACTGGCAGATGATAAGATTGATGACACAATGGTCATAGCAATCGATCCGGGTGACATGATGAAGCCATACGCAAAAGCGATGGAAAACTTATGTAACATTTATGATGGCAGCAAGCATGTACAGGCAAGGGGATACCATCTTTGCCAGGTAACAGCAGCAAATCTGGCCCATGACAGGATTGTACCATTGTATTGTGAAGCGTACTCAACAGAATCTGTGGATTATCCGGGTAGTACAGAGAAGCTAATAGAGATTATTAAAAAAGTTAAAGCATTTACAGGGATAAAAGGCACATGGGCAATTGATCGGCAGGGTGATGACATTGATCTTATACGTTGCTTTAACGATGAGTCCCTGCAGTTTGTGACCCGACTGAAAATGAATCGTCACCTTCATTACGGGAAAAATACAGCCAGACAGGTAAAGGTAGAGCGCATTGATCGACATGTAGAGCTAAGGCACAAGGCCCACATTTATGTTGCTAAAGACGGCAAAGAGGAATTTATTCATTTGACCTATGGTGCTGTTACTGTGGCTTTACCAGAATACCCCGATATTTGGTATACGCTTGTAATCGTTAAAGGATTTGGACAACAACCGATGCTGCTTTTAACCAATAAGCAAGTAAATATCAACAACAATAAACAACTTTGGCAAATTATAGAAATTTATTTAACTCGTTGGAAATGTGATGAGTGTTATCGTTATATCAAACAATCTTACAACATGGAAGACTTCAGAGTTCTGGGTTATACTTCAATCCGTAACATTACAGTACTGGTACATGCAATAGCTTACTTTACAAGTATATACCTCGGAATATCCATAAAGCTGAAAATCATGGTACAGAAAATCTTTATCCTGTCTAAAAGATTTTTTGGAGTACCTTCGTTCTATAATTATGCAATGGCTGATGGTATCTTTGAACTATTAAGGCATTCAAAGCAGGGAATAATTGGATTTAAAAGCAAAATTGGGCCTAATCATGAGCTTTTTCAATTATCATTATTCCCGGATTGATTAATTTTTGAGGAAACTCCAGTTTATTAACTATTACGTGTCCAATTCCGGCAAAATGCTTTTTATTCTATTTTTGTGACCAAAGCTAAACAAGTAAGTGAAGTATGCATGTAGATAATCATCATGAAACCAGCTATATGGACGAAAAATATATGATCTGGTTCTTTGCAGGGGGAGAAACAAGAGATGACAGGTTTAACATTTTTACGGGATCTTTTATACGATTAATGAAACAGATTCTTGTGGATGATTTCACAGGAAAAAATCCAAAACTTTTCAGTAGGCAATTGACTATATAAATATAATTCTTATAAAAAACAGGCTGGCCGGTGACCATTATATGGAAAAGGCAATTTCTGTTATTAAAGAAGAGAACAATAAACTGATAAAATAATAATATGAGTATCCGGAATGATAAATAAATTGATTACATTGGCTGTGTATAAATATGCGAATGATTTATTGCCAGTTTCATTAAAATTTCAACCATTTTACACACCATGTGGCAAAGGACTTAAAATTCAAATGTATATCGATTTGTCGATCATGGCATTACAAGTGCATTTATTTAAGTCGTAATATTATACAAAGCCATTACATTATAAGAAACATTTTGACATGAATCTAATCAAATTTATTGAATCATTTCCGGATGAATCCTCATGCAGGATCAAATTTAAGTAATTTAGAAATGCTCAGGGAGGCATTTGCCGAAAATGTGGAAGCCAAGATCATTATTGGATGAAAACCATAGAACAGAACCAATTATAAAAATGTTGTTAATCATTACCGAATTCTCATATTATTTAATTTATATTGCATAGTGAAAATTATTTAAGCACTTTTAAAATTGTAATCAAATGGGAATTCATATAATACAAATAGTCCTCAATTTGTTAATAATGCTTTCCGTTAATTTGCAGCCAGATACCATCGTACTTTTTAATGGTGTTTCTTTACGTGGATGGAAGGTTGTGGATTTTGGAGGACAAGGAAATGTGAGAATTGCTGATAGCTGTATTATTCTTGATAAGGGATTAGGGATTACCGGGATTAAATGGAAAAAAGATTTTCCCGAAACGAATTATGAGGTTAGTTTAGAGGCCAAACGTGTTGATGGAGATGATTTTTTTTGTGGGGTGACATTTCCGGTTATGGAATCGTTTAACACCCTAGTTATTGGTGGATGGGGTGGATCTATTGTGGGACTTAGCTGTATCGACGAGGAAGATGCAGCTAATAATATTACCTATTATTTTAGAAATTTTAAAATGGGCCGATGGTATAAAATACGTCTCAGGGTTACTGACATAAAGATTGAGGCCTGGATTGACAATGATAAAATTGTTGATTTTACAATTGGGAATCATATATTATCACTTAGATGGGAAATGGAATCATCCGTACCATTTGGAATTGCCACATGGCAAACAACCGGAGCACTGCGAAATATTAAACTGGAAAAGAATATTGAATAGGAATCGGACCTTATTCTTGCATTAAAAGTTCGTTTTTGCTGGGTATGTTGGTTATGAGTGATATTTTTTCTCATATACCACCAGGCTCTTTCAACCGGTTTTAGGTCAGGTGAGTACGGAGGCAAATAGTAGATCTGTAATAGCGGATGATTAAGCAAAAAAAGTTTAAGCAATTTAGCATGGTGATATCGGAAATAATCGAGGCACAATATAATTTTTGGTGCATCAGAATATGCAAATAATAAATGCTTTAGGTGCTTTTAAAAGCTTTGATATTTCCGTGATCTGCAAAATTCACCATCATCTGTCCTGTTTTAATATTTACACTGCCAAAAGCTGTTTGCCATCCTCTCTTATTCTGTTTGCATTCTACCAATGGCTGCTTCCCCTTTACCGACCAGGTATATAAAAGGGTTGCGGTATTGCTGAGACTAAACTCGTCTTCAAACAAAAATACTGTACTTTCAGGTTCTTCATTGAGTTTTTTTATATGTCTCTTTAAATTCCGATCTTTTCATCTGGTCAGCCTCCGGGTTACTTGCCCTACCTTTTTGATAAGTAAAACCAATTTCTTTTAAGATATTGTAAATCTGTGCCTTCTTGTATTCAATCCCATGCGCGTTCTTTATATATTCCATCAAAATGGGTCCATTCCATGTTCCGGTATTGTAACCATATTCGCTTGGCTTTTTGCTTTGCAGTATCATTTTGATTTCATCTTTTTGTTCAGAACTTAATCGTGATGGCTTCCCTGATTATAGTGATAAATAAAGAACAAATCCCCTTTTTGATGAATTAATCAGGTTTTGCGCCGTGCTAATGTCCGTGAGGTGGGGAGTTATCAGGCGGACAAAATAGAAGTAATGAAACACCTATTAGATTCCCAGCAGGTAACCAATCCTGTCCGGCAAGGGCTAGCCACCCACCGGAATCGAGTCTTGCATAGTCACCAGAGATGATGGCGTGAAGCGTAGACAGAGACTGCTGAAGGTATGCAATTGAGCCACGAGAGTTATAACAAAGCTGGAGTTTTAACTGTAGCCTGAGTTGGAACAATATCAAAACATCGTAATGGGCAAGATGTGGCGATCTGGCCGGGGTCTTAGAGTATATCAAAGGCAGAAAAGGGAAACACGGGAACACGGGAGAGCCTCACGTCTCCACACGGGAAACGCGGGATATACGGTCTATCGCGTGACCAAGAGACCAAGTTACCCAGGGAACTTGTTCCCCCAGTAGTAACGATAAGAATAAGCAACAAGCGTGTGGTATCCTTA
>Ga0315545_1004141_pt1 | contig 12063 bp, 10 predicted proteins | sample SalMarSW160210MG_FD_203096 | JGI IMG/M metagenome (GOLD analysis project Ga0315545, IMG submission 203096) | Salt marsh sediment microbial communities from the Plum Island Ecosystem LTER, Massachusetts, United States - Salt Marsh Sediment SW1602-10 ... | reverse complement strand
TGATTAAGGTGGATTTGTCGCCTGAGACGATAACGTATTCAGGAGACAGATTTATGAAGAACAAAAGGCGTAATCACAGTGCTCAGTTTAAGGCAAAAGTTGCCTTGGCAGCGGCTAAAGGTGATAATATAAGCAGCGGTAAACAATGCCTAAAATTCAGCCATTTTGGTTTCACAAGGTAAAAGGGTAAATTTTTTACTTTGGTTTTTTGCCAACTTAGATTATGGTATAGAAATGATTCAATGCAAAGGCTGTGAATTTTTTGGGATCGGTCCCAACAGTGGAAGAACTTTCAAATGCGACCCGTTTACTGGTATCAAGGAGCCGGAATGCATTACCAAATGGCAGCTAATCCGTCTTGATATGTTGCTCTCCAGTTATCAGGGGATGCTCAGGTGGTATGGAAAATTGGAACCATTGCAGGATAAGATTTTCAAGTATATGCAACGTGAAATCGAAGATATGGAAGAAACCGAGCGCTGGAAGCTCGACGACGAAGAGCCAGAAGAAAACCGCTGAAAGGTTCCTTGCTTTTTTCACCTTTTTTATACTGCTGACTTTGCCGAGTTTTTGCCCATCTGCAAGCAGTTCTACACGCTGCATAAGCACCTTTTTATAGTTGTTTCTTTTGTTACTCTTTTTGACAGTGAAAATGAAAAGTGTTTGATTACGACGGTGTTATTCGTTGAAATGGTGCAAAGTCGACCGCAAACGATAAGTATAGTTAAAATGAAAGACCTGTGCTTACCAAAAATTACATCCGGGCAAGTAAAGCGAGGGTTGCGTAGCGTTCTTTGAGAAGTCTATAGTGTTATATGACAAGAATCATCGGTGATGAGCAGTGAGAATTGATTGTCTGAATGCATACAATCGTCAGATTCTTACTTCGTGCGCAAACCTTGACTATCTCCCGGTGCCACCTGAGATCTAAATGAACAGATGCGTTTTCATGCAACTCGCTTGTAGAGATGATGCAAGCCACCAACCTTTGGAATGGAAACGACTTTACCTTTTTCTGGTTCCTGAACATCCCTTGGCTCAGGTGAATTCCCGTAGGGTACATTTATTCATACGCGGATCGGAAAGCTGAATTAACCTTTGCAAAATCAATCGTTTATGTTACCCTCTGAACCTTTGATATTCAAGTTGTGTTTGGAGGATATTGATGCCCATAGAAACGCCTTCTAATCAACCGGCCGAATGGCTTAGCTTGCCAGTAATTGCCACGATTGCTCGGTTACTGTGCCGGGAGTTGACCCTACAAAACGAATATCTCCGTTTGGAAAACAAGATCCTTAAGTCGAGACTCCCAGGTCGGATTCGATTTACTGATGATGAGCGAAGATCGCTTGTGGATGCTGCTCTGGCAATGGGTAGGAAGCTCATGGAAACAGTTGTCAGCATCGTCAAGCCCACTACAATCCTTACCTGGCAGCGAAGACTCGACAAGGCAAAGTGTGATTACTCCCAAAGAAGGAAGAGAAAGCCTGGCAGGCCCAGAATACCTGGGAATGTCGAGGAGCTGATCTGTAAAATTGCCAGAGAGAATGTCTGGGGTTACAAGAAGATCCAAGGGGAACTGAAGAAGTTAGGCATTGAGATTTCTAAAACCACCGTAGCCAACGTCCTGAGGAGAAACGGCTTGCCTCCGTCTCCAGATCACCAAGGCTTGACTTGGCGAGAGTTCCTGTCCAGACATGTGGACGTTTTTCTTTGCGCCGACCTCCTTACCAAAGAAATCTGGACTCTGAAAGGCATTCAGAGGGCATTCGTGTTCTTCGTCCTGCATCTGCGAACCCGTCGCATCCTGTTTGTCCACGCCACATTTTCACCTAATGCCGAATGGCTCAAACAGCAAGCCCGTCACGTCCTGTGGGAATGCGATGAATACGGCATTGAGCCTCGGTTCTTCCTCCATGACAACGACCGGTGTTATTCAGAAGGTTTTGACATCCTGCTGAAGAACACCGGCCTTGAGCCCGTTCGAACTCCGTACGAAGCTCCCAACGCCAATGCCTTTGCTGAGCGTTGGATTCGAAGTCTGCGTGAAGAATGCCTGAACCATCTCATTATCATGGGATTGGACAGACTCCAGTATGTACTCGATAAATACAAAGACTTTTTCAACCAACACAGGCCACATCAGGGTATTGGGAATTGCATCCCGGAACAGCTCGGTCACCAGATGGGTGACAAGACACAGGATGTTGATAGTAACTCGGTACATACGAGTGATATACGGTGTCACGAATTCCTGGGTGGATTACTGAAATCATACGTTCGAAGAGCAGCCTGAGCAACGTTGCTCCAAGAAAGCATGTCTCCAACTCGCAAGCAAGGTCGTGGGAATGGTTTGTGCTCGCCTGGGAGACAGTATGATTTGGAACTGAGAACCGACACAGAGTGGTTTTGTTGTTATCTGATCAAAATTACTCTCGCTTCATCCGAGTTGAAAGCGTTCGCAACCACTGGCTACTCACCCGAATTCTACCCAGATATTAGTTTTTGTACCTTACGACTTTCATAGGAGAAATCAATCTTTTTTGATAGATTTTTTGTGTGCAAGGATTATTTGTAACCGTGAACTATTTTTGTATAATGATAGCGAAGCAAAGCTGGTAGATGTTGATAACTATTTTGCCGTCATTTTCCTTTTTTTGTAGTTTTTAAAGATTGCTTTGAAGTGGAAGCTTAATGGCACTGCCGAGCACAGATACTAACGGCTATACAGACAATGTAAATACCGCAGCAAAGCTTTTTATGGAGTATGGGGACTTTATTCGTGCCGTCATTCGTTGCCAGGTTAAGAATGAGACCAAAGTAGACGATTTGTTCCAAGACTTTTTTCTCTCTCTTGTTGCCAATCCTTTGCCCGCAGACGTCAGAAACACCAAAAACTATCTCTATAGAGCGATAACCAACGATATTATGAACGCCGTTCAGCGAGCAGAGAACTACCAGAAGAACATGCTCAAATATTCTAAGCGTTTTAATTATCCTATCTATAAGAAAACACCAGAACAAGTTGTCATTGACGCAGAAGAGACAAATAGGATGTTCGATCTTATTGAAAAGCGGTTACGACGCAGCGAAGCTCAGGCAATTACTTTCCGGTATATTAGTAATTACAATATCAAAGAGGTAGCAATGAAAATGAATGTGAGCTATGGATCTGTCAGGAAGTATATTTACGTAGGACTCAGTAAAATCCGCCAGCTCTTGAAACTAACTGGAGGTGACGATAATGATCGCTCCAAACTATAATTCATTGTGTGTAGAGGCTAAGCTTTATTATTATGACTTTCTACGTGACGAAAACCGTGAACTTATTCCAGAGTCCATCGTTAACCACATGGAGCAGTGTCAACAGTGCCAAGAGCAGATAAACCAGCTTAAAGTTGTGTTATCGCAAACCGATGGTATCGAATCAGAGCAAGGGCAAGTCAGCTCCGCTATTACCACTATGCTGGAACTTCATTTCGCATATATTGGTAAGCGTGTAACTTGCAACACCGTCAAGCCTTTTCTCCCTGGCTTGTTAGACCCAGCCTTAGAGATTCGAATACCAACACCGATAACAGTACACCTTGATAATTGCCGACAGTGTGCCGAAGATTTAGAGACGATTCAAAAGCTCAATCTTGACCACAAACACTTATGCCGGTTAAGCCAGCTATTTGCTGAAGAGCCCGGTGAGGATAATATTAGCTGCTCACAAGCCAAGTCTGCTATCATTGCGGTTGTCTTCATGGCTTTACACGAAACCAACGAAGGAGTTTTGAAACACCTGTGCACTTGTCCTGATTGCCGCAAAATGTTATATCAATATAGAGAATCGGTTCGTAAAGATTTGCTGGATAGCAAAGAGGAACAAAAAGAATCCATATGCGAAGAAGTCTCAGCAACTGATATTTTTGACTATGCCGTTCCGTATGGTCTTGATCCCGCCGATGACCAGTATGCCAAATTCCGGGAATCCCTTACCTCGCATCTGCGTTCCTGCCCAACATGTTTGGCTAAAATACAACAGTTGCATGACACTGTGTATGGAATTGCCGAACAAGCCGAATCTGAGGTCGTTACAATATACCACATAGATAAATCTGCTAAAGCGCAATTGGCCAGTGAATCTGATGACCTTTATGCCGGTTTCCCGATAAGAGTAGAAATAGCAAACCGTGAAGATAAAGAGGACGTTGAGCAGCCCCTGCCAACTATCGATTTTACTACTGCATTGAAACGTAAAGTATCAGCAATGAATCTAAAACCATTGGTCAAAATCGGCATTACGGTTGCGGCTGTTATATTGATAGGGTTCGCTCTACTGCTCAATACACCAACTGCCAAAGCTGTTACGATAGACCAGATTTACAAGGCCATTGAGAAAGTTAAAAATGTCTATATCTCAAGTTTTGTCCCTGATAAAACAGAACCTACACAAGAACTTTGGATATCACAGGAAGCAGGTATCTATATAACCAAGACCAGTGAGCAATTAGTCGTTTGGGATGTTCTCAAGGAAATAAGAAAAGTAAGGTACGTGGATACTGCCGTAACCGATACAACTCCATTGACAGATGATAGCGTCGCCAGTATCGAGAGGAAAATGAGTGGTTCTTTAGGTTTAATGCCATTCTATGACATATCCGAAATTGCCCCAGATGCTGAATGGAGCCAGGTAACCGACGAAGCGTTAAAAACTGCGGAAAGGGACACCGAGGTTTATGACCTAACATGGGTTCGCAAACAGTACGGGGGCTCTGACAAATTCCTGAAATGGCGAGTCTTTGTAGATTCCAGAACGAAGCTTCCTCAAAGGACTGAATTTTATGAAAAATTACCTGCTGGCACTACATATGATTTGACATCGGTCAAGAAGGTTGAATATCTAAGCGATAACGAAATACAAAGTGTAATTAAAGATGTCGGATTTTAGTCGTTGTTGGTTTTAACTGGCTGCCAAAAAGGACTTTTGTTTTTATAGTCCTCGGCTATTTTTTCAACAAAAGAATCATTAGCCTTTTTTCGGCTGACGTGTCCATCCACAAATCCAATGTTGATGGTCCTATTTGGATGGCGGCCATTTATGGCATCTCGTTCCTGACCGGGCCATAAATTCTTTTTCTTGTTAATCTCAAGGCCGGGTACATAAGCAGCATCTTCTATAGTACTACCAAGAGAGACAGGGGGAACATCTGTAACATGCCACCAGCTGATTATACTGTAACCGCTGTCAACTATCAGCAGAGTCCGGCCGGGATGTTGTATATCACTGCTGCTTAAAGGCGTTCCAACAAATTGCTTCCTGCGGCTTTTTATATCGTCGGAACTCTTACATATAGAGTTGTTCACACCATAATTTCCACACAGCACGTTATTTTTAAGCTTCGTATTCTTTACCTTTCTGGACGGACACCAGATAACTGAATCTTTGTCGAAGTCTTTTCTTGAATAATCAATGATATGATTAAACCACCACCATCCCCTTCTGTCGTATTGAAAATGTCCAGGATAACCTCCGGGTGGCGGTTCCAGAAGAGTGTCATCAAGAGCATAAGGAAAAGTTTGGTTTTCGGTTTCATACATAGTCAGACCAAGAATTAATTGCTTAACGTTTGAGCTACATATAATCGCTTTGGTGTGCTGTCTCGAATTTTGTAATGAAGGTACTGATATAGCTATAAGAAGTGCAATTACCGCGATCACTACAAGCAATTCGATAAGCGTGAAGCCTGCGCATTTCATAAATTTTATTCTATGGCTGTTCTTCTGAGGAGTCAATATAGAACAGCAATAAAAAAAAGCAGATGGGAATTTATCTCACCTGCTTCTTCTCTTGCTACCTCAGCAAGTTAGTTAATCACACGCGCGCATATAGTAACACGTCCATTCGCCCGTTATATAACAGGCCCAAGGGTCATAAGGGTCTTCTATACAGGGGCTTTCTGCGGAGCTAAGCATTTTGGAGCTGTAGCAACTGCCACTCGCGGCTTCTTCGCAGCCGTACCTTGTAGGGTAATATTCGTAGGAACCCTCGCACCCACCACCAACATAGTCACAATAATCTACATCGTATTCCTGCAAGAGATTAGTGCACGAATAGCCGGAGCCGCCGATTATTGCTCGAAGCTCACCATCGTCGATATCAATAAATTTGCCTGCGATTGGGCTATCGGAAATCAAAAGAGCTGTACCTTCGGTCCAATCCATGCCAAAGAAATCAACGTCGGTGCGATAGTAGAACTTATCATTTGCCAAATCTATGCTACACACATACCTATCATCAATATCCCCAAGCACGATGAAATGATTCTTTTTTGGAATATGCAGGATTACATCGCGACCATACAGACTCTTAAGCGTTTTGATGTCGAGCTTAACGGCACGGCAATAGAGGCCCAGCCCCCGTGCAAATTGCTTCATTGCATAAAGACTTGTAGTTTTATCTGGTTCACTTACCAGTTGGGCAAGCTGCCGGTCAGTAGCATTTTTGCCTAACCGCGAAGCAGCATACTTTAACGCTGCCGTCGCACAGTTTTGCGGCTGTATACCTTCGGATGCTGCATAAGCCAATCTCTCAGCTAAGAGCAGGTCCGTATTAACAGTGTGCGAGTAGAGGTACATTGCAGACTTAGCGGTAACGTTAGAGCGATACTCTACCAATGCATCAGCTTCATACTCAACGTTAAAACTCCAAGGCATAGGAGCATCGCCGCTGATCCTGGTAAAGCTCCAAAAGTCGCTGGCTAACATTCTATTTGTCCAGGCATCGTATCGCTCTATCAAAATATTAGTAGGAACCCAGTTACCTGAGACCAACTGATAGTTGCCATATTGTTTGGAAATGATTGTATCGAAACCATTTATCAAATAGGAAGTAACTGCGTAATCTTTTCCCGGGTCCATCACAAAGACCATTTCTGAACCAGCTAAATTAAGCGTCAGGTGTACCTGGCCATCGACATCTTTCTCGACCGCAGAGGATTCGGCGGCAGAAAGATTCTCGTACGTATAATAGCCGTATCCCCAGGGAATAAATCCGGCGGTCAAGGGGCCATTGACGACGTGTGGAGTAGAACCTGTTGTGTCAACGACCGCGTGATTACCGGGCAAAAAGTACATTGTGTACTTTTGGCCGTCCCACGCGAATATACGTCTGGCGTTCCAATCTAAATCAAATTGCCTGGTCATAAAATTACCTTCTAAGTTTGCGCCCGGCTTTACTGAGTCTGTGCGCGAGCCTACACTGATTTCCCAGTAAAATCTGTTTCCGTCAAATCTTACGACCACAGTTGAGTTCATCGTATATTCGTTGGATAGTCTATAACGAACATTGAACGGGATGGCATCAAGCTTCATTTTTTGAAAATCTTCCGTTAATTCCCGTTTGTTTGGGTTGCTTTGATATTCTTGAATCTCTTTGTTGATTTGATTGTTGATCTCATTTAAGTTAGTTGTTGTCGGTGCTCTATACTCTTCATGTCTTGCTTCTATTGTGCCCGCAGGTATCCAGGTCTTTCTTGGTTGGCTCGTTAACTTCTCAAAGATTTGCAAAATCTCAGTTCTGTCCAATTGTCTGTCTGCAAAAGCAACACAACTAACAAATAATGAAAGAACAATAGTTAATACGAAATGTTTCGTTTTCATCATTACCTCCTTCATACAAGTTTCGGTTGGTGAATAGGATAACTTGACAACTAAAATACTTTCGTTCTTATGCAGTTCTGCATTTCTATAATATATGGCCGAGCTCAACTGGAAAATGTAGACTGTTTTTTTGATATTTTTTCAAAAAAATGAGGATGTAAAAACTTGAGATGAGTTAAGTGAGCAATATCTTATATTGAAAATTTAGCGTGTGGGTATGAATTAAACGCCATCCGCAGATGCACATTATCACCCAATAAGAAATGCAATTTATCGGATATGAACAACCGGCAGTGAGCCGCTGAACAACTGCTGCTATTCAGTCCTTTCAAGCCAATAGTCCATAAACAGCGTTAAATCATTGCAGTCAACATTGCCGTCTGTGTCGAGGTCAGTTCCTTCGCACCAGTTTGGATCGCTACAGCCCGTTTCCTGCCAGTGGGAGGCAAGTACTGCAAAGTCAGCAAAGTCAACGCTGGTATCATTATTGAAGTCGCGGGTGCGGACATGCGAAAATACGTGATAATAGACAGGGTAATCCCAACTTACGCTACGGTCATAAAATCCTATTTTGCAAACTCCTACGTTCGTAGCAATATAGTCAATAATGAACCAGTCGCCTGGCACTGCTGTATTACCGCTCTCTAAGTTAAATCCCTGAATACCTGGTTCCACCCACTCCCATACGTGGGCTCGACGATCTTGATAACCTGCAGCATCGAAACGAGAGCCTTGCCAATCACTTGTGGTATCATTGTAATCTCTCGCTGACAAGAGCCCATAATCCCTATACTCTCCTTCAATAGTCAGGTCACTGTCCCACTTGCCGCCAGCATTCGATTCGACAATGATTGTAAGCTTGGTTCCAACCATGATGTCTCGATAGACAAAAGAGATGTTAGGGTCAGCTAATTCAAGGGGGGTATTGCTATCAGCGAGGCATACTCTTGTCGAAACCTCTCCCATAGCCGTCGAGGTCATACCAAGAAATAATGCCAATATCGTTAATTTTTTCATAATTTATCCCCCCACGAAGGCACGAAACGCTTTATCACTGTTAGTTGCCTCCTGCCATATTGTTGATAGAAAATAGTATATATGAATCAGTTCCCCAAGTCAAGAAAACAGAGAAAAATGCAGATTTTGCAAATTTTTTTAAAAAAAGAGTCTACAAGATGGTGTTCACATCGGCCATATAACATAGAAACGTGTTAAAAGTGAGTTCCATCGCTCTTAACACACTGCCGGTATGATGTGGTTTCGATAGAGCACAGAAGCCAGACTCGCAATAGAGTAAACTATGAAACGCAGTAGAATCAGCAGAGTCATACAGATTTTAACAACATTGCGGGCTGGAAAAAGCTATGCCGTTGGTGATTTGTCGAAAATGTTCGGAACGAGCCGGCGAACAATCTTTCGCGATTTGAAAGAACTTCAGGCTATCGGTGTGCCGTACCGCTACGACGCCAAGACCAGCGGCTATACCATGGAGCCTGAGTTTTTTCTTCCACCGGTAGATTTGAGTCTACAGGAGGCTCTGGGGCTGTTCCTGCTGGCACACAATGTAAGGGACAAGGTACATTTCCCGTACAAAAATTCTGCACTTTTAGCCGCTCTGAAGTTTGAAAACATCCTACCAGCCAAAATCAGGCAATATTGCAACACAGCACTACGAAATATCTCAATCAGAGTTAGTCCCCAGGCACTGTTCCTGCATTCTACCAGTCTTGACAAAACCTTCACACAGTTACTGCAAGCTATCGTAAAGAAACGCAAAGTGAACATTCGTTATCATCCGCTTTACGAAGTGATAATTATTGACATTGTGCTATGTCCCTATCACTTACTCTATAGCAATCAGGCGTGGTACGTGCTGGGCCGCTCCAGTTTGCACAAAAGCGTTCGCTCTTTCAAGCTTAACCGCATCAGGGAGTTAAAAACTACGAAGAGATGCTTCGTAGGCGGCGAGAATTTCGACGTGTATGAGTATTTCGGTAGAGCCTGGTCAATGATACCGGAAGGCCAGCTCTATAACATCAAACTCAAGTTTTCGCCGGAATTGGCACATGATGTTGCTGAAGTTCAATGGCACAGCACACAACAGGTTACTTTTGAGGATGACGGTTCTGCAATCATTGAGTTCCGGGTTGATGGGCTCAATGAGATAATCTGGTGGATTTTGAGCTATGGAGATAAGGTACAGGTTCTTGCGCCGAGGATTCTGCGGCAAAGAATTACCAAAATAGCCCGAAATGTGGTAAAACTTAATGTATAAGATTAACCATCCTGATGACCACAGTATAAGAAGTTGTGCCCTGAACGGTAGTGGGCTTCCTACTAATCGCGTGTTTTGTGACCATTTTTAAATTATCGCAGGTATGTTTTGCGGCTCGGCAATGGAATTTTTAGGGGACTCGGATGCTCAAAGCAAAACACATTTTGACGAAGAATGTAATTTATGTAAAAAAAGACACTCCAATCTATCAATGCTTGGAGCTGATGGCAGAGCACAAGATCTCAGATATTCCTGTGGTCGAAGATGATATGAGTTTGGTAGGTGTTATTTCAGAGAAAGATGTGCTGCATCTGTTCCATGCGGATAAGGAACAGGAAGAAAAAACAGTTAGTGAATTTATGACACAACCTGCAATTCACTTTGATGAAAGTGAAAGTTTGCTGGTTGTTTGTAAGTTTTTAGCAAAAAACATCTTCAGAAGAGTCCCAATCACATCAAAAGGAAAATTAGTTGGAATTATCGACCGGGGAGATATTATTGCACATATCGTAAAGGTGAAAAAGGACGTTAGAACATAAGACTCGATTGGCCAGAAAATAAAGAAAACAGGGCTGAGGTGCGGAGGGAGAGGAAAAAGCGAGATAACCTCAGCCCTGTGAATGTGTCCTAACGAATAATATACCAAAAAGCTCTATGCAAAGACTATCCATTTAGAAACTCCCGCGATGAGATAATTATACAACCATCGCTCCTGCGGTGTCAAGCCATAATTGCCTATTTTTCAAAGAAAAAAAGGCAGAATTTTATTTTAGAATCTCGCTGCCGAATCATGCCGCGATTACCAACCTCAAAAGTTTCAGAAAAGGTGTGAGTTCTGAAGGTTTTGTGTATTATCTGGGGGGTCGCTTTCCACTTATAGCTGTTCGGCTGAATGTCAAGGACCCACCGGGGAGATAACTGTACAACTGGCGATGGTGCTGCCGCCGAGGGTGGAGGGAAAGGTATTGAGGGGTGGTTTAACATGAGGATGACGGTTGCGAGCTGAGCGGCCTCGGATATGATCCCTCGACGATATTTTCGCGCACGTCCGGCGTCCGCTCTAGTGAGGAGTTAGGCCAATCCCACGAAGAATCCAACGATGTGAGGGGAACAAAAGGTGGACGGCGATGAACCAGACCAGACACCCTACCCAAAAAAACACGACCTTGAACGCGTGCATGTACTTGTAATCGTATTCATTCCACACTTCGTTTGCGGAATTGTGATTCCAGGGTTCGTCTTCAAGATCAAGGGTATATAAATGTTCAATTGAAAAAATCAACTACCGGTGAACGTGAGTGATGACATTCTGGCCTACATGGCCTTTGACTCGTCATTCTTTTTCCTTTTCCTTATTATATCCTCACCGCATCGTCGACTCGCCTCGGTCAACAGAAATCCAGCTCCACCCATTCCGATTAGCAGGCAACTTCCCAATTGTCCGACCGTTAAACCAACTTCTGTCGTGGAGGATCCAATGATAGTGGCGCCTGAGAAAGGGCCATACAGGCACCAAAAGACCACTGCTGCAAAACCACCGAGAAGTACGTTTGCCAGCAAACCCGGAAAATGAGTCGAACAATCTTCCCCGGGGTACCATAGCAAGAGTTGCTCCAACTTTTTCGGCCGGTAAAATAGACCGCTAACAAGCCCTCCAACACACCCTGTTGCAAAGACGACACCGATTATTTTCCAAATCAAGGTATACCTCCTTTCTATCATTCGTGGTTCTAGGCTTTCCAGCCTGCCACTGGTTCAATGCGATCTCTTGCTCACCTGAGTTCCTACGGTGATCAAAGCCGCCGAACTACTGATTATATGGTTTCTGTGCGAGTTCTGAACCTTTTTCTATAAACTACAAATACTTGTCTCCTGAATTTTCTCACCTAAATACCATCTCCTGTGATTCATGGCAACCTTATAGTATTTTCTTCTTTTCCTCCGAATTTGATACATATGCTGTCGAGTATTTCTCAAAAAGATTGTGCCGAGATAAATTTTATGACTGAGTATATGTGCGGTTTAGCCATTTCCTATGCGGCAAAAAGGCCATAGGAAACGGTTTCAATTAATTCTTTAACTCGTTGCGAAAACCTCAAGTTGGATGAAATTCGATGTTGCCACAAAACTTTACGCAAAGC
>Ga0315545_1004138_pt1 | contig 12070 bp, 8 predicted proteins | sample SalMarSW160210MG_FD_203096 | JGI IMG/M metagenome (GOLD analysis project Ga0315545, IMG submission 203096) | Salt marsh sediment microbial communities from the Plum Island Ecosystem LTER, Massachusetts, United States - Salt Marsh Sediment SW1602-10 ... | reverse complement strand
TGTGTTTGTTGCACAACTCATAATTTGTTTATAAATATAGGTTAAAATACTTGAAATGCAAAGCGTTAGGTAGTAACTTGAAAATAAAAACATGGTTGGCAAAAAGGATTACGAAGAAAGACTTTACATAAATTTCCAGTTATCTCAGCGAGTACCAAAAGAGAATTTTTATCGCAGGCTAAAAGGTATTCTTGACCTTCACTTTCTGTATAAAATGGTAGAACCTTATTATGGAAAGGAAGGACAGAAATCAATCGACCCGGCAGTATTTTTTAAACTGGTATTAATTGGTTACCTGGAGAACATTACCTCTGACAGACAACTGATAGAATATGCAGGTATGCGCATGGATATGTTGTTTTTCTTAGGATACGATCTTGACGAACCTCTTCCCTGGCACAGCACACTTAGCCGTACCCGTAAATTGCTTCCAAAGGCAATGTTCGAAGAAGTTTTTAACCGGATATTAAAAATGTGTATCGATTCAGGTTTGGTGGCAGGACATACCCAGGCTGTTGACTCTGCTTATATAAAAGCCAATGCTTCATTGGATAGCCTTGAGGTAAAACAGCCTGAATCAAGTGCTCAGGAGTACTTGGAGAAGATTTATAAAGAAAATAAGGGACCTCGCAGGAAAGCCAGGCAAGATAAAAGCGATAAAGACCAAAGAACTATACAATCCAGTAAAAAACAACTAAACGATCTAAAAACACACCAGAAGTGGTTTAAAAAGAAACAAGGAGGGCCAATGGGTTCACAAGACCCCAGGGCTCAATACCTAAGTAATAAGACACATTATTCTCCTGTTGACCCCGATGCACGTATTGCGGTAAAACCCGGCAAACCCAGGCAACTTGTTTATTCAAGCCAGCTTAGTGTCGATACCTCTAACCATGTAATAACAAATATTCAGGCAAACTATGCAGATAAAAAAGACAGCAGGCATTTAGTCGATATTGTTAGAACGACCAAAAGAAGACTAAAAAATCATGGTTTAATAATAAAGCGTATACTGGCAGATACAGGATATAGCAGTGGTGAAAATTATCAATATCTGGAAAATAACAATATAGAAGCCTATATTCCTGCTCATGCTCAGTATGAAAGTAAAAGGGAAGGGTTTACATATGAACCGGAAAAAGATAGGTGGAGGTGCACACAGGGTAAGTATGTAACCTACCGTAAAACCAAATACCAGAAAGGACATCCTGAAAAACATTATCTTACAACTCGGTCCGATTGCAAAGGCTGTCCTTTGGCTTCAAAATGCATTGGTAAATCTCATGAGAAAAGAATAAGAATTACCGTGTACAGAGATGAATATGACAGGGCTATTGAACGGGTCACCAGTATTAAAGGCAAACGAATGAAAACTCTTCGACAAAGCACAGTTGAACCGGTCTTTGGAACATTAGTAAACTATGGTGGAATGCGTAAAATAAACACCAGAGGAATAGAACAAGCTAATAAAGTAATGCTAATGGCTGCAAGTGCTTATAACTTAAAGAAGCTAATGAAACATATTGAAAAACACAGAAAAGTAGCTGCAATGGTTATTAAGAAAGAAATAATAAAACAGGTGGAAAACTGTGTTTTGATTTTTAATGTGTTTTATACAGCTGTTAAAGATACGATTAAGTATACCACCCTCGATATTCAAAAGTGTACCACTCCGGGAAATAAATTTTTATTAACTAGTTCTGGAAGTAAACCCGAATTACTTAATTGAATCTATTCTCTTAAAGTAGTAGTGCAACAGCTACCCATGTTGTACGCTGGCTTAATTAAATCATTTCTTTAATCTGATATAACTTTAAGCTCTTTCATCGCTTTCACCAACTCTGCCTGAGTTGGTCCTTCACTCATAATATGCCCTGCTTTCTCAGTTATTATCAGTTTAGATCCAGGTAGATTTCTGTGCAGTATATATGCATATCTCGGAGGACATATCAGGTCATGACGGCCGTTTATGATCGTTGTCGGAATGCCCTGAATTTTTGAAATGTTATTCAAAAGCTGGTTCTCTTCCAGGAAGCAGAAATTTGTCATGTAATGATAGAAAATGCCATAGAGATTATATAGTTTTTTCATATTTTCAGCAGAGGAATAATATTCATCCAATTCTTTATCAGTAATGCACAATCCTTCAGCTTTAGATTCCAGCCGGGTTATAACTTCTAAATTACTTTCATCTGATTGATATAAATTCATGAGAACAGGATCAGTAACTACTGTTATGGAGTCGGGCAACAGATCCATGATATTCTGATATTCTTCCGGAAAGAATTTCCCAATCAGATTGTAGTAATCAGGAAATTCTTCCGGGGTTGCAAGATAAACACCCCTGAGAACCATCGCTTCAATATTTGCAGGGTAGTCTTCCGCGTATGCCAGACTTAGTGTTGAACCCCAGGATCCTCCAAACAGAACAATTTTATCAAGTTCAAGATACAATCTTAACTGTTCAATATCTTTTACCAGAGCCTGGATGTTATTGTCTCTCAACTCCAATCTGGGTTTTGACCTCCAACATCCTCGCTGGTCGTGTAAAACAATCAGATACTTTTCCGGATTAAAAAATCGTCGCATATATGGAGAACAACCTGCTCCTGGTCCTCCGTGTATAACAAATACAGGTATTCCATCAGGATTGCCGCATAACTCATAATAGATTTCATGAATATCTGAAACTTTCAAATATCCGGAATCAAATGGTTCAATCTCCGGCCATAAATTAATTTCATCATTAGCAGTTTTTTTCTCGGAACACCCACACAACGATGCTAGGATTAAAATACCCGTTAAAACTTTTAAATAATTTGGAGTTTTCATGCTGTAATTTTTATTGTTTCTATTATAAATCTTGTTTAAATGTTATTCTTTTTAAGCTTGCGTACAACGGTTCTGGTGTATGATGTCGTTGGCGTTGCATCGTATTAAGTTTGCCAAGCAAGATATAAAATTGCGGCTTAGGATCATATCCACCGTACCACATAGTAGCCAATGCATTATACACCATGTTAGCTGCAGCACTTATATCTTTAATTCTTATAAATGTAACTGTTATTACTTCGATTTACATCAGGGATGAAATATATATCATTGAGATTAATTGTTTTAATCTGTTTACTATTTGAAAGTTTGATTTTCACTTTCGAGTCTCCATTTTCCCATATTCTTGCTGTATTATTTATTTCTTTCATTGAATTATCTTCATATGTGATTCTCAAATATATTGGAACAGGTAACCCTCCAATATTTTCAATAGTTACCTCATTATTAATTAGATTTTCAATCGCAAGATCAGGATAAGCAAATTCAAAGAACCATGGTTTCCAGAACCAATTAAGGTTTTCTTTGGCAACATCATTAAATGTATAAAACAGGTCATGTGGAATGGGGCGCTTACCATGCCATCTAATGATAAATTCCTTTAAACAAGTATTAAATAAATCTTTCCCTAATAAATTTTCCAGCATAAATAATGCAAATGCCGGGCGATCATATGAAGTCAGAGTACCTGTAACATTTTTGTGATATAGTATTGATGGAATAAAAACCGGAACGTCAAAAAATTTACCAGAGCCAATATCCAGAGGATTTATAGAGTCCCATACACTAAATTTTTCTAATCCAAGCACATTTCTGCAAGCATTATATTCTAAGAAGGTCACAATACCTTCATCAAGATAGGAAAATTGTGTCTGATTGATATTTACATAGAAGGGAAAATAATTATGAGCCAGTTCGTGTGTAAAATTTGCATAATTCTTTATTGTATCCTCTGTATTACAGGAATAATTCCCAAATGAAGGAAATTCCATAGCACTGTGCCATCCACGGTTAAGCCCGTTAAATGCTGTGTAAGTTTTAAATGGGTATGGGATTCCGACTCTGTCTTCTGAATAATACTTAACGCATTTTCCTAATAACTCAGGCATTGCATCAAAGTATTCCTTAGAATAAGGATGAGAAACAACATTTATTAATATTTGTTTTCCATTATTTAGTGAAACAGCAAGGGCATCCCATAAATGATGGTCGCTTAATCCAAATGCAAAATCATTTACATGGTTTGACTTGAAAACCCATTCTGAGGTTTCTTTTTTTGCTTGTGAATGCCCATTGTATTCTTCATCTATAATGTGTGCAAGTTTTCCACTTTCAAATGCAAGATCAATTCTTTGAATAATTTCTTCAGATAAAACTTCATGGAGATTCTGCAATTCTCCCGTTGACCATATATAATAATTTCCCGGCACCTTTATTTTAACATGAAAATCTGCATAATCATTATTGACCTCATGACTGCCATCATATCCGAACCTGTCCCATCCAAATATATCATCATAAACAGCAATCCTTGGGAACCAGTAGGCAATAAAAGCTGATGTGCTGTCATATTCCCCAAAGCGAATGAATGTTCTTTCGGGAATATGGAATTCCCAGCTTAGTGAAAATGTAATGCTATCCCCGGGTAAAATCGGTTTGTCAAGATTTATCTTTAACAGTGACTTCTCTCTTTGGATTCTTTTATCAATATTCAGATCAATATCTTCATTTCCGATTTTCATTTCGAATAATATCATCCCTTCTGTAACATCCGTAGGATGTATATACCTGTCTCTTGGATTTCCTTTTTTGTACATGTCCTGATGAAGTTGCAATGTTATTGAATGTAATGTATCAGGACTGTTGTTTGAATAAACGACCTGTTCTGAACCTCTTAGCAGATTAAGTTCAGGAAATACTTCCGCCTGTATATCATAAGTGGCAGAATTCTGCCAGTAGTTCTTCCCAGGCGCACCATCAGGGGACCTGGTCTTATTATTATATGCATACTGAAATTCAAGAGGAGAGTACAAGCTTTCCTGTGCAAGTATTGTATTAATAGAAATACAAAGCAGGATTGATGTTTTGAGTAATATTCTGATTGCTTTCATATTAGTTGAATTTTTAGTTTTGTAATTGTGTTGCAGCTAATGAGAGCGTAAACGCAGTTCCGCATCGCAGGGCGATCCCGTGCAAACTTGTTTGCACCGGGAGTAAAGCCCGAGAAGCGGGACCAAATTGCGTTTCACGCAGTGTTCTGTGCCGGTTTCACTCGATGTGCCGCTAAAGCGGATCAATTTATACATAAAGATAAGCAATTTGGTTTACGCTCTCACTCTGTGCCATTTCTTTTAGACCGGGAGTCCCGATATATCGGGACGAAGGGATAAAAGTCCGCTTTAGCGGAATGGCACAGAAACGGTCTTGGTATATGGTTAGTTGGCTATTTTAATGCTCTTTCTTATCAAGTTACTATTTACGCTGAATAAAAGTACAAAACTTTCGCAAACCACTATCCCGCCAATTAACTATATACCATGTTGTGCCTTCGTGCTTTCTTATTACTCAATCAGTGCGTTTGGAAAGCCACACTCTTTGGCTGGCTTTGGTTTGTGTATAGCCAGAAGTGGCCAGCCAATGTGTGTGGCTTTAGTGTATGCTTACACTGTATTTGTTTTCCAAGAAACTATCAATTTGATTTTTATTATTCGTTGATAATACAAAGTTTTTCTCATCCTCATCTAATTCACAAATCCCAAAATTTTTAACATAATTTTTTGCATAAGAAAAATAACCTGCAGAGTATGGCTTACTCGTATGCTTTATGTAATAGTCAAACACACTTGATTGCAGAATCTTCTTAAGTAAAAGTAGTTCATCCTTCGACTCAGAAAAAATGGCATAACCGCAATAAATTAACATATCCATCTGATCTGTGTAAATAAAATGAGGTTCTCTAGCCATATACGGAAACATTAGCTTATATCCTATATCTGTAAGAGCCTGGGTTCTTCCGAAGGCGTACCATGCACCATAGTCGCCATTTCCTTTATCTCGTTGAAGTAAGTCCTTCTTGAAGTCTAACAAATAGGAGTATGCATTTGGATAATTGCCCTTGAAGTAATCTTCATCCATTAGACGTAAAGGTGTAATGCCATTTGTATATGGGTAAATCAATTTTTCCTTTAACTGCTCGATTTCGTTTTCATGTTTTAGGATGTTGGGCTTAATAATGTCTCTGCAAATATCCTTTTCTATTTTATATTCTTTGCCCTTCTTATGAAATATGAAATAGTTCTTAGTTTCTCGAATAGGACGGAAAATGTAGATGTTATTACTCAATGTAGCAATGCCGTTTTTAATAATGTACAGATCGTCCAATGAAGGTCCACAATTTTCGATCTTATTTATATTCTCTACTACTTTCGAATTACTCAGCACCCATCCTCTATGAGAATTGACTGATTTGTATGGGATTTTATGAAAATCAGCCTCTTTAATCTTTCCTAATTGACTACTTGATGATCTTATGAAGGCTATGTTTCTACTCGGTTTATTCGATATAAGGCAGATACAGGTATATGCTGATTTGCTACCAAATATCTTTTCATGTCCAAAGTCAATGATTTGAAGGTCAGCCGACTTTTCTTTGAAATACTTTCTCAATGCACGGGCATTCATACTTTTATAAAAGGAGTTGACGGTGATATAGCCTAAAATACCATTGGGTTGTAAGTATTTCTGGCCGATTTCAAAAAAAGGAATATAAAGATCGGGGTTGCCTGATTTTGTCACCGACCAATTGTTAAGCAGTTTTTTTGTTTGTTCTTCAAGGTTTTTTGCCCGGACATAAGGTGGGTTTCCAACTATTAAATCAAATCCTTTGTTTTTCTTAATTACCGGAACATGATTCAACCAATCAAAACTCAGCGCATTAGCAACATAGAGATTAAATGAAAACTCCTTTTCGTCCTCTCCTTCTGAAACTGCCAAAAGTGAAAGCAGGATTTTTGTTCGATTAATGCTACTGGAACTTATATCAAGTCCGTAAAGATTATTCTTAAATATTTCTTTGTATGAGTTCCCTATTTCCAAATGCAATTGCTTTGCAAGCGTATATAGGAAGGCACCACAACCGCATGAAATATCACCAGCTATTATTGATTCCTGCCGTTTCTTTACTTTGGTAAGGGTTTTCTGAACAATAAAATCCTTGATGTTTTTTGGGGTGTAAACTGCTCCGTTTATTGTTTGTTCTTTAGCAGGGATAGCTAATTCAAATGCTTGTATCACATCCACCATTCCAAACTGTGTAACAAAGCTTTTCATTATTGATGATGTCAATTCTTTGTCTGATAGCAATAAGGATTTGATAAGAGTATTGTTTTTAACCTTGATAGAATTTGTGTATAGGAATAAGGTTACTACAATTTGGTTGAGCTTGTGCTCGTTTTCCTTAAATTGTTTCAATATGTGTTTGATCTCTTTCTGCATAGGTTTAATCGAGCATTTCAATTCTGTTTACATTTCTTCCTCTTCTTTCAAATTCTGCTATCTCATCATCAGATAATTTGTACAAACGATACACGAGTTTGTCTAGTCTTGACCAATTACGTTGTAGTGAACCTGATAATGTTCTTTTTTGTGCTGGTGAAGCTGTAATATACCGTTGTTGCTGATCAGCAATATTCTTTGATACTTCTGCTAGTTGATGAACATGTCCATCCTTATTGGTACGGAAGTTCTCAGAAGGAAATGGAACAGGCTCTAAGAACTGCTTATTGAACTTGAAATAACCATTGGACTGTGGATTGGCTATGGATCTTGCCAATACTGAAAATATGGTTGAATTAATTATAGCTGATAAAGCGTAAAGATTCTCGCTATTTACTTCTGGTAGTTCCATGAAATACACGTTCGCATTATCGCAATAAGCCTTATCTGAGAAGGTAACTGTTGCAAAAGTGTCCAGAGTAGTCATAGGGATTAATACTTTCGGATAGGTCGCCCCATGATTTTGCACCCTTGTAAATAAATGCCAATGTTCATTAGTATATTGATCAGGAAATTTACCGGGAAGTGTTTCTACTTCTAATTCAATTCTTGCCCTATGTCTTTTCAGGTATGCCGCAGCTAAAGGGAACCGACTATCAAACTTAGGAAATGGAATTTCATGCACGCCATTATCATCTACATCATAAGGAAAGATCACGAAGAAATCTGCGTTGTCATTCCTGTAAGGGTAAAACTTGATATTGCAAATTAAGGGCCTACATGCTTCAAGTTCAATTTCAAAAGATTCTTCAAGATGAGACTTGCCTGTTAATATGCCCTCTCTTATTGAAATTGGTTTGATATGATAGACTCTGTCCCATAGCACCTGTATTCCAACATGAATTTTCAAGAAATCACCGAGACTACCTGCATCCAATAATCTTGTTCGGATAGATAGTATTTCAGGGTCGTCAAATACCCAGGGGGTGGCAGCAATGGAATTGGAAGGCAAAATAGTATATGCTTCCGGATTTAATTCCGGTGCCTGGGTCTCTCGCAATTCAACAGCAATTGTTTCAACGCTACTGGTAAAGTTTTTATAGTAGAAAGAATCTGGACTTGACTTATCAAGAATAAGAATCGCTACATAAGTAATCCGATCTTTGAATATCTCGGTTGATTCAAAATCGGTTATTGAATAGACAAGATTATCCTGTGTTATTATTTCACGTATCTTTTTGCCGTAATCCGTTTTAAAAAATCTCTTTTGAGCCACAAATCCTAATCGTCCTCTAGGGTTAAGCAAACTAATGCCCCTTTCAATGAACGGAACTGCTAAATCAATTTTGCCATTCTTGGAAGAAGGAAACTTATCCTTAATGTATAAGTGCATGAAGGGTAAGTCAATATTGTAATTTTTTACTTCAACGTAAGGCGGATTCCCAATTATGTAGTCGAAACCGGCTTTTGCCCCAAAAACAAATGGAAATCCATTTTCCGAACCCCAGTCGAAAGGATTGGTTTTTAACAGTTCTTCTTCATTTTCAGCTAATGTGGGAAATTTTTCGACAATATCATTTGAAACCAATGAATTACCGCATCTGATATTATTTCCAACACCATGTAAAATTCGGCTTCCGAAAATACCTATCTCACCAAAATACTCGGGATAATCGGGTACATCAATGACTTTCAATGAAAGTGACATTTTAGCAACTTCCACAGCTTCCAAATCAATATCAACACCAAAAACACAGTTGTCCAAAATTACCTTCTTACCTAAAATATTCGACAGTGTCTCAGCACCTGTTTCAATAAAAAGTGGGCTGTATTCCTCTGGTTTAGTATCTGAATACTTTGCCTTTACTACCGACTCCAGATAATCAAAAAGTTCAATCAGAAATACACCACTCCCACAGGCAAGGTCAAGTACTTTTAGGTTGAATATTTCGTCAAGGCTTAGTGCGTTGAGTTGTGCTTCCGGTATAGTTTTTTGAATAACCTCTTGGACGATATACTGCGGGGTGCTGACCGCACCTTTTGTTTTGGAATACTCGCTCTTTAATTCATCTTGTACCACACCGTCCTCAATCAATAGTTTTTTGGACAGGAAGATTTCATAAATGTCGCTTAGTAGCTTGGTAGGTATAACCTCGAAACGGTAAGGAGAAGGGTAATACAGATATTGTAGTAGTTCATTAAATACCTCATTTGGTATTGTCAAGTCATGAATTGAGCTAATCCTATCAAAAAGATGTCCATCATAATGCTCATAAAAATTAAGATATGAAGACTCCTTGAATTTGTTCCAAAAACCATCCTTTTGATATGAAAACAACAAGCAATTTTCTTCTATCCTACGTGCTTCACAAACCCTAATGAACAATATTCTGTTTATGATGATCTGAACCATGTAGCTCAGATTTTCCGTGTTTCCTCCAACTATGGCTGCATTGTTATCAAGGATGCTCTGAGCAAGAGAAAGCCTGAAATGCGACAGTTGCTCAGCAAAGCGTAAATCAGGGGTTTCTCTGGTTATATCTCTAGCCCCACTTAATGTATCAGAATAAAGCTCGTATAGGTGGCCACCATAAACTTTCTCCTTGCTGAGATGGTTTTCAATAATTTCAAAATTGTTAAGGTATTCATCTATGATCAGATAAATACGCCCAAAAGTTGGGTCTTGATCTGAGGATGGAATGTAGGTGCAATCATAAATAGCAAGTTCCTCAAAGTTTGAGATAAAAGCACATGGCGCAAGAATTGACCAACCGTATGACTTTATCTGAAATGCTGCATCAGCGTCAGACTTAATAGAAATTGTAATGTCTTTGGCATCAAGGAAGGTTAGTTTCTCCTTTGCCAGTTTGAAAGTATAGTCCGGTCTAGTAGAAGTAGAACCGATTTCCTTTAGAGCTTCCTTCTCTTTTTTGGATAAGACCTTTTCCTGTAGTATTTGAGATGTGTCTCGAACATCCCAACCAAATATCTCCAAAAATGGATTCAGCCATGTACGTATCGTTTCTTCTGAAGTCAAGTCGAGTTTTCCTGCAACCTTGAAACTTTTATATTCAGCAATGAGTTCGCCTAATTTTATTTTACGTTCTTCTGAACTCATCTTTGATGCTTTTTTGTGTAGCTAATTTCTTCTTCAGCAACTTGAAGTGCTTTGATGGCTATGCTTTCATCTTTTACTACTTCATATATTTTATCAGCAAGCCATAGAGTAACCAATTCATCCTCATTGGCTTTTAATATTTCTGCAAGTTGTATTACTTGTTCCCGCTTAGCTTTGCGTTCGCCTCTTTCAATCTTACTGAGCATAGGTGAATCAATTTCTAATTTACCAGCTACCTGGCGTTGTAGTAAGTTCTGCTGCTCTCGCAGCCTTCTTACCATATCTCCAAACCGATTCACGATGTTCATTTTTTGACTTGTCAGATATTGGCAAATATAATATTTTATATGGGAAACCTTTATAATTTTCTCAGAAAGTTTTTAACAATCGAGTGGTGGGTAAAAATAGCTCTTTTGGTTTTTTCGAGTGTTGGCTTGTGAGAAGGCAAAACCAAATGTGCTATTTGTGCGGTCGATCTATCAGCATGAGGCACAACGTTGGGCATATGAGTAGTGGCGGTTTTCGAAGCGATTCATTGTCAACCTAGGCAGAAAATACAATAGAAGCACTACGCTTGGAAATCCACAAACCCCGCCATTACTTATATGCCGTGTTGTGCGTTCGTGCACTTTATTTATTTTTTTTCTTTTAAAGCTACATATAAATTTATCTCAGGATTTTTCCCTAAACTCCTATCGTCATGTAATTCAAAATCACCTATAATCTCCGATGTCTCATATTCTGATTTTGGAAGCCACTCTGTGTAAATAAATCTTTTCATTCTGCCCATTGTAATCCCCCAAGCAATCTTACTTTTTGGTTGAATTCGAAAAATTGCAAATGTCAAAGCCGGTATTTCATATGATTGTAATCCATTTGGAACACTGTCTATCATTGTCACAACATCCCCAATTATGTATTTAAAAGTTCCTTTTTCTTTGTTATAATCCTTACTAACATTTAATCTAGCCCATGGTTCTTTTTTATTCGGAATAGGATTCTTATTTATGATATCATTAAAGTCATTTGCTACCTTTCCAACATCTTTGTATATGTCTTTATCATTTGTGTTTATTTCCAATCCAATGATATAGATGGGCTTATCCAGTTTTACAATTTTTGGATCTGATTTATCAATATTACCAATCAAAATAAAGTACGACGTAATCGCTATCAGGATTACTACTATTAATATTAATAAAATTGTTTTCATATAATTTTATTTTATTGGTGAAGTGTCTTTTTGCATTGTGACTAACGTCAAATTTTATCTTGATTATCAGTTGTTTATATTTTTCCCAAATCTATCATTTTTTTGTCAATTTATCATTCCACTTTTGACGTTAGTTCTAGAAATTAATCTAGGTTTTCAGGATGTGGGGAATGACGCACAAACGTGCCCGGTGTATGCCGTCGTGCCGCCTTAAACTTTATAATATAACTTATTAATTTAGCACAAGTTATACAATTCCTTAAACTTATCAAATAGCGGCATGCGGTATACACCGTGTTGCACTAAATCCCGCCCCTATACAGAGGCGGGATAGTTTCAAATAAAATTAGTAAAATAGATTATTAACCAAAACTATTTTACTATGAAACAAAAAACTATTACAAAGTTACGAA
>Ga0315545_1004137_pt1 | contig 12071 bp, 6 predicted proteins | sample SalMarSW160210MG_FD_203096 | JGI IMG/M metagenome (GOLD analysis project Ga0315545, IMG submission 203096) | Salt marsh sediment microbial communities from the Plum Island Ecosystem LTER, Massachusetts, United States - Salt Marsh Sediment SW1602-10 ... | reverse complement strand
AAGAGGCTAATTGGTGCAGCAACTATAAACAAGGTTGTCCCCTGCGCAATTTTCTGAGGAAACTTGGCAAAAATTGAAAGACAAAAAATTATGATTGCTCCACCTCCAACACCCACGGCTCCCATAACGAGACCAGCTATTGCTCCAATCAGAATCAATAATGTCATTTTATATCCTCTTTACGTTAATAGTGTATATTGAGTGGACTCTCCTTTTTTCATCAATCCCTGGCTGCTGGGAGAGGAAGGCAAACCAATCATTATCCGTGATGCAGATGGAGCCCCACGGGCAAGCCCTTGGCACCACTTAGTTTCGCCGATTCCCTTCGCGAATGGAGGGACTTAGTGGCACGACATCCCGAACTTAATACAGTCCACAATCCCGACCACAAAAAGCCGGGACGGGGCCAAAGCCTTATATTTACTGCCTCAAGGAACGTTAAGCAATCTCTACATGAATGTCCCCTTTTACAGGGGTGTGGAAATTTACGGTTCAGGGGCTTGACCTCAAACTCCGAAATTTGAGAGGGGGCTTTCGCCTCTTCTTTTTTAATTTTCTACTCATACCACCTCGTAAAATCTTCCGGTTTCTGCTTTATACTGCGGTAGGCGTTTAATTTTGCCTCCTCGTCTGTATAGCCCAGCGAGATGCAGATTATTAATTTTTTGCTCTCCGGCACGCCTAGGAACTTTTTAATCTCTGGTGCGTAGTTGGTCACGGATGCCTGTGGGCAGCTCGCAACGCCAAGAGAGTGCGCCGCGAGGATAAAACTTTGGGTGAACAGGCCCATGTCAAAGATCGACCAGTGTCCTAGCGACCCGTCAATAAAGAGGAAGACGGCACATGGCGAGCCGTAAAATTCAAAGTTCATAAGTCGCAGTTTCTCTCTCCCCTTATCATCCCCCCTTTCGATACCCAGCGTGGCGAGTCGTCGGGCACCATGCTCGCGGGTGCGCGCCTCGTGTTCCGGTGGCCAGCCTGTTGGCATGGGAAAATCGGGATTGGCCGGCATCTTTGCTTTGGCAAGCTCGAAGATAACTCTGCTCAATTCGTCTTTCTTTTTCCCGCACACCACACCCACCTCCCAGGGCTGGGTATTGGTATAGGAGGGCGTGTTGCTCACCGCTTGCAGTATCTTTTCCATCACATCCCTGGGAATGGAGTCGGGCTTGAAGCCGCGAATACTATGCCTCGTTTCGATACCTTCCAGAATTTCCATCAATAATACCTCCAGTTAAATTGTTATTGATTTTATTTAACCGGGGACAACAACGTCCCTGAAGTCCTCTAATTATAATAAATATATCATATTAGCACTATAATTATAATAAAATAGTTAAAATATATATAATTTAGATATTCAATTGGATTTGGGCAACAGGCTGTTTAGGCTTGACCCCAAATTCTTACATTTGATTTCTGAGCCATTTCTCAATTGGCTCAAGAGGGGCTTCCGCTCCTTCAAACAGGTCGTCCATTTCATCGTTATATAGCATTCTGTACTGGGCCTTTCCAACCTTCACCTGGAGAAGGGCTATTCTCAAGCCTATTATTTTGTTGAGTAGCTCTTCCATCCTCCTTTTCTGGGTTTCGCTTGGAGTATGGAAATATTTAAGCGAGCACTTCAACTCAATTATATAGGGCTCACCATCCTTGAACCCGAAGAAATCAAAGGGGGTACCTGTGAATTGAGGCCCTTTCTTTACCTTTTCAAAGCCCTCATAATTCTCAAGGATGTCCTTTGCGATTGGACAGCAGATCTCTTCAAATTCCTTAAAATCCATGTGCGGGTGGAGTTGACTTATTATTTTCTTGTGTTTTTCCGCATCGAACTCTTTAGGTTTTAAGAGTTTTAAGTTCTTCATTTTGTTTATCCCCTTATTCATGAGGGTAAAAGGTCATGCCATCTATTTTATCAAAAGTGTAGGCTTGCCCGCCGTATTTCTGGAGGGCTTGCCCGCCGTATTTCTGGAGAGTCCGACCCCTTTGTTTTCGACTTATTTACAAATGGACGTTTTAAGGGAGTTTCCTTTCCATTAGTTGAGATACCAAATAGACGCATTGAGAACCGTTGCAAAACACACCCAGATGGAATACGGAATGAATAGATACAAAGCGCTGCGCGAGTAACGAGACTGAACAAGCATCAAGCGAGCTATGGTTACAAGTAATGCGATTATGACAAATAATGCAAGTAAAGGCGACTTCAGGTAAAAAAACGCCGGAGTCCAGATAAAGTTGAGGAAATGATGCGTTGCCACGAGGCTCCACATCTTCCATCCAAAACGATTCATGCCATTGTAAAGGAAATATAATGACAGCCCGATGGTTAGATAAAGCATTGACCACACCGGGCCAAAAACCCATCCCGGCGGATTGAATACCGGCTTATGTAAAGATGCATACCACGTGCCAGTGTCTGTAAACAACCCACCCAAGGCGGGGAGGAAACCAAGAATAATAAAGAAAACTATCTTTAGCACGTTCATTATCTGTGACGCCGGTGGAGCTCTACGGGCAAACCCACCAGCCCGCCAGTCCGCCACAAAGACGGCGGGTAAAAAACACGGCGGGCAAGCCCATGGCACCACTTAGTTTCGTCGATTCGTTTTGCGAACGGCGGGAGTTAGTGGCACGACATCCCGCCCGCCTCGCCTGAGCGAGAGCGATGGCGGGCAGGCCCGACCTTAATCCCGACCACAAAAAGTCGGGACTAAAGCCGTGGCTTTTTGTGGTCGGGGTAAAGCCCTTCATTTACTGACTCAAGGAACGTTAAGCAATTTCTGCAGAGCGTCCCACTTCATAAGTCATTTTGGAAGCAAGGTCCCCTTTTATAAATACTAGTCCTCCTCAGTCCACTCACTACATAGCACTTCCGCCTGCTCAAGCACGGTTTGTGTTGCCTTTTCCTGTTTGTCGGGTGGATAACCATATTTTCGGAGAATGCGCTTTACGATAACACGGATGTGGGCTCTAGCGTTTTCCCGCACTTCCCAGTCAATGGTGACGTTCCTTCGAACAGCGTCAAGCAACTCATGGGCGATGGTCTTGAGCGTCTCTTCGCCCAGTATCTTAACAGCACTGTCGTTGACTTCCAGGGCATCGTAAAAGGCGATTTCGTCTTCATTGAGGTTAAGTTCTTCGCCGCGTTTTTGCGCCTTGCGCATCTCTCTGGCAAGGGTTATTAATTCTTCGATGACCTGCGCCGCCTCTATGGCCCTATTCTGATACTTAATAATCGCTTCCTCAAGCATCTCGGAGAATGAACGTGCTTGGACAACGTTCTTCCTTGACCGGGCTTTAATTTCGTCATTGAGAAGTTTCCTCAACACTTCCACGGCCAGATTTTTATGGGGTAATTGTCTGATTTCTTCAAGAAATTCATCAGATAGAATAGAAATATCAGGTTTTTTCAGTCCCACCGATGCAAAGATATCGACGACTTCATCGGAAATGACAGCCCGTGACACTAACTGTTGGATTGCCGTATCCATTTCTTCTTGTGTTTTACCTTCACCCTCGACGGTTGCTTTTGCAAGTGCGCTTCGCACTTCCTGAAAAAATCCAATATCATCCCGGATTTTAAGAGCCTCTTCATGGGGAACAGCAAGGGCAAAGGCCTTTGATAACGCCGCCACCGATTCGAGATACCGTTTTTTGCCTTCTTCGATTTGAAAAATATGTTCCATGGCCGCCGCGATACCGACAAGCCGTTCCGCCGATCTTGCATTAATGAGCGACATATAGTCAAAGCCATGGTACATCGTGACCACAATATCATATTTCTCAAGCATCACGGCAACGGCCTCTTCCTGATCAAATGTCGCTTTTCCACGACCTCCCGCTTCAGTATAATCGGCCAATGCGCGCTTCAATTGATAGGCAAGTCCGATATAGTCGACCACCAACCCGCCCGGTTTATCTTTAAAAACACGATTGACCCGTGCGATTGCCTGCATCAATCCATGCCCTCTCATCGGCTTATCCACATACATGGTATGCATGGATGGACAGTCAAATCCCGTAAGCCACATATCGCGGACAATGACGATCCTCAGCGGATCTACCGGGTCTTTAAACCGCTTCGCCAATGCCTCGCGTCGCGCCTTGTTGCGAATATGAGGTTGCCATTCGAGCTTATCCGATGCCGCGCCTGACATAACAATTTTGACAATTCCATTATAGTCTTCACCTCCGTGCCATTCAGGCTGTAACTTTACAATCGCGTTATACATATCTACACAGATGCGGCGGCTCATACATACGATGAGTACCTTTCCCTTCATGACGCTCTGCCGCTCCTCGGCATGTCTCACGAGGTCTTCCGCCACAAGGGCGACTCGTTTTTCCGTTCCCACCATTGTCTCAAGGGCAGCCCACTTGGTGCGCAGGCGCTGTTTCGCCGTTTCTTCTTCTCCCTCGGTAATTTCCTCGAATTCCGGGTCAATCGCAGGCCGCTCGTTCTCATCGAGTTCTATTTTTGCAAGTCTTCCTTCGTAATAGATAGGTACAGTTGCTTTGTCTTCAATAGACCGAAGCATATCGTAGGTATCGATATAATCACCGAAAACCGCAGGAGTGCTCCGGTCATCCCTTTCGATTGGCGTTGCGGTAAAGCCGATAAATGATGCCTTAGGCAAGGCGTCGTGCATGTGGCGGGCATAGCCATCGATAAAGTCATACTGGCTGCGGTGGGCCTCATCGGCAATGACAACAATATTTTCTCGATCGGATAACTTCGGATACCGATCACCCTTCTCGTCGGGCATAAACTTCTGAATCGTGGTGAACACCACCCCGCCAGCTGGAACATCCAAGAGAGAACGAAGATGCTCTCGGGAATCCGCCTGAACCGGCGTTTGACGCATGAGATCCCGGCATCGCGAAAATGTCCCGAAAAGCTGGTCGTCCAGATCGTTGCGGTCGGTAATGACAACAATTGTAGGATTTTTCATCGCCGGATGTCGTATGACTTTGCCGGCAAGGAAGGCCATGGAAAGACTTTTTCCGCTTCCCTGGGTATGCCATATCACCCCGATGCGGCGGCCACCAAAGTGAGTTGACGCCTTTCCATACGTTACTGTAGGTTCCCTTACCTCAAAGGGATTCAGTTCATCGAGGGCCGGGAATTCAGCATACAACTGTCGTTGTTCAGCATCAACTCCGCACGCCGACAAGGTGCATTCGACGGCTTTATTAACCGCATGATACTGGTGATAGGCGGCTACTTTTTTTACGACATCTGCTCCATCATCTTCGAAAACGACAAAGTTGAGGATCAGGTCGAGAAAGCGCCGCTTTTCAAAGATACCTTTAATAAGCACTTCAAGTTCGACTGATCCTTTCGGGGCTATATCATCACCCTCAATTGTACGCCACGGCATGAAACGATCCCAGCCGCTGGTCAGCGTACCGGTCCGTGCTTCAAGACCATCGGAAATTATCAGCAGTTCATTATAGGTAAACAAACCCGGTACGTCCTGTTTATATGTCTGAAGTTGGTTGAAGGCCTGTCGGATCGTTGCCTTCTCATCGGCTGGGTTTTTTAGTTCAACCGCTGCAAGGGGGAGGCCATTGATAAAAACCACCACATCGGGCCTACGGTTTTTGCCGTTTTCTATAACGGTAAACTGATTAACAACAAGCCAGTCGTTGTTTTCAAGTTTTTCCAGATCGAGAAGCCAGACCTTATCAAATTTCTCTCGACCGTCTTCCATGTATGAAACATCTACCCCATCGGTCAGCATTCGGTGAAATCTACGATTGTTTTCGATGAGACTGGGGCTTTCTGGCAGGATGATTTTTCGAACTGCATCGTCAATTGCGCTCGGCGGGATAGTCGGATTTATATCCCGAAAGGCTGTTCGAAGACGTCCTTCCAGGATGACATCTGAGTATTGGGCTTTTACACTTCTCTCGGGACGTACACCGTCAAAAGCGAGATCGGGGCCGAATTCGGTAACGTAGCCGAGAGATCCAAACCAGTCGAGAGCGGTTTGTTCGAGGGTGGATTCTGTAACACCCCGTTTCATGATTTTTCCTCCTCTTCATCGGTGGAAGACTTTATAAGTTTCTCCATCGCCGAGAAATGTTCTGGATCTTGTGATCGAATCAAATCCAGTAAGTCCTTCAGAACGGCATTTGCCTCGCATAAAATAGACGGATCATGCTCTGGCTCTCCCACAGCTCCGCTATGCGAGTGGGTGTGGAAAAAACGGAGAATTCTAGTTTTCTTCGATTCGTCGAATTGGACTGACTGAAGTTTCTTCCAGAGTTCCCCCGCAATTTGGGGCTGACGAAATGCAAGAAAGGCTTCAAGAAGTCGCCTTGCCATATTTGGGAAAACATAATTCTCTTCAAGGTTAACTTGAGTAGAAACCTGTGCTTTTCGATATATACGCGCAAACAAATAATGATATTCTGAGTTGTATAGCTCAAGAAGGGGATCAAGAGCACATAGTGTTGCGCATCGCCTGCTTCCATCATGAGTGCAATCGACCATATAGAAACGCGCTGGCCGTTGGCTGATATCTAGTTTGCTCTGGCCTTTCAGATGATGAAACCAGTTTCGTACCTGTTGGAAGAAAGTGAAGTTGTGTGTAAGTATGAAAAGTTGTTTTACATTTTCCGTATGCTCGCGTATGAATCCAAATGCATAGTATAAAGCATTGGCATCCAAACTTGATACCGGATCATCAAGCACAACCACCCCTTTTTTTAAATCGAATCGCCTGTCCTGTAGTGACTTCAGAAAGTATAGCAAGGCAATAGCCGTCATCTCTCCTTCGCTAATACCCTCAGCCAGCTCATCATGCCGCATAATTGTGTATCCGGTTTCTTTGATTGCCAGCCGAAGCTCACTGTGACCAAGGTATTTTCTTAAATCCTCATTCAACTCCTCGGCAGGTCTTCGGTGCTCGACGATTTCTCGCTCAAGTTTGCTGATCTCGATAGAAATCCTTTGGGCCTCGTTATCCGTTTTCGAAACCTCGGATTTGGCAACCTTCATGGCATCTTTGAGCTTAAGGAATTCATCCAGATTGGTTCCCGCCGAATCCGCTTCGAGTTGCTCTCGCGCTAAGTTGATACGTGATTGGAAATCGTCACAAACTCGGTTATGTTCAATTATAATTTTATTGAGACTTTCGATGACATCAGTATTCAGGTCCGGGATGGTAACATTGAGAGCGACTCGATCGAACGCACGATTCTTCTTGTCCTCTAGTGCCTTGATCAATGCCGCAAGCATAAGCTTGGCAGAATCACATTCTTTACGCAGTGCGGTACTGGCCTTTTCATAATCCAACTTAAGGTCATCATAGAATTCCGCAGCATTTGGAACAATCAAACCCGTGGTCGCTTTAAGATTGGCCTGAAGCGCTTCTATTTGGCCATTCAATTTTTGCATCAAATCGACGTACTCGGTGCTAAAGTGAGCCTCCAATGTTGACATCCGATCCTTTGGCATCGGTTGATCACAGAAAAGGCATTTTTCGCTGCTTCGTTCCTGGTGAATTCCAAATCCAGCATGAACCCAAGAGGACAATTTAGCGTCATCCTTCAACGATTGGACCACCGCTGAGACGACCGTCGCAGAAAGAAGTTCGACCACGGCTTTCTTGAAAAATTTGAGGTCCGGTAAGCGGTAGGTGATCGTTGGGATTTTAGACTTTGGACTGCTACGAAGCTGTGCAAGTAGTTTATCTCGATTATCATCGTTGATTATATGGGCCGTTTTGTCATTTGCGAATGCCATCTTACCCGCTCGTTGGGTGAAGTCACTTTTATTGTAGTCGTTATAAGGATTCGAACCGCTCGATCGAAGCAAATCTTTGATTATCTTAGCCTTGGCGATGCAGAATTGGTCCAGAGTATTTGAAGCATTAATGCTCTGCTGGCGTGCCCTACTAAGTTTTTTTTGTTCTTCAGTCAAAGTTTTCTTGATTTGAACGACCTGCTTTTGTTTTTCTACGTTCTCCTTGCCCAAAACAAGAATTGGCGCAACGCTACCTTCCGTAGGGAAGATGATCTCGTCTCTGAAGTCACGATTAAAAACATGTACAGGCAGTGTTACCCTGCTGAAGTTATCGTTGCTCACGTCATGTCCATCTATTGTCACAGTGACATGGCCATTCGGTGGCTTTGATCGGTTTTCCAATGCCCGAAATATCTTACTTAAAGTCGTCTTGCCTGAGCCGTTCCATCCGTAAATGAGGTTATATTGGCTAAATTCGTGAAGGTCGTTTGGCCAAGAGTAGCCGTGAAAAACTCCGCAATCGCGCATTAATTTTATGCGGGTGATTGTCACAACCTGGCCTCCTCAATGAACTTCTCCGCATCTGGGACCCGTAGCTCGCCGGAAATGAATTTGGGAAGGAGTGTGTCGCGGAGAGAGGCGAGGGTTGCGGTTTCGTCGGCATTTGCATTGATCTTTTGAAAAAGAGGCTCTATTTGTTCGTCAAAAGCTGATAGCTCCTTGTCAGATGGCACTAAGATATTATTCATATACGCCAAATTCCTGTTCAGACCAGGAACGGCAGAATCAGCGCTCAGGCTTTGTAAATCTTGACCTTTGAGAGCATAGAAAAGGTAGTTCAGACTTGAAATGCTTCCTATCTTTTTAACATAGAATGTGGTGTCAATAGGGAAAAAGTCTTTCGATGACCATGTCACGATTCCCGGATTGCCTTTTCTACCGATAACGATACCCGGACCTTTGACCAAAGCCTCATTGTGTAACCCAACAGGGCCGTTAGAACCGAAGACCGGAACATTGCCAGGCTTTCTATTCGATGCCTTCAAAGCCTTTCCATACGCAAATTCGACTACTTCACCAATCGTCTTGATCTCCCACCCTTCCGGGATTTCCCCAAGGTCAGAATCTTGGAAGCTGTCGGGGAAGAATGCGGCGATTTCTTTGGGAAGGCCGGGGTCGCGGCCTTCGGCCTTGGCGCGGACGGGGTCGAAGTCGACGAACCAGCTCTTGAAAATGGCGCGGGCCATCTCCTCCAGTGTTTCGTTCATCTTGTGGTTCAGTTCGATCTTGTCGTCCAGCGAACCGAGGATGTGGGAAATGGCGCGTTGAGTGGACTTTTCTGGCGCGAATAAAGGTATTCGCTTCATGTCTCCTTGAGTTAATTTCGGGCGAGTAGAGCCGGACAGGTAGCTTTTCACATCTGCGATTTGCAGAGCGTAGCATAGAAAACGCGTATCCGAATAATCGTTCCCTTGCAAAATATGGGCGTGATTGTTGACCCAAAACTTGCCTGATACCATAAAAGCAATTGGCGTGTTTTGAGTTTTCAGGTTTTCACCGTCTTCGGCCAGCAAAAGATACTCACCATCAAAAATGTATGAGTCAACATAATCAGCTATACCAGAGGCTCCGTAATACGGATACGGGCCAGACTTTCGGTCCGCCTTTTTTACAGGTATACGCAACGAATCGAAGATATTCACCAAATCTGCGAGAGGGCGGAACTGGTACAGATCAGTCCCCATCCCCCGCCTCCTTTCCACCCAACTCCGCCTCAATCTCTTCAATCGTCGGCAGGGCGGATTTCAGGCTATCCGGCAGAGCGCGGGTCAGTTCGTATTCGGAGACGCCGATTGGCTTCTGCATGCCGCGCAGGGCGTATTCGGCGAGGATTTTCTTTTTGTCCTGACAGAGGATCAGGCCGATGGACGGATTGTCGGTCTCGTGTTTAAGCTTATCGTCCACGACATTGAGATAGAAGTTCATCTTCCCGGCATAGCCGGGTTTGAAGGGGCCGACCTTGAGATCAATCACCACAAAACACCGCAACTTGAGATGATAGAAGAGCAGATCGATATAAAAATCATCATTACCGACATCGAGATGGTATTGCCGCCCGACAAAAGAAAATCCGGTCCCTAATTCCAGCAGGAATTTCTCCAGATGCCGCACCAGACCGGTTTCTAATTCCCGCTCGCGGAACGGTTCGTCAAGTGTCAGAAAATCAAAGATGTACGGGTCTTTAAGGGCTTGCTGCGCAAGATCAGACTGCGGCGCGGGAAGGTGGGCTTCAAAATTGGTAACGGCCTTGCCCTGTCGTTCATGGGCATTGCTTTTAATCATTGTCTGGAGAACATTTCGACTCCATCCGTTTTCAATAGTTTTTTGCATATACCAAAGGCGACGTGGCAGGTCTTTGACCTTTTCAATCAAGAGAAAATTTTGCCCCCAGGGTATTTTTGTAACAAGCTTTTGCAGATTTTTCAAAACTGACAGATCAGCTACCGATGCCACAACCTGTGGCCCTTTTTCATTTGCTGCCTGCTCCGGCAATTGTGCCACAGTTTGTGGCACTTTTTCGACAAGCACGGGGTACTCACGATAAAAACGAATCATCCGTTTGAGATTTCGCTCCGAAAAACCCTTCATCGCAGGCAAATCATTGTGGATGTCCCGGGACAACCGCGGAATAACTGCAGCTCCCCAGCCTTCGCTCTGTTGCCGACTTTCAATCATTCGTCCAATATCCCAATACAACAGGATCAACTCGGTATTTGCAGAAAACACCGCTTTGGTTTGCGCCTGCCGGATGCGGAGCTTGATATCAGTTAACAGATCGCTATATCGAGTCAGTTCACTCCCCATAGCCCAGCGCCTCCAGGTTTTTCCTGATCGTAGTTTCAAGCTCGTCAGCCGTTGCGAATTGCTCATACAATGTGGCGGAGAGGTCGGTCATCTTTTTTTCAAAGGGGATACCGTCGTCTTCCACTGCTTCGGCGCCGACATACCGACCTGGGGTAAGAACATAGCCGTGGTCTTTAATTTCTTTCGTCTTGACCGATTTACAGAACCCGGGAATGTCTTTGTATTCTCCTGCTTCTTGTTCTCCACGCCATGCATGATAGGTTCCGGCGATTCTATCGATATCATCGTTGTCAAGTTCTCTGTGCACGCGATCAATGAGCACTCCCATCTTACGGGCATCAATAAAGAGGGTGTGGCTGCTTCGGTCCTTAAACTTTCCGTTTTTCTTGGTTCGCGTGACAAACCAGAGGCAGACGGGAATCTGTGTCGTATAAAAGAGCTGTCCCGGAAGGGCAATCATGCAGTCGACAAGGTCGGCCTCGATGATGTTTTTGCGGATTCCCCCTTCGCTTGTCGTATTGGTGGACATGGAACCATTCGCCATAACGAAGCCTGTAATTCCATGCGGCGAGAGATGATGAATGAAATGCTCGATCCATGCATAATTGGCATTATTTGCCGGCGGCACGCCGAATTTCCAGCGAACATCGTCTTTGAGGCGTTCGCCGCCCCAGTCGCTCATGTTAAATGGCGGATTGGCAAGGATAAAATCGGCTCGTAAGTCTTTGTGAAGATCGTTGTGAAAACTGTCTGCCTGTTGTGAGCCAAGGTTGGGATCGATGCCACGGATAGCCAGGTTCATTTTGGCAAGCTTCCAGGTCGTCGCGTTCGACTCCTGCCCGTAGATGATAATATCACGGTATCTTCCGCCGTGCTCTTTGACAAACCTTTCACTCTGTACGAACATGCCTCCCGAACCGCAACAGGGATCATAAATACGGCCTTTGTAGGGTTCGATCATTTGAACAAGAAGTTTGACGACACATTGGGGAGTATAAAATTCACCGCCCCCTTTACCTTCGGCGGCTGCAAATTTTCCGAGAAAGTATTCGTAGACGCGGCCCAGGATGTCTTGTGAGCGGGAGGCATCGTCGCCGAGGCCTATTGTGCTTACGATGTCGATAAGCTCGCCCAGACGATATTTATCCAGCGCAGGGCGTGCATAGTCCTTGGGCAAAACGTTCTTGAGAAAGGGATTTTCCTCTTCGATAACAACCATAGCATCATCGATGAGCTTGCCGATGGTAGGCTGCTTCGCCCCCGCCCTAAGGACTTCCCATCGGGCTTCTTTGGGCACCCAAAAGACATTGGCGGCGGCATATTCATCACGATCTTCTGGATCAGTGTATTTTGTTTCTCTGGTCGCCTCCAGTTTCTTATATTTGGCTTGAAAGGTATCGGATATATACTTCAGAAAGATCAATCCGAGGAAAACACGTTTGTATTCCGA
>Ga0315545_1004133_pt1 | contig 12092 bp, 8 predicted proteins | sample SalMarSW160210MG_FD_203096 | JGI IMG/M metagenome (GOLD analysis project Ga0315545, IMG submission 203096) | Salt marsh sediment microbial communities from the Plum Island Ecosystem LTER, Massachusetts, United States - Salt Marsh Sediment SW1602-10 ... | reverse complement strand
AGCAGCATGGTTCCCAAAAGATGAAAAAGACCCAATTGTACGGCATGCGCCGACGCGAAAAAAGGTTGGCATTATTGGCGCGGTGAAGGCAGACGATGGAACGTTAGTCGCGTGTGAAGAAGATAAATTTAACGCGCAAACAATTGAGTCGTTTTTTTCAGAATTAGTTAAACACCGGGAATTTGGAAAAACCATGGTTGTTGTCCTTGATAACGCCAGATTTCATCATGCTAAAGCGCTTTCCAGTTGGCTTGAGAAACATTCAGAGAATTTTAGCCTGGGCTTCTTGCCTCCATATAGCCCGGAATTGAACCATATTGAGCGTGTATGGAAATTGCTTCGTAGGCTTTGCACTCACAATCAATATTTTGAGCAACTTGAGGATTTACGCCGAGCTGTATTTTCTAAAATTATTGAATGGGCATCTCCAAATGAAAATCTTGCACAGTTATGTGCAATTACTTAATGCGTCATGTATAGAACCGTAGGCTGCGGTGGCGATAAAACACCCTCCACCTCCACCATTTGGGTTGCTGGACGAAGGTATTACTGAGTCTGACTGTAAAATTATGCCGCCAACTCCAACTGCAACAAAGGTACCATTGCCATATGTTACTCCATTGAGATTATTGTTAGCACCTGAATTTCTTGCAGTCCATGTGCCCCCATCAGGCGAGGTTAGAATCGTTCCGCCGCCACCAACTGCAACAAAAGTGTTATTGCCATAGGTAACTCTATTGAGATCCAGATTTATCCCTGCGTTTCCTGCGGTCCACGAATCCCCGTCAGGGGAGGTTAATATAGTGCCTCCCTCACCAACAATTAGAAAAATATTTTCCCCGAAAGTAGCTCCGTAAAGACCCAAGTTTGTCCCTGAATTTCTTTCTGTCCACGAATTCCCGTCAGGGGAGGTTAATATAGTGCTTCCACTACCCAAAATTACAAAGGTATTGCTGCCGAATATCACTTCCCAGTAGTAATTGGCAAAACCGGGAGGATTTTTCTCTGCCCATGTTGAACCATCGGGTGAGATGAATACCGTACCTGTATAAACAATGCCGTTCCACCAGTCGCCTACGACAACAAAAGTGTTGTTGCCATAGGTAACATCGCGGAAATAATCGTTGGATGTAGCGAAACTTTTCAGTGTCCATGTATCGCTATCAGGTGATGTAAGATATTTACCATTCATGCCCACCACGAGAAAAATACCATTGCCGTATGTTACTCCATTGAGAATATTGTTAGTACCTGAATTTCTTCCAGTCCATGTACTCCCATCAGGTGAGGTTAAAATCGTTCCGTCATTACCAACTGCAACAAAAGTGTTATTGCTATAAATTACTGTATTAAGTCCAGAGTTTGTCCCTGAAGTCCTCATATTCCAGTTGTCAAGGGGTGATGCAAAAGCTTCAGAAAATAATAAATCACTGAGGATGATACATAAGGCAAATAAAAGGATTATCCTAAGCGCCATTTTCTTGCCTGTAAATAGGACCACAAATTTTCCTATTACTTCACATTCTTTAATCGAATTCCATTTGTTTAAAAACATGTTAACCCCTCCACTGTTTGTACACCAAATCTTTTTCTCACCTATCTCTCAGATAAAAAAGAAAAAAATTGATAAGAACTCCCTTTTTGTAGGAAGAAGTATAAGGAAACTATCGTCGTGTGTAAAGCACAAATCCCTGCATGATGGTATGGTTGAAGACCTTTTGTGGAATTCGTTGGGCGGTAATGTCTTAAAGCAAGAGAGGTATTCCTGGGGATCAAAAATAATGGCGCACTCTCAGCTCTATACCGGTGCTCATAGAGGGCATCAGCCTTGAAACAGACCTCCTCTTGACCGGTAGAACTGCCGCCATGGCCCCGGATGTTGACGGGCAAGTGCTGATAAATGAGAGGTCGGCCGTGGTCGGTGAGATTGTCCCGGCTCGCATAACCGAGGCGCACCCTTATGACCTGGTGGGCGGGATAGACAAAGAATAGGGACAAAGACAAAAAACATCGGTAATCCTGTCGACTTTTTATCGAAGATTTTCGTCTAATAAATAGGAGAAAGGCCTTTTGATGATTCCGAATCCTATCAATTATAGTAGCAGATTAAGAAAAAATCATTATCTTTAATTTATTGAACGTACGTGAGTATTCGGTTAGAGACCATCACTGCCAGAAACTAGACTGACGTGATTACATTGATACTAGCAAAAGGATAAAGGAGGGATGCATGGTGAAACTACGATTTATCCAATTTTTTTGTATGGTTGTGGCATTAACGGCATTTGGACCGGGATTAGGCCCACGACCGATTGTCGCTGCCGAGAAAACAGCCCCGGCACTGGAGGAAGATGTTCAAGTGCTTGCCTCGGGTCCCATACATGAGGCATTTGCTGAGGCTGTGGCACTGGATCCTGAGCCGGGAATCGTGGCGCCCAAGGCACCGCCGGCCCTCATCGAGGAGATTCCGCCCAATCAGAAGCCTGAAGGAGACGTTCGGTGGATTCCCGGTTACTGGGCCTGGGATGATGAAAGGAACGAATATATCTGGGTGAGTGGGATCTGGCGAGTACCGCCGCCGGATCGGCAGTGGATCCCCGGTTATTGGAACCTCGTAACACAGGGATATCGGTGGATTCCCGGTTACTGGGCCAGTGCAATGGCGAAAGAGACGGAATACCTGCCCGATCCGCCTGAATCGGTAGAAGTCGGACCCAGCAGTAATGCCCCTTCGCCGGATTACATCTGGATTCCCGGTTGCTGGCTATGGCACTATGGACGCTATGCCTGGCGGCCCGGCTATTGGGCCGCCGTTCACCCGGACTGGATCTGGGTGCCTGCCCACTATAACTGGACGCCGCGTGGATATATCTTTGTGAGTGGGTACTGGGACTACACTGTCATCCATCGGGGAATTTTGTTCGCGCCGGTTTTTTTTCCGCGGGTGCACCTTGGGTTGACCTTTTCGTTCTCACCCGGCTTTGTGATCGATCTGAACATCTTTGATGACGCCCTTTTTGTGCGACATAGGTATTACCATTATTATTATGGGAATTATTACGCGCCCAAGCACTACAGAAGGGGGATCTATCCATGGTTTTCGCTGCATGCGAGACGGGTTGTCTATGATCCCATCTATGCCCATCAACGCTGGAATCATCGGAACGATCACGAGTGGGAGAACCATTTGCAGACAAGATTTCGTGAGCGTCGAGAACAGGAAGGGTTACGACCGCCCCGGAGCTTTGATCAGCGCACAGGGCCTGACAAGGCAGGCAGATCGTCAGGACCCGCACGGCCCGACTTTGTCATGCCGCTCGACCATGCCGGGAAAACCAAGGCCAGTGCCTACCGCTTCCAGCCCCTGAGCGAAAAAGCTCGAATGGAATTCTCGCAACGGGAGAAAGAGGTTCGCGCATATCAAAAGGAACGTCAGAGTCGAGAGACCCAACGGCAGAATATGCCGGAGGAAAAGGCTTCAAAAAAACCAGGGCCGAACAAAGAAAAATTTTCCAGATCCCCGATTATGGGCAGGCCAAACCAAAAAGCGGATCGAAAAAATGCCCCGCCCGCCCTGTACAAGGCGCCGAAACCAAACCCCAATGTTGAGCCCCTGGAGAGAAAATATGATTTGTCGCGCCCGTGGGACAAGTCTCAGAAGTCGCAAGATAGAGAGCAGAAGTCTGAGGTCAGGGGGATGCGGTCAATGGACAAGGTCCAGAAATCAGGAGACAGAGGTGGGCTGTTGGAGGACCGCATGCAGAAGTCTAATGACAGGCAACATAGAGGGGGTGGCGGACGGCAGATGTGGAATGAAAGATAAAGGCTGAGGGGAAAGGGATGAGGATCAGTGAGGTGCTGAAGCTTACTCCTTTAGATATCAATGACCGGAGACTGACCCTAAGGGACCCCAAGAGTGGTAGGGAGCAGGAATTCATCTTTATTCCCCAGAGGCTCGCCGACAGACTTAAAGACTACATCAGGGGCATTCAACCCAATCAGCGCATTTTCCCGATTTGTTATGAAGCCGCAAGGGAGATGGTGGCCAAAGCAGGTAGTGTGGTGGGCATTCATCTCAGGCCCCATGATCTGAGGCGATGGTTTCCGGTGAACTTGTCGAGCCTCATCCCATAAGCCCTTCGATCTTGAGCTCAGGGCCGAAAGGTTTACGCCTGCGAGGTTGCCTGGATCTTCGACATGCTGGACGCACAAAACGAGGGGACTCAGGGTACCGCAAACTACCCCCACAACTGCTTAATCGGCGGGCCAGCATCAAGCTCAGCCTTGCTCCTTTCGAGAAAGAAAGATGTATCCCATAAATTCCATACCTTTTAGATTGTTGATATCTGGCAGCTAAAACCCGAGCCAGTCTTGGATATTTTCCCGATATCACACCATTGTGGAAATTGAAGGCATTGGCAAGATACCTGGACTTTCAGATTAATACAATATTCACAATTCAAGGCCTGATAACATTTCTCATGCCTTCCCCTTTTTCTCAAGATATCTGTAAATTTCAAAATAATCAGCTATTCCAAACTTAAAATACTCCTATTATAAATAGAAACGAGCCATTTATTAATAAAAATAAATTTAATTTTATTTAATTAAAAAAATAGTTGCAATTAATGCATTTATTGTTTATTAATATGAAAAATATAAATAAATTTATTTACTAACAAAACTTCATGTCCTCAGTTAAATTTGATATTTTCACTAAGAGAATCGGTGAAGCCCTTAGCATTCGCTCACAGAATGAACTGGCCTCGGATATTGGTGTAAATCCTTCGGCAATTACACAAGCGAGAAAAAAAGGTATTATTCCGGATAAATGGATTTTGCAACTTTACCGCAAATATGGTTTAAATCCTAATTGGGTTGAACGAGGTATTGGCCCGGCCTTCATTAATTCATCTAATGCTGCAGAAGCGGAATTCAGACAGGTTCCCAAGTTTAAGGCAAGGCTGTGTGCCGGCGGCGGATCTTTTGAGGTTGGATCTGAAATCGAAGGATATTATTCATTTAGAAAGGACTGGTTGTCAAGAAAAGGTGCAGCTGAAAAAATGGTTTTGCTGGATATTTTCGGCAACAGCATGGAGCCGGAATTCAGAGAGGGCGATACCGTACTGATTGATGAATCCCAGAAAGATGTGTTAGCGGGTGCTGTGTATGCGGTGGGAATTGACGACACCATCATGGTCAAGCGTGTGGAAAAGCACCCAAAAGGACTGGTCTTGCTCAGTGATAACACTAAGTATAAACCCATATATATGGAAAACGAGGATATCAACAGGGTGCGCATTATTGGAAAGGCGCTCTGGGTCTGCAGGGAATTTAAATAATAGTACATACAGGGATTAAACTTATTCAATTAATTATATAAATGTCAAACAACATGGATCTTTACTAAAAGAGATTATATATGATAGAGCCTAAATTTAGAATTTGATTAACTTTCATCCTTATATGGGGACATGGGTGATGAATATCGATAATCTCATAAGTTGCCTTAAGTATACTGATTCTCCATATTATCTTTCAGGTGAGCGCCTATATGAACACCCAGCTTACTCCCATATATTTCGTCTTGCCAGTGAAAAGTGCGACTTGCACGGCGTTTATACATTAAAAACACCTGAGAAAAATCATCCCTCACATGAGGTTTTAATTCCTGTTGTGTATGTATGTGAGGCAAACACGGAGCAACAGGCAAGAAAAATCCATAGGCTGGTTTGGAATCAGAATATTGTCCCTTTTCTTATTATTCTATCTCCGACAACTATTCGTCTTTATCCCGGATTTAATTTCGATCCCAGATTGAATGAAACAAAGCCTCAATCCATTATCGCAGTCGCAAATACAATAAGTGAAGTCCTGGAAAAGTTATCTGATTTTACATCCGACTCAATTAACAGAGGCGATCTGTGGACAAACTGGGATAAAGAAATCTCTCAAAATAAAAGAGTTGACAGGAGACTACTTCGAAGCCTCAAATCCCTTAGTACATGGCTGCGCGACAATGGTCTGCCCCGACAAACGGCTCACGCTCTTATTGGCAAGTTTGTATACCTATATTATTTAAGAGGCAGAAAAATCCTTTCAGATCGTAAATTGGAGCAATGGTCGCTTGATAAAGAGTCGATTTTTGGCCGCAACGCCACTTTTGAGGGCTTTTATGCGGTTAACGACAGGCTTGAAAATTGGTTGAATGGAGTCGTTTTCCCTGTTCCAAGAAAAGGCCGATCTGCCCTTAAAGTGGAACATATCCAAAAAGTGTCCTCTGCTTTCCTCGGGGACGACCCCGGATCCGGTCAGCTGCATCTGGATTTCAAGGCATACAACTTTGAGTATATCCCGATAGAAACGCTCTCGATTGTATATCAGCAATTTCTTCACGCGGAAGGAAAGGGAAGAGGTCGGGGAGCCTATTACACCCCCATTCATTTGGTAAACTTTGTCTTGGACGAACTTGACTTAAAGCACACATTCGAAAAGGGTGTGAAAGCCCTTGATCCTGCATGCGGTTCAGGGGCATTTCTTGTCCAATGCTATAGGAGACTTATCGAGCGGGAACAAGCCAAGAATCCAGCAAAACGGCTTCAGCCTTCAGAACTGCTATATCTAATGACCAACCACATCTATGGCATGGACGTGGATGAGGATGCCTGCGGCGTAACAGAACTCAGCCTTATTCTCACTCTTCTCGATTATGTTGACCCCCCTGATCTTGAAAAACCAGGCTATAAAAAATTCAAACTGCCCGCTTTGCGTAATCGGAATATTTTTTGTTGTAAAGATGGCTTTTTCAAGCCAAATGCGGAATGGGAAGAAAACAAACCAGGGAACGGTTTTGACTGGATTGTTGGCAATCCACCATGGAAAAATATAAAAACTAATAAGTTAGAGAAAGGCGATGAGTCTGCTCTTGATTGGGTTAAGAAAAATAAACAGCAATTTCCAATCGGCGACAATCAGATTGCCGAAGCCTTTGCCTGGGAAGTGACACAATATCTTTCCATCCAGGGAGTTGTAGGCCTGTTGTTGCCTGCTGCTACATTGTTCAAGACACATGCAACCAAATTCAGACAGCAGTTTTTCGACCGGATGGAGGTCTGGCGTATTGTAAATTTTTCCAACCTACGACATTTTTTATTTCAAAGTTCTACAAAACCCGCTGCAGCATTTTTTTACTCGATTTCGCAAGAAGACAATAACTACTCGTCTCACCATATCGTTACCTTTGCCCCATTTGCTGTTCATCAATTATCCCGGTATGAAGTTGATAGCAGGCAAGGTAAACAGCTCTGGAGCATTATCGTGAACGCCGATGAAATTCGTGAAGTTTCGCTTATCGATGCAGCCTCCGGAAATAGTATGCCATGGAAGCTGGCTATGTGGGGATCCGTGCGGGATAAATATTTGCTTACGTCTATCGCGAAATCTTTCGTTTCCCTCTCGAAATTTGCAAAATCGCATAATCTGTCAATACATGAAGGTCTTCAATTGAAATCGGAAGATGCAAAAGAACCGATTGAGTATATGCGAGAAGTGGTTGGTCAAATTGAAATTGACATGGCCGCACTTAGCGAATGCGGTAGAATCTTCGACTTCCCCGAATATGCCTTAAAACCGATTAAAGAATCCAGGGCCTATGTTAGAAAGGGACGTGGAGTAATATCACTGAAAATCTGCCATCCACCACACGTTATTGTGGATGCTGCGCGAAGATTTGCCGTATTCTCCAACGAATTTATCGCAGTCCCACAGAGACAGATCGGAATCGCCGGGAAAACATCGGATGTTGCCTTATTGAAAGCATTAGCTCTGTATCTTAGTTCTGATTTTGCAGTCTATCATCAGTTTTTGTCATCTACATGTTGGGGAATTGAAAGAGATAAATCTGATAAGAATGAGCTAATAAGACTCCCTGTTCCACTTGATAACCTGTCTTCTAATGAGGTTTCCGAATGGGCATCTTTGCATGATGAACTCGTTCGGGCAATGTCAAATGAATCACAAAATACGCTATTCAACACGCGTAAAGAAATGATTGATGTTTCGCCGTTGCTGGAACAGTTAAACGAAAGAGTATATGCGCTTCTAGGCATTAATCAGAGCGAACGATGGCTGATTCAGGATCTGCTCCATGTGCGGAAAAGGCTAAATGAAGGCAGAATAGCTATAGAGGCCACTAGGCCGGTAAATGAAGCGGAAATGTTGGCATATGCAAATGTACTAAAAGCGGAACTTGATAGTTTTCTGGACGGCGATATAAAAAATCAGCACCGCATTACGGTTTTTTATTCAAATGATTTAGCCATGGCAGAAATAGACCATCCCCGAAAGCCGCCTGCTGGTTCGGTTACTGTTGTCAGGGTTGAAGATCAGGACACAGAAAATAAGTTCAAAAAGATCAGAGAAAGTCTTTTAAGAAAACAGGGACAGTGGATATATTTTAACCGGAATCTCAAGCTGTTTGAAGGCCGCACTACTTACTTTGTAAAACCGTTACAAAGGCTTTCCTGGCTTAAGAGTCAGGCCCTCGTTGATGCAGATGAATTCATTGCCGAAAAGCTGACCGTGACCGGAGATAACAATTAGATGACCATAAACAGAGGCTTTCAAGCACACACAAGCGCTTCCGATGACCGGCACGAATATCTTAGTGTCTTTCGCAGACAAGTTTTTGAATTGCTCAGACGTGGATACGAACGTCTTGATTCTCCGGATTTCCAGGATTCCGAAGAAGAAGATATTACAGGTGAACTCATAAGAGAGATCAGGAATGTGACAGAAAACCGTTCAGGTCCCTCATGGGTTAGTTATTATGCAATACATGACGATCCTCGAATCAATGCCCCGGGGAGGTTGGGAAAACGGCGACTTAAGCTGGACATCGAATTTGAACGTACAGGCGCCGGCAATCATCCACGCTATCCTTTCGAAGCCAAAAGGCTCTCTTCTCAAACCCATGCTAAAATGGACAAGTATCTTGGGACAGATGGGTTGAGACAGTTCCTTTCCGGAAATTATGCAAATGAACAAGACGAGGCAGGGATGTTAGGTTACGTCCAATCGGAAACGCCGTCAGATTGGGCAAGAAAAGCACATGATACATTTGTGAAAAACACAGAAATGCTCCATCTGTGTTTTGATGGTAACTGGAAACCGGTTGATAATTTAGCGAAATTCGATAATTGTTACTGCTCAAAACATAACAGACCATCAGTTGGAAAACCGATAACTCTATTTCATGTTTTCCTTTCCTTTTGTTGATTATTAGCAATAGGTTACAATTCGATAATTTTAACAGTCAGATTTTCAAAGTAGAGGACATTCATTCAGAAAATGCTTCGTAAAAAGATTACAATCATTTTCATCGACCTGTGATCACTGCTGTATCCGAAATTGATACAACCCCTAAAAACCTGTGATAATCCCTTCATATGAAAACATCGATCTTGAACCTTTTGACTGGAAATGGGATCGCAGATGTAATAGGCGGAAATTTTACTCATTCCGTAAGTATGCATAATTCCCATATCAATGCTGAAATTTCTTCAAAATTCAGCATGCTGCTGATGGTTTAAAAGGAATTTTTTGATAATTTAATTGTATAGAATTTCCTTTTTGGACGCAGATGAACGCAGATTGTAAAGATTTTAAATATAAAGAGCTAATAGAATATTTATCTGCGGATATCAGCGAAAATCTGCGTCCTAATTTAAAATGATTTTTTCCGATTTTATCCCCAGTATTCCAATATTCCCTGGTCCCCCACAACATTCAATGAGTTAGCATAGTCTATCCATAAGGCCATGAGCGATCTTCTAAGCAAACAAGCCACTATTTCAGTCAATTTATATTGAAACAGCCTTGACTTTCGTTCATTTTTTTGTATAATTGACCCATGAAAAGATTCATAGAGGAAAATTTAATAAAATGGAAGGATGAGAAGGCGCGTAAGCCTCTTATTCTTTCAGGGGCTCGTCAGGTTGGGAAGTCCTACGTAATCGAACAAAACTTTGCTCCTCATTTTGAGCAGTTATTGACTATCAACTTTGAAAAGCAGCCCGAATTCAATAGCTGTTTTGAATCAGGCTATGACCCTGCCATGATCTTGAGAAGGATAGAAGCGCTTGCAGGGCAGAGATTAAAGGTTGGAAGTACGCTTGTTTTTTTTGATGAAATTCAATTTTGTCCTGAAGCTATCATTTCTCTTAGATATTTTTATGAAGAAATGTCGGGCCTGCACGTCATTGCTGCCGGTTCATTGCCCGAATTCACTATTGAAAAAATTTCAGTGCCTGTTGGAAGAGTTACATTCCGACACTTAGGTCCCATGTCATTCGAGGAGTTTCTATATAACTCAGGGAACCAATTTCTGCTTGATGAGATAAGGGAACATTCTATCAGTATGCCATTTCCTGAAGCGCTTCATAACAGGGCCATTTCTTTGCTTAAGGAATATATGGCTATTGGTGGTATGCCTCAGGTTGTAGAAAGCTATATCGAACATCAGGACTATTTACGATGTCAGGAATTACTATCTGACCTTCTTGAATCGTATATCAAAGATTTTCCGAAATACAGTTCAAAGCATTCTGATTTGAAATACATTGATACGGTATTTTCCAGGATTCCGCATCTTGTCGGCAATCAATTCAAATTTGTTCAGATTTCCCGTGATGTTCAGTCGAAATATTTAAGGGATGGGCTTGATTTACTTTATAAGGCAGACCTTGTTAAATTAATATACAAAACCAGCGGGATTCCTTTGGGCGCCAATTATAACCCACAGCGTTTTAAACTGTTGTTTCTTGACATCGGCCTTATGCAAAGAGCTTGTGATCTCAACATATCTCGCTGGATTACCGACAGTTACAATTTGATTAATTCAGGTCCTGTTTCTGAACAGTTCGTTGGTCAGGAAATTTGCGCAAATTCGAACTTTAAACGGGAAAAGCTTTACTACTGGGCCAGGGATAAACACGGAAGCTCCGCAGAAGTTGACTACATGATTGAGCACGGTCATGGCGTGATCCCTGTAGAAGTCAAGGCCGGAGCGTCGGGAAAATTGAAAAGCATGCATCTATTATTAGACAGCAACCCTGACATATCTGAAGGGATCAAGGTATCACTCGATAATTTCGAAAAACAAAACAATATTCAATCCATTCCTATTTACGCCTTTGGAAGCTGGCTGGAAAAAAGAGATATAGCGGGAAGGCCCAGAGCACCGCGCCCGATGTCCTAAGATCATCCATGATTCCCTGAAAAGTAGGCTCGTCTTTTTCGATTCTTTTGATCCTCTGAGAGATATTTATGATTTTCATCGTACTACCTCTCCGTATAAAATTTAGTTCTTGCTATTATTCTATAGAAGAGTGGATTGATTTAGAACATATGTAACTACCAAGGTTGTCAGGTTCACCGTTCAAAGTTCAGGGTTAGCTACTTTGTGCTGGCAAATATGCAATCTTGATCCATGGCGACATAGAGTTCGCCCCGCCTTACCGAGAGCAACAGTGTGCAGGTCTGGACCTCCGTGCAAGATCGGCCTATAGCAATAATCGGATGAACTCCTCATTCGTCTCGGAATCGAAACCTTCGGCAATATACCGCTTTTTAACCCCTGGCCCAGACCTGGTTTAGCAGTGCTTTTCATAGCATCCCTGGGCATAGTGTTCAGAGGGTCCATTTTAAAGCGCACGTTACGTCGCACCAGGGCAGGCTTGAACCGTGAACCTTAGAACTTTGAGTAGTTACGAACATATTTATAAACAGAAAGGAATAAATCCTATGGTAAAAACAGAAGAATATATTATTGACAGAACTGGATAAAAATAATGAAAAGGATCATGGGGTTTAGGCATCGACGAGAGATTTATCGTTAAGATATGGCAATCATTAAAGAAATAAGGTCAAACAATAAGTTCTAATAACAAGAAACATTGCGCTAAAAATCTCATAGAAAAGGCGTGCATTTCGGAATGGAAATACACGCCTTTACAATGATTTATGCAATTCCTAAGTGAAACTTAAGGGAACGGAGGGTATTTTTCATCAGCATGGTAATTGTCATGGGTCCA
>Ga0315545_1004128_pt1 | contig 12099 bp, 20 predicted proteins | sample SalMarSW160210MG_FD_203096 | JGI IMG/M metagenome (GOLD analysis project Ga0315545, IMG submission 203096) | Salt marsh sediment microbial communities from the Plum Island Ecosystem LTER, Massachusetts, United States - Salt Marsh Sediment SW1602-10 ... | reverse complement strand
ACTAAAAAACATCCATTGTTATATTATGGTATAGAGCTTGAAACAGGAATATTGTGCAGTGCAACAAAAGGAGTGGGCTGGTTTGTTAATCAAATTCCAGAAGAGATGTTTGCTATACATGAGGATAGTAGTATAATGGATAGCGAGGGAGATGATATTGAAGCGGGATTGGAAATAGTAAGTCACCCTATGACATATAAATATATAATGAAAAACAAAAATATATGGACAACTATTTTGGATATGCGTAAATATGGTTTATGTAGTTTGAAATTAGAAACTTGTGCTATACATATTCAAATAAATAAGGATTATTTTGCTACTAATCATTTACGTAGATTTTTGGAGTTTATGTATAATGAGCAAAATAGAGATTTTATTGAAACAATAAGCCAACGTGATAAAATGGGGGATACGTGTCTTTATAGAAGCAGATTTAACGGTAGGGATATAAATATAAAAGAGTTTGTTGCAAGTAAATATAGTTATGAAAAACATATAGCTGTAAATTTACGTCATCACAATACTATTGAAATAAGAATATTTAAGGGTGTGCTAAAACCACAATATTTTTGGAAAAATATAGAATTTGTGGAAGCATTAATTCGATTTAGTAAAAAATATAAGCTGTGTGATATGAAAGCACCTAAATTTATGCGTTATGTTAAAGATAACAAACAAGAATTTTCTAATTTATTTGAGTTTATAGGGTCGCACATTGATAAAATTAAAAATCACGATAAACAAGTTGAAAATTGCGATTTAGTGGGTGATATAACTGAAAGATAAAATTAATTTTAATTGATTTATAGGGATAAATATGCCTACTATAGAGTTTTATAATAATGAAGAAAATGCTAAAACAGGTAAATGTATTAATTGTGGTAATACAAATATTCTTGTTTGGCCGGTTAATTATTATAAAGAAAATGAAGCTGATTTTGCAATTCAACTCTATTGTAAAAAATGTTGGGTTAAATATACTCAATCTTGTGAAATATGTGATGAAGTATTTGCTTTTGATCATTTGTATAATATAAATCACACAAAATATTGTGGCAGTTGTATGAGAGAAAGGTTTGTACGATGTTACTCCTGCCATACTTTTATACACAAAAGCGAGAATAATTATATAATCACACCAGATAGAATACAACGTGAGTCATTAAATAGTGATTATAATTGGGTAATATGTAATGACTGTTATCATAATGGTAGATGGTTAATACATGATTATTCTTTTGAACCACCTTTTACATTTTACAAAACAGAAAAGGATAAAAAAACTAATTTATATTATGGTATAGAATTGGAAGTTGAAGCACCACAAAATAAAACGGATATTATTTTAAGGTTGCCTGATTTTATATATGTTAAAGCCGATTGTAGTATTGAAAATGGTTTTGAGTTAGTAACACATCCGGCAACATATAATTGGTTAAAAGAAAATAAGAATGTTTGGGATAGTATATTAACTAATATATTAAATGACTGTTATTCATTTAATACTCCAACTTGTGATATTCATATTCATTTAAGTAAAAATGCTTTTAATCGTTTTCATCTTTATAAATTTATGAATTTTATTTATAGAAATCCTAAATTTAGTAATACTATAGGGCAAAAAACACGAACTAATTCTAATCCAAGTAGATTTAAACAGATGTTTAAAGAAGATAATAAACAGTTAATAAGAAAAGCAAAAGAACTAACTAATTACCATGAAGATAGGTATGTAGGGATAAATTTAGCTCGTAAGGATACTATTGAAATAAGAATATTTAAAGGTACGTTAAATCCAAAATTATTTTGGAAGAACATAGAGTTCGTAGAAGCTTTGTATAACTTTTCATTGTTAACTTCATTTAAAGAAATGAAAGTGAAATTATTTAAAGAGTTTGTTAAATGTAAATATAAAGAGTATCCGAACTTGTCTGCTTTTTTGTATGGGGAGAAAGTATGCAAACAACTATAATACAAGCTAAAGCACAACAAATAAAAAGTTTAATAGAACCACCCGAAGCTATATATGATAGGGGTTTATTTTTTGGTGATGGTGTTTATGAAGTGGTTAGAAGCTATAATGGTAAAATTTTTGCATTAGATGATCATTTACAAAAATTAACTATTGCTTTAAATACGGTGCATATAATAGGAGTAGATGTTGATCAAATTAAAAATGAAATTTATAAAGTTTTTAATGATTCTAATATTGTTAATGCTAAGATATATTTTCATATAACACGAGGTTTTCAATTAAAGCGTAGTCATACTTTTAGCGATAAATTAGAACCAAACTTCTTTTTAACTATAGAAAACCTACCCGATGATGATAAAGATAAAATGGAAGGTATTGCAGTATTAACATATCCAGATCAACGATGGGGAGGGTGTAATATAAAATCATTAAATTTATTGCCTAATATTTTAGCTCGCCAAGACGCTAAGGATAAAAATGCTCAGGAAGCAATATTTGTCGATAAAAATGGTTACATAACGGAAGGTTCTGCCTCTACATTTTTTGCTGTTTTTAATGGGGCAATACAAACCGCTCCGCTTACTGCTAATATTTTACCTGGCATAACACGCAAATATGTAATACAAATAGCTAAAAACTTAGGTATATCTGTTTATGAAAGATCAATATTGATTCAGCAAGTAGATTTTGCAGATGAATTATTTACGGCGGCAACTTGTAAAGATATTATTCCAGTTGTGAATTTTAATAATAAGATTGTGGATGATGGTAAACCTGGAACCATAACAAAATTACTTATGAAAGAATTTACTAAATTAACTGTATGATATATTATGAGGAGTAAAAATGTGTTTGATTGTAGTTAAACAACCTGAAGCGTTTATTACTCGTAAGCACCTGAAGCGATGCTTTACTGCTAATAATGATGGTGCAGGTTTTATGTGTGCAGATAATAATAAATTATATGTGCATAAAGGATTTATGTCTTTTAGACCGTTTTATAAAACATTTAGAGAGCAAGAACGAGCATTTCCTGATAGTGCTTTTGTTTTACATTTTAGAATAAATGCTACTGGGGGAGTTTCACGAGAGAACACCCATCCATTTTCTGTAAATGATGATTTAGCAATAGTTCATAATGGAGTTGTGTCAAGTTTAGGTTCAGTGTATGTAAATGATACGTTTATATTTGCAACACAAATATTGTCAAGATTACCGAAAGATTTTTTAAATAATACAGATATAAAAGAAGTTATAGAAAATATTGCAATTGTAACACATTCAAAGTTTGTGTTTATGGATAATAAAGGTAGGGTTACTATATTTAATGAATCCGCAGGGTATTGGGAAGATAATATGTGGTTTTCTAATACAAGTGGTTCAACAGCGTGGGCTGCTGTTTACACACAAGCTAATTATGAAGAGGGGTGTTATAATCCTGTAAATACTGGTTACATTTATAATAAAAAGCAGAATTATGATGAATATAACGCTTGTTGTGTTTGTAACATTAGCAGAAAAACTTGGTTAATGCGAAAAATACCAGGTGATAGGTATTTATGTGATGGTTGTTGGGATATAGTAACTAATAATATTGAAATACACTGTCCGTTTTGTTACAATAGTATAACTTTAACTAAATATGGTATATGCCCTCATTGCGGAGAACGAATTTTTGATGAAGACGTAATTCCTTACTTAACAGATGTTGACAAATTGTTTAGTTAATGATATAATAACCAGCAGGAGATATTAATGGCTAAAAAGCAAGTGAAAAAAAACCAAGATATAGAAATTTGGTTACGAACGTATTTGTTTGATAAAGTGAAAATTCTTAATCCTAATGTTACAAGCCAAAACTTTAAAGGTTACAGTTTGATAGTGGCACGAAATAGTTTTGTAGCTATTATGAATGAAAATGGAGTTGTAATTAAAAGATTTCCTAAATATCTGTTACTTGCATACAATGAATATCGAGTACCAACTGATGAGGAAATTCATATTTGTTATGAATATTGGAGAAAAAAAGAAGGTAAAAATAATAAAAAATATTCTGATGATAATTCATTTTCAAGATGGGATATTACATCACCTAATGTAGAAATACCTATTGAAGTACCAATAATTAACAGTAGCGGAGGGTTATCGTGGGAGAGTTATTTTATAGACGATAGTCGTAGAACTATAACTCAAGATGAAATAGATACAATAAATGTTTGTTTAAGAGAAATGGCGGATAGACATGGAAATATCGAACCGACTGAACTATCAACAAGCTCTGATTAACGCTTGTAAAAATCATTTGTATCATCCAACATGGGAGCTTAATCGTGTTTCTGAGTTAATAGACTCCCCATTGATTAAATATTTGACTATAAAATATTGGGATGAATTAACTATTGATGTAGATGAGTTTATTAATAGTTCTTTGTTTGGTACTGCATGGCATAAATTTTTATCAGAATATGAGAATAGTTCTGTATTAACAGATCATGTTATGGTGATAGATGTAAATGGTCAGCAAGTTAAGGGAGAGTTAGATGTATATAGACCAGAAAATGGTGGGGTTATTGAAGATAATAAAGTTACATCTGCTTATGCTTTTGTATTTGGTAAAATAGAATGGGAGTATCAATTAAATCTTTATGCTTATTTAGCTAAACAATGTGGCTATACAGTTAATAAGTTGCAGATAAATGCTTTCCTTAGAGACTGGAGTAAGTATACAGCAATGCAGAATAGGAATAAAGATTATCCTAAACAAAGGTTTTATAGCGTAGAGATTCCATTATGGTCAGAGGAAAAGCAAAGAGATTATTTATTAAATAGGTTAAAGGTTCATAATGAAAATAGGGAGCAAGAGTGTACTTCACATGAAAAATGGGAGCGGCCAACTACGTATGCTGTAATGAAAGAAGGTAGAAAGACTGCATTACGAGTTTTAGATTCAGAAGCCGATGCTAATAATTGGTGTAAAAGTAAAAAGCATAAAGCTGGTACTAATGGAATATATATATCTAAGCGAAAAGGCGGTTGTATTAGATGTCAAAGTTGGTGTCAAGTTAGATCAGTTTGTCCTTATGCAAAACAATAATAAATTGGAACTATATTTGAAAGGGTACTACCATTACTATTATAAAAAAGTGTATATGTTGTGGTGATGATGTTAAGTATGAAGTTGAAAATTGGGATGACGTACAATTTATTAAACCTTTATGTGATTATTGTTTAAGGTGGAATTGGAATTTAAATGATGTTCCAACAAACGATAAACAAACACCAACTAACGTAACAGCAATAGTACCAGCATCCTCTTACAATAAACAAAGATATTTTGATAATACTAATTATGTTTCACAAGAACGAGTATTATTAGCTAAATTGAAATCATTTTGTATAAAATAAAGAAATAGAATTGGAGGTTAATATGAGTAGTTATAGCAAAGAAGAAATAACAGGTTTTGAACAAAAAGATCGGAGGATTGTTAAACAAAATGTTTTGAATAGAGCAACTGATATAGCTATAGCACAATGGAGTGGCTGGATGGAGGAGCACACTGAGAAAGATGTAGCTAATCGAATTACTAATTTAGCAAATTATTTTTTAGCATGGGTTTATGATGAAATGGAAGATAAAAATATACCTACACCTATTGTAAAAACCGAAGCCTTTAAGAAACTTGCTAAAGCTATTGATATACCGCAGCCTAATCCTGCACAGGCCAAAATTTTAGGACTTATTGCTAAGAAATTACAGGATGTTCAACTACCAGAAGATCAATTAGTTGTGGATTATAAAAAATTATGTGATGTTGTATATCAAAAGTACAATCAGTACCCCACTAATATTAAATCGGTAGATAAAGTATACCAGGAATTAACAGAACAAGAAGTAGGTGTTATAGTAATTAAAAATGATTTTACTAAAGGTTTGTGAGAAAGGAAAATAATTATGAGTTACGGTTTTAATCAAATTACGTTGACAGGAAATTTAGTAGCAGACGCAGAATTAAGCTCTACTAATAATGGAACAAGTATCGCCAACTTTACTTTAGCTGTAAATGGTAAAGATGATGCAGTATTTATGCTGTGTACAGCGTTTGGTGGCATCGCAGATGTTGTAGCGAAGTACACTAATAAAGGAAGCTCTATCTTAGTATCAGGTAGAATAGCTCAGGATAACTGGACTAATAAGGAAGGTAAAAAGCAGACTAAGTATAAAGTTATTGTTGATAAAGTACAACTTTTCAGTAGCCCTAAAGGTAAAAAGAATAATGTTGCTACTGAAACAAATAAGGAGTTTTAATATGCAAGAATTTGAGAAATGGTGGTTTACTAAAGGGGTTGAATGGAGATGTATAGAGGACGAAGATGTAGCTAAATCTGCTTGGAAAGCTGCTTTGAAATGGGCGTTAACACAGGCTTGTCCTTTCTTTGATAATTTTAATCCATTAATAGATGTTCAAGATATTGAAGATGAGTTAAATGGATAATAACCAACGTATATTATATTGGCAAAGATATTACGCAGCAGTTGATAAACAGCTTGCTTCCTATGGTCTTTCTATGGATAACGGTTCGGTAATATGTGATGCTATATTGCAACTGCCAACTGGAGATTATCCGCAGAAGGATCATAGTTATAAAAGTAAATATTATGGTGTGTGCTGGCATAAACAGCGTGGTGGGTTTATAGTACAAGTTGATGGTAAATACATAGGATATTTTAAGAATGAGATAGACGCTGCTATGAAATACAACGTGGAGGCTAAAAAAGTATTTGGTAAATCTGCTAAACAAAATATTTTTGATTAAGGGGTAATAAAAATGAGCAGTATTGATGAAAGAATTGCACAATGCGAAAAGGACAAGAAAGCAATAGATGAAAATTTAGTTAAACTAAAAGAGGAGAAAAGACAAACCGAACCGAAATGGATAGTAGCTATAAATACCGATGATGGCGGAATACCACGTAAAATAATTTTAAATTTATTGAAATTGTCAGATAATGATAAATACCAACTAATATATGCTCTTCAGAATAATCACAGTTGGGCTTCTATACATCGTAGTGGTATATTTAACACAAGTGGTAAAAACAGTGATGGGTTGTTATTTTATAATGGTGTAACTAAAATAGTTTTATAATAAATTTGGAAGTGTTTATGGAACATATAAAAAACTATCTTCCAACTATCCAACAAACTTTATATACTGAGTCTTATGGTATTGAAACGGGAATTAATAAATTAGATAGGAAAAGTAGAGGATTAAAACCATCAGAGTTGGTTATTGTTGGTGGTAGAACTTCTATAGGAAAGACAAGTTGTTTGATAGATTTTATATTATCAGCTAGTATTAGTAATACAGTTTTAGTTTACACATTAGAAATGAGTATGAAAGTTATTGCTGAACGTATGCTTGCTAATTTAGCAAAAGTAGGATATGGTAGAATGAAGTCAAATACTCTTTGTGATGTAGAGCGACAACGTATTGAAATAGCACAAAAAGAGTTGATTAAACGAGAAATAATTATTGATGATACTAGTGGAATTACTCCTTTTTATATTAAAGATCAATTATTATTATTAACAAAAACAGAAAAAATTGACTGTATTTTTATAGATTATTTACAACTTTTATCTCCAACTGAAAAGAACAATAATAGGGTACAAGAGGTAGGATCAATAGCTCGTGAATTAAAAGATATTGCTAAACATTTTAATGTTCCTGTAGTTGTTGCTGCTCAGTTAAATCGAAGTCCTGATTATCGTGAGGGAACAAACTTTAAGCCAAGATTATCTGATTTGAGAGAGAGTGGGGACGTGGAAAATTCTGCTGATATAGTCCTGTTAATTTATAGACAGGGTTATTATGATTTACTGAATAATCAAAACGCTATAGATAATGGACAAGCTGAGATTATAATAGCAAAGAATCGTAATGGCCCGACAGGCATAATTAAGTGTAATTGGGATGCTCAAACAATGTCCTTTAATAGTGGGCCTAAAATAGATTTATTAGGTATTGAGTTGGAGGAGTTCTAGTATGCAAGAATTAAAAATACAAGAAATTTTGGAAGTGTTGGATTTGCCAAAGGAAAAACAATGGAAATGGTGTATAGATAATTTGCTTAGATGGGATTGTGATGATGGGTGGTATTATGGTCTAGAACCAATATGTTCTCTTGCCGACCTAGCGTTTATAATGAGGGATGAAGCAATTAAATTGGATAGTTTTAATTGGGATCGAGCAGTTTTGAAAATATGTATTAAATGTGCTCCCAATGTACTTTATAGTTGTTGGTGGGATTTATATGCCCAGCCAATTCATTGGGTACTTGCAGCATTAATAGCAAGAATTTTAGGAAAAACAACATGAAAGAATTAAAATCAGTACAAATTCTTAAAGCATTATTAAAAAGTGAATCTGTATGCACTTTTCCCATAACTTATACTGATGGGCAGTGTGTAAGTGTTAATGGAATAAGTGTTAAAGATGCTTTACAGGAATTAGAACAAGAGATGAAAGATTATCAAGAAACTGTTGATTTCTGTTGGAGGTGTTGGATTTGCCAAAGGGAAAACAATGGAAGATGAAAGATTATCAAGAAACTGTTGATTTATGGTGGAGTTGCTGTCATAAATGAAAACTATATTAAAAAATGAATTAAATATAGTTACAGAAAATGAATATGAGCTTTGGTGTAGATGTCCTGCACATAGAGATATAAACCGTCCTAACTTATGGGTTACTAAAGACAATGGATTAGGTTATTGTTTTGCATGTGGATTTAAGTGTAGAGTAAAAGGATTAAATATGAAAGTAGAACAAGTTAAAAAATCTAAAGTTAATGTTAATTGGAACTGTATATTAAAAAACTCTATATCTCCACATACTATGTTTTGGTTAAACTATCTTGCTATAGAATGGAATGTTGATATTAACGTATTACGAAGTTTTAATGTAATTTGGAATACTACTCAAAGGATAAGTTCTTATTTTATACCTGTTTATAACGAAAATGGAATTATAATAGGTATTCAAAAACGCTACCCAGACGGGCAAAAGATCATGATTAAAAATTCTAAATTGGGTATTTTCAAGCCGTCTAATCTAAAAATACAAGATACTTTATTTGTATGTGAGGGGTTTAGTGATTCAACAGTATTAACACATTTGGGATTCCCTACAATAGGTAGAATTAGTGCAACCTCTTCGGGTGATGTAATTGTTAAATTTGTTAAACTTGCTCCAACACTTAAAACTATTGTTATAATTTCAGATGGTGACGATGTGGGTGGAACTGGTGCTGAAAAGTTAAAAACAAAACTTGACAAACTTGGAAAGTATGATATAATGATAATATATCCTTTGCTTGGGAAGGATGCTAGAGAACAATACCAACTAAAAGGAGCTAAATTTACACAAGATTGGATTAAGGAAATTAGGTAATGGATAGATTAATTCCAAAACAATATATAACAATTTATAAAAAAGCTATGGGTGGTAGAAGCAGAAAAATGGCTATTAAAGCGTTTTGTTTAGAGTGTGTAGGGTGGCAAAGAAATGAGGTAGTTCTGTGTACTGATAAAAATTGTCCATTATATCCTTATAGGCCCTACAAACAAGCAGTTAAAGTACCCACTTCAAGTGGGGTTTTTGAACTATAGGATTGAAAATTATGGCTAAGAAGATAGTATGGAACAATCATCACATAATTTATGCTTCTCCCCAGCAAAAAGAGGTTGTACGCCGTATCCGAAAAGGCGTACATTGTGCAGTAACTATGTTGAGAAGATTTAACTACTTGACACCACAAGAGATAGATACAGTTAAAATTGAATTGGAGTTGAAAAAGAAATATGATGAAAATAAATAGTTATCCATCTGTTTATGCTTTAGGACACGCTGCTATTGCTAACTTGTTTGAAGGTAATGTTATTATTCAAGAAAAGATCGATGGTTCACAGTTTAGTTGGATGATAGATGATAGTGGTTGCTTGCATTTTAGGAGCCATCATGCAGAGATTTTTGATGGTAGTAATACTATGTTTAATGAAGGTATTGAAGCAATAAAAGAAGTAGCAGATGAATTATGTCCTAATTGGGTTTATCGTGGGGAGTATTTAAGAAAACCTAAACATAATGTATTAACTTATTCCAGAATACCAGATAATCATATTTACTTATTTGATATAAATATAGGATTAGAACAATATTGTGATCGTAAATCTGTTTATACAGAAGCTATGGGTTTAGATTTTGAACCTGTTAAAACTATATATGAGGGAGATGGCTCTAAAGTAGATTTTGAATATCTTAAATCTCTACTGGATACAGAAAGTATTTTAGGCGGAACTAAAATAGAAGGATTAATTATTAAAAATTATGAACAGTTTGGTAAGGATAAACATTGTCTGATGGGTAAGTGGGTTAAAGAAGAAATGAAAGAGAGAATGTCTAAAGGTGGGGGTAAATTTAATCATAAAGATATTATTTTTACTATTGTGCAATCACTTAGAACAGAAGCAAGATGGCAAAAAGCTATACAACATTTGGGCGAACAAGAATTATTAGTAAATGAGCCTAAAGATATTGGACTTCTTATGAAGGAAATTAATCTTGATGTATTAAAAGAAGAAACAGATTATATAAAGGATAAACTATTTAAACAGTTTTGGCCTCAGATTTCAAGAATGATAACTGGTGGATTTCCAGAATGGTATAAAGAATGTTTAGCTAAACAACAATTTAATAAGGAAATATGATGATTGATTTTACATATCTATGCCAACCCCCACGCAAATGGACGTTTGAACAACCAAAACTTAAACAATGGGTGGAGGGGTGGTGTATTGGTAAAGTATTAAATCTGTTTGCTGGTAAGGTTAAACTAAATGTAGATGAATTTAGAGTAGATGTATCAAATGAATTTAACCCTAATTATTGTATAGATGCTTATGAATTTGTAGAGATGGCAATTATACATGGTTGGGATTATCAAACAATAATTCTTGATCCTCCATATAACCTTCGTCAAGCAAGGGAAAAATATGATGATAAATATATTGGTAGTTTTACTAAGATAAAAAATCTACTACCTGAATTATTATATCCTAAAGGTAGAATTATTACATTAGGGTACGCTTCAGTAGGGATGAGTAAAAGTAGGGGATTTGAGAAGATAGCAATATGTTTGGTTTGTCACGGAGGGGATTATAATGATACAATAGGATTAGTAGAGGAGAAAATATAATGACTGAATTTGAGAAATGGTGGAATACACCAGAAAATAAAGGTTACTTTGCTGATGAAGGATATTATAATAAGTCTGGCGAAGCGGCTTATTGTGCATGGAAAGCGGCTTTAGAATGGGTATTATCATATTATGATAAAGAAAATAAAGATTCAATTGAAGATTATCATTTTGCAGAATCTGGAGCATGGTTTTTAATTGATAAAGAATTAAAGGAGTTAAATAATGAGTAATGAAAATTCAACGAAGTTAGTAGGTGGGGTATTTATTTGGACTGTAATACTTTGGGTAGTTATTATATTCGGAGCAATGATATTTGTATCTGTGTCAGGTTGTAGTATATTACAACGTACTCCTAATCCTACTTATATACCACCAACAATAATTACTAAAACTATTCAATCAACAGATTGGCTTACCTCAGTATTTCTTATTAGTATTGTATTAAGTATCTTTATTGGTTTAAATAATTTAAAGATAGGGTGGTTAGCTGCAATAGCTGGAGTAACGGGATTAGTATTAAAGATGGGTATTACTAATACTTGGTTATGGGTAGTAGCAGGTGTATTTTGTTGTGTAGTATTTGGTGTATTAGTATTTACTATTATAGTACGTAATAAAGCATTAAAGGAGATTATTAAAGGAGTACAAGAATTTAAAGATGATTGTATAAAAATGAAATTAAATAATACAACTGATACTCTTAAAGAATATTTATCTGCTCAATCTGATTCTACTAAAAATATTGTTAAGCAAGTTAAAGAAACATTATAAATAAAAGTGAAAGGAGAATAATTATGTTTACAATACTTATTGTTGTTTCGGCATTTGTAGCTGGTATATTGCTTGCTGACAAAACAAA
>Ga0315545_1004127_pt1 | contig 12102 bp, 41 predicted proteins | sample SalMarSW160210MG_FD_203096 | JGI IMG/M metagenome (GOLD analysis project Ga0315545, IMG submission 203096) | Salt marsh sediment microbial communities from the Plum Island Ecosystem LTER, Massachusetts, United States - Salt Marsh Sediment SW1602-10 ... | reverse complement strand
GCATCTTGAAAGTTTGGTCTTCCAAAACAGGTTATAGAGTTTTTAGTATGGTAACATCATCTGAAAAATAGGGGTGGGTCAAAATTCAATGGCGAAGACGGGTCAATTTTACTTGACGATCAACATTATTAAATCGTTTATATCTAATCCAGTAACTTTTATTTGTAATTCTTTCATTTTTTATTCCTTTCAATATTCTCCCAATCTATATCAAGTAGCTCTGTACCAGCTTTTGTAATTCTAAAACCATGTTCTCTAACACATATCTCATAGCCTTTTTCTGTCTTAATATCTACGCCCTCAACATTTTTTATAGTTCTGTATCCTTCTGTTGAGGCGTATTTTCCCTTGCCATAACCTAGTCTCATTTGATTTCTCCTATCTTTATTTATATTCTCTCATTATACTACCTCTATCTTCTTAGAAACTACTTTAAGTAAATGTAGTGCAAAAACTCTCCAAAAGTTAGATATATTTTTCTCTAAAAATGCTTCCATTATGTTTTGATTTTCTATAGTACTTCTACCTTTCATTGCTACTTTCAACCAATCAAAACATCCATCGGCTAACAATACTCCTAGCTTCCCATCCGTAACACAAGAAGAACATATATATATACCTTTCATATCTTCTTCATCTCCAGCCGAACCCCAAAATACCCCACGGTCTCCCATTTTCCCACATATTTGACAATCATGTATTCCGACTTCCTCGCTGCTTGCTAACATTGTTTTCTCCCGTTATTTTTCTACGCTATCGCTAATATCTTCACTGCATTCCGGACACTCAATCGAGACTATCTCTGAGAATTCTTCGCCCATACGTCTCTTAATCATTTCATATTCTACAATTTTATTCCCTTTTAAATATCCTACTGATGAAGATCCGTAATCAGAAGTAATATCTACGTGGTCTATTTCTTTATTGCACTTAGGACATCTCATTTTATGCTCCTTTATTCATCTATAGCAGTGCTAATATCTTCGCCGCACTTTGGACATAAAATCCCCGTTGTGCTTTCTAGAACTCTTACGTTTCCATAAGCTCCTACTCGATTACTTGTCCCCTCTAAGAATCCCTTTCTCAGAGCTTCTGTATAAACACAAACATAGCTTATTTCTTTTTTACATTTTGGACATTTCATTTTTTTGCTCTCCGATAACCATATTCTTCTTTTAACACTTTCGCTATAGCGGTTTTAACTAAGATATTCCAGTTAAAAGAATCCCAGTCTATATTCTCTTCCACTTCTTCAAGTTCTTCGTCTGATAAGATAATTTGAAATTCTTTGTTTGCTATAGCTCGTATATCTCTTTCTCCAATATAATAAGAAATTTTATAGCCATCTCCATAAACTCTGTAAAGTTCTCCCGCTGTATAAAATCCCATTTTGTATCATCTCCTTTCTTTTTAAATATTTTTGCCTCGCATATTGCTCCAATCATAATAATGGTCAACAGATTCGTAACTATATTGTTTTGCGTCAGGAACAGACTCATTCACCGAAATTATCTTAGAAAAGATATAACCATTTACCTCTAAACCATCGATTCGATAAAAGAATTTCCCATATTGTTGATCTGCTTTTTTACTCTTAACTTCTAATTCAGAGTAGCTATCCGAATGATATTCTATCTTCAATTTTTCTTTGCCATTCATCTTCTTAGTTTTTGAAAATAGTAATGTGAAGAGTTTTGCCTCGCCATAGTGCAAATGCGCTATCCACTTTTTGGAGCTTATACTATTCTTAAGTTTGTAGGCATAAGTTACATCTACACTGTCATCTTTTTGTTTTACATAGATTTTATGAGTTGCGTAAATGTAGAAATCTCCCGACTCGCCGCTATGTAACCTTATGTATCCCGCCTTGGCCAAAGTATCTTTTATCTTTTTCTTTTGCTCTCTTTCTAAATCAATATATGCTGCTTCCATTGACTTTTCTCCTCGATCTCTTAATAACTCGTATCAGCTTCTCTTATTCTTTTGAAGATATAACCCAAACGTTCACCAAATTTTCGTGCTCTGCTAATAACGCTATCATGAGGTGTCTTAAGTGTTCTCCTGTCTTTTTCTGACATTCTTGTGTACCAATACCACGTTTCTAAAAATTCTTCCCATTCTGGGCCTATACTCTTTAGCATCTCAAAGTAGTAATTACTTAGTCCACTGTGTTTTTTCATTTCTTCTATTAGCTGCTCAAATTTCATTTTTCTCCCTCATCTTTTTTAACGAGATTGGTAGTAACAATTTCCTCGCTTGTTCTATTGTCTCTTTTGAACACTCTCAAACCGTAATTCAGAGCATCCGTATTGTCTTCCACTATTTCGAATCCTTCTTTCTCTAATAAGTTTTCAAAATGTATTAAATCCATTTTTATCTCCTAGAGCGGGCGCCTTCCTTCTCGAAATGCGTCCCACATTTTTGCGTAATCCGCATTAAATTCTTCCTTTACCCATATTTCTAATTTGGATATGAAATGCTCTACATCGAACCTAGTTAATAAATTCGCCTCTCTCGCCAGGTCCAACATCATAGACCTTAGCATTAAACTTTCTAGTAATTCCTTAAATTCTGCCTTCATATTTTTCTCCTTATTCGTAGAGATTAATCACGGCAATAATTGCAGAGGAGAGGAGCTTTTTCGCTCTACCAGACCAGACCCTCACGGTAGGGAGTTGTCTGCCACCCAATTGCCTTACCCGTGATATTCAGAGCGTGCCCAAACGCCGTAGAGATTAAACCCCCTCTCCTCAATCTATTATTATGGGGCTTCGCCCCTAGCTTCTTAATTATTACTTCATACCTTTATTCTTTTTGACACTGCTCTTTTTGACTTATAGGCAAATATCCTTTTGCAGCACTTCAAACATCGACCAAACCAACCCCTATATTCGATATAGTCTGAATAGAATTTACCGTCTGAATGAAAACCGAAACCTACTGGTGCTTTGTATATCGCTTCTCCATCGATTAGAACTTGTCCGCCACATTTACAATAGACTGCTTTCGTCTTGCTATTATATTTAACTACTGCATATTTTTCGTTCTTTAATGTTATCATCATTTCTTTCTCTCTCCTCTAATTGATGAATCTCTTTAGAACCGTAATGTCTCTTGCATACTCGATATCCAAATTTTGCTTTTGTAGAAGGGATACAAAACCATATCGCTTTTCTCCCGCAAATAGCGCACTTTTCCATTTTTTTCATCCCCATACTCTTTATTCTTCATCCTTTATTCGCAATTATCTTCCAACGTTTTTTCCAATAATATTATCCCCGAATCTGTATTTCTAATCTTTTCCATGTTTTCTTCTTTTAATATCTCATTTCCTATAATCGTCTCCTCGGGAAATGCATAGTGATATCCTGCCTTTAACCAAAACGATAAGGCCAACTTTGAAGGTGTTACAGGAACAATTATCTTTCTTATGTTCTTCTTAATAGCAAATTCTTCGAGCTTTTGGAGAAGATTAGAACCAGTACCGCATCGCTTTTTTAGGACAGAGATCCGAAAAATTGAGATGCAATCTTCATCTATGACAAACTCAATCTTTCCTAATTCGGACGCTACAGTACCAGATTCTTTATATATTCGAATATCCATTTTTGCCCCTTTGTATAACTATCGTTCTTTATTTGGGACAACAGGAATAACCCCTTCCATTGAGAAATTTCTTTCTCTCTTGTTCCGTCATATCCCCCATGGCTCACTACTTATGTATTCTCACCTTCAAGTTCTCCTTTTATATATAGCTGAACAAAGAAGGGAACCTCGTATTCTTCTCCAAAAGAGAAGAAGAATTCCCGCGCTTTTTCCTCTATCTCAAACTCAAAAACAAAATAATTATTATCTACATGTACAATTTCCCCGAAATTTACCCCTAATTTTTTCTGCATCGAACCCATTCTGTCTCTAACTAATTTACTATCGTATTCATATTCCAGCCAATCAGTATTAGGATAAACGACTACACAGAACTTCTCATCTATATATTTTTTAAGTACTTCTTTCGCGCTTGTTCTTTTCATTTTTTCTTCACCACCTTTCATTCTACTGATCGTATTTGCTTGTACCCTGATACTTTTATGACACCCAATATCTGTTTTAACTTATATTTCGCATCATAATTGAGACTGAATAACGCACCTGTTGATAATTCCTTCATATACCAAGCCCCTCTAGACCGTATTGGCCTAAAGTGATGTATTTTGCCTGCTATTTCTCGTGTAAATTTCATCTTCTTACCTCACCTTCTGCATATAAAACTCATGCTCCTCTCCTCGGGTCCCGTCTCCTTTGAATACTACTATGCTTTCCACTGCGATATCGTTGTAAGATGTTCCCTTTACAAGCCCTTTAAATTTAGAAAGTATTCCTAAACCCTTCCAGTGTTTCCAAATTGGTTTTCCGGAAAAGAATGTATCTTGTTCATCAAACCAACGAGAGATTTTCTCTGCTTCTTGTAAAGCTAGTTCCGAATCTACAGTCTTTTCCCTGATTACTTTTCCTGTTACACAGTTTATGATATCTATTTTGATCTGAGCAACCCTATTCATGGTTTTCTCCTTTCTTAGTCTTTCATTACTTTACTTAATGGACAGGGCTTGAAATACATATCCCGTTCCACAGGCAAGCCCAAAGATCCCCTGACTTCTTCTAGTTCGCTCAGGGAAAAATTCCCTAGCTCGTCCTCCAGCCCTATTACAAAACCAAAGAATATGTCTTTACCATCGAATTCTATCCCATACCACGTCCATTGTGCATCAGGAGTAAAGAATTTGACTTGACAAATAGGGTCTTTCTGTTCGCTAGTCTCTCCGAGCTTGGGTAGCTTCCCCAAAATTTCTTTAGTTAGCAGTTTCATTTTTCATTCCTCCTAAAATTTCTCTGAATGCTTTTTCTCTTATTGTATAACCCTCTTCATAAGACTTATGTTCTGGATATTTTGAATAATACGTTACATTATCATGTGCTATATCCATCATTTCCTTTATTCCTGCCTCAAGTCTATGAATATCGTCAAGATTTGCATCATATACATCAATTATTTTTCCCATCCATGTAACAATTATTGACTTCTTACCCATCTTTTTCCACCAACTTCTTTCTTGTTCTGAACTCTTAACAATGGCAAGCTCCTCTTTCCACCAATCTCTTTCATGTTCTAAACCCTTAATTACTTCTTTTACCGTTATTCCTTTCATCTTCCCACCCCTACTAATTTCTTTATTATGATACTTTGTGCGTCCAAATTTTTATAAAGCACTATATTGCCCGTTGATACAAGATCTCCTTTTGTTTTAGTAAACACATTCTTGAATCGGTAGCCTATTTCCCAACAGTCATCGCAGATCCTATACTTCCCTATTCTTCTGCTGGTACAATTAGTCGTTTTCTTGTTGCACGCTACACACTTAATCATTGCATTTTTCCTCTGGATTAACTGTTCCGTTGAATATCAGTCTTACGTTTGGCCACTCTAAAATAAAGTTCTCATGTTTTTCTAACATTTTTTCGGCAGCTTTTTGAATGCTGTCGTTCTCGTACACTTTTACTGTCTTCATTTTCCTCTCCTGCTAATTGCGAAATAAACTTTCTAAACTCGTTTATTCTTCCCAAAGATAAGTATTTCTTTTTCATACAATTGCCTATAAATAAAAAGAGAGAGGAGAGAACTTTTCACCCGCGCTCCCTCCTCTCTATCTATGTGATGGGGCTCTTCGCCCTCGGTATCTCACTCACTAAGACTTTATTATTTCATTTCCTATTATCTCTTCTGCCTTTACACCAAAAGAAAATTTGTTTCGTGCATATAATTCTTCGGGATCTTCCCATCTTAACTTATCTGCCTTTTTTATTGCTTCGTCTTTATTCTCTGCTGCTACATGATAAGCTGAATAGTAAGTTACTTTATATTTTTTCATTGGACTATTCTCCAATCCATTGCATTTTCATTTCTTCTTTAACTTCGTCTATCCTATCATAACCTCCCTCAGCCCACTTTCTTATCTCTTTCTTGGACTCAAATGTTCCCATGCATTCAAGAATATTCCCATTGTTATCTTCGTCTATGATTGTTATTCTATATACGACCATATCTCATCTCCTTTCATTCTTTTTCGATCATAATAAATGTTCTCGGTGCGCGATAAAACTTATTCGCAAGATTTTGCCACCATGCTCTTCCTTCTGGATCATCAACCGAACATTCGTCAGCAATGCTATCACACTCGTGTTCTAATATCTCACATATCTCTTTGATACTATCCACTCCCCTATCTATTATATCGTCTTGAATATCATCCATTAATTGTGACTTCACTTCTCGTCTCCTTTCTTGCTTATCGGTGTTCTTAGTTTTATTGCTTCGTCCATCCACTCTACATCTAATTCCATCCAATGTAACTTCTCTTTTACATAAACTTCCCAAGGAGATGAGTCCAAAGGACTATCTATGATTACTAGCACCAGTTTCTTTAATCCATCAATTACTTTATTCACTTGCTCAATTGCTTCCCCTCTTTGTTGACGTTTTTTCCGTTCAAGTGCCTCCATTTTATAATCTCCTTTTTTATAGGATATAGGTATCTATAATAAATTCGTGTAAGCCTTCCTTTTATCCAATAGAATCTCAATGTCCATCTAGGAGGTATATCTCTTTCGCCTTTTATTCTTATCTGCTCCAAGCAAGCTACACTATGTCTGTATTTTCCGTACGACATATCAAGATGAGTGCTAATATGAATCTCTCTATCTATGCTATCGAGAGCACTGTAATATCTTTCTTCATAGTCTGTTCCTCCGTAAGAGGCTCCTTCGTATCCAAAAAACTGTTCATTCCCAAAGCACTTATTAGGACATGTATGAGTATCTCGTAGGGGGAATTTCCCTTGGTTAGGATTAGATACGTGTTCTACTAGTGTCTCATATTCCTTTAATTCTCCCTTGACAAGCGTTGCTTTACACTTAGGACATCTCATTTCTCTTCTCCATCTTTATTTCTTAATATATGCTCACAGGTTTTTACTATTTTCTGCCTCTTCTCGTCCCATTTATAACAGGACATTGCTGCTCCATCTACTATCTCGCCGCAGACAGGACATTTCATTTTATTCCTCCATTTAATGACCATCTCTTTGTCGAATATACAACTTTAATTCTGCCCAACTATCTCCCCAGTTATAGCTTCCTTTGGCTCGTTTTATTTCTGATTTGCAAATGGGGCATTCTTGATCCTTAAGTGTGAGCCCAATTCGCCTGCCCACTTCGGTTCTCCCTTCCCAACGTGCATTTAGCTGCTATAATCATCCCTCCCTCCTTATTCCAAAATCTTATCTAACACTTTCTGACTATTATCTGTCGCGTCCTCAGCTAGAAGAATGTATGCTCCTCTTCTCGCTGGTCGGGAAACAATTATACCCTTCTTAGCTAACTCTTTCGTTGCCTCGACTGGATCTGCGCCATCAAAATACTTTCTAAATGCCTCATTAAATCCGCTAAAGACCGTGTGAATTCCCTTGTATTCTCCCGTTCTTAACTTCTGGATCGCTTTTTTTACAAACTCTTCCTTTGATAGTTTTTTGTTCGCCACTTTTCTCACCTCGCTTTCCTTGTATTATACTCAATAAATAATTGCTTCTTAAACCTCTTAGTATAGGCGTTCTCCAGCTCTGGGAAAAAATCTAGTAAGATGCATAATGGATTTAGATGCTTGATTTTATCAAACTGATTTAACTCTTCCTCACCGTATAGATCTCTTATATCTTCTCTTACCTGAGATAAAGGACGTTTCATCTTTATTATTTTCATCTTTTCTCACCCCTTTTTATTGTTTGAATATTGCGTTCTAATAAAAAGAGGAGAGAGAATCGGAAAGACTCGTTTTCTCTCTCCTCTCCGCAAGGAGAAATGCTTATCTTATAATAACGGTTTATTCTGTCGTTCTTCCCACCATTCTTCTACACTTAAACAATCCGTAAGAAGATGGAAATCTTTATAGTCAATGGTAATCGCTGGAAAACCGCTGGAATGTTCCTTTATCTTAACTTTTACATTCGGACTTATCTTGTCATAGATCTCGTACTTTTTCTCCCGTGGCAGTAACCTTATATCTTTATGCTGCTTTTTCATTTTCTCACCCCCCTTGCTCCTCACTGTAATAACCGCCTTGAGGAGTTATGATTATATTGTCTAATACTTTAATTCCTATGATTTTCCCCGCCTCATTCAATTGCTTCCATATCTTCTTGTCTTCCGCTGAAGGCTCGGTATTCCCCGACGGGTGATTGTGGACAGTGATTATCGCAGTCGCACTGTTCAGGATTGCCCTCTTAAAAACTTCCCTGGGATGTACTACTGAAGCATTGACTGATCCCAGACTGACTAGTTCCTTCTCGATGACCCGATTCCGTGTATTCAGGTGCAGCACCCACATAGCTTCCCTATCCATCTTGCCCTCTTCCTCCATTATCTTTGCGACGTTCCCGGGTTGACCTATCGGCTCGCCCCTTGCTTCTTTAATGCACATAAACTTCACTTCTTCTCACTCCCTCTTCTCGTTTTTTTGCTGCTATATTTTAAGGCTAGTACTATTGTTAACTATTTTATAAAGTTCAGGCAAGAAAACCCCCGAATTCATTCGTGATGGTTATTTCGACTTAAATTTTTGCATTTTGCATATAATGAGAATAGTATGAATAAAACTTTTTAATATCGACTATAAATATTTTGGCTCTGGGGCTACAGAGCCCGGGACTTGTCCCTAGAAGCCCCCGATTTTAATCGTGGGGAGTAGTCACAATTTCTCCTCTATGTCCTCTCTGGAGATAACAATCTCGTCCTCAGTTTCAGGATTGATATAGTAATGATTTCCTATGAGTCTTTCGCTTTTCACGTCAATATATCTTCTTCCCAACCTATCGTAGATAAGATTGCTCTCTTCCCTTACGTATCTTTTCATTTTTTCTCACCACTTTCTCTTTTTTCCGCTCTCTCTTGTCTGAATAGATCTCTAATGTGTCTCCCGCTGGGAACTATATCTATCAACCAACACATAAATTTATACTGGTCTACTCTTATGCCCATTATTTATCTCCTCTTACAATTACAAGCAGCCCTAAATTTCTCCTCATTGAAATTACCATTCTCTCTCCTAAGCACAGTAGCAAAACTATCACAAACTAACTCTTTGATCGGACTGTGAGATGTTTCCATATAGCCCTTTAAGCCGGAAATTACTTTCGCAATTAAGTTATAGTCTCTCCTTATCATTCTTTCCTCCTATTTCTCTTTATGTGTTCGAAAATACTCTTCTTTACTTTTCTCTAATAGTTCCTCAAACTGGTTATCATTACGAGTCGGCATCGTCCATCTGTATCCATAGATAATAATTTTACTATAGTTACATATACTCGGACTCTGCCTCATTATCATTACTCTGTCACCAGATTTGAATTGTTCTGGGAAACCACTCATCGCTGTAATTAACTCTGCCTTTGTGTCACCGAACACGCCTACTCCACTATCTTGATTCTGCGCTATCCATTTAATCATTCTACTATGTCCCATTTTCCCCATCTCCTTCTAACTTTTTCTTAACTTCCTCCCGGTTATCTTTCTCAGCTTTTAAAATAATCTCATTCCAGTCTCCAATGCTCATTACTCCGTGTTTCTCTAGAAACTTGTCCGCAAGTTTCAGTATTCTCAGTGCTCTATTCTTCACTTTCTTCCACCACCTTTCTTAATCTAATTTTTCTATAAGAGCAAAATCGTCAAATTGTTTCACAACCGAATAACCCCGACGGAGATAAACCCCGACGTTCTCTTTTCTAATACAGAAAATCGGTTCCTCTTCTCGAAACAAGAAACCATTGAAGTTCCATATGTCAATTTGTCCATTTCTAAGAGCTTCCGCATACCACTTCTTTTCCTTTACGTCTAACTCAAAGTTTTCTATAATTCTATCTCTCAGCATTGTCTTTCTCCCCACCTTCGTTTTTCTTAACTCTTGAGAATTGCGTCTATCATGTTCTTTGCATCAACCTCACCCGTTTGCACCTTCGTAACTAAAGAATTAGCATCAAAGATACAATATCTCCTACAGCACTCTTCCCCCTCGTATTCACATCCCAAACACTGTTTACCATAGCACGTCTTAACACAAGTTTCATTCCCTCTGGGGCAGATATCGAATGTTCTATACTGCATTTTTCTCACCGCCTTTCTTACTTATTGAGCAATATATTTCCTTGCCTCGTCTATTATTGACCTTGACTTAACGCTATCCCTAGAATAGAAAGCTATTTTAAAATTGTATTCACCATCAGTTATAATACTTCCGTGTATTATCCTTGCTCCGTTTCTCCGGTGGAAAAATACATAGAGAATAAATGATTCGTCTTTGCCTTGTCCCCGTATCCATTGTTTCGCTATCTCTGGAGCTTTTTCCGCCAGCCAGCCAAGATCATATTCTTGTAGTTCTCCTTTGGGAACAGTTCGTCCATTACATTCCGTCCGGTTGTAGGGTCTTATGTATCCACTATATACTGTATTCCCAACATGATTACCAGTGCAGATCATACTTACTTGTCGGTTGAAAGTCTTATGCAGGCTCTCAAACTTCATCCTATTAGGCGTTGCCCATTCTGCTTTTTTCATTTATATCACCACCTTTCGTTTTCATCTATTTCTCTGTAAGTAGGTACTAGTTCCCATGTATAAACTTTCCTTAAGTCTAGCATTCCGTACTTATCATCTTCTTTATAAAAAAGGTACAATCTTCTATTATGAATAAAATCATCGAATACCATTCTCTTACGTCCCTTGCGTCTTCCTTCCTTAATTCTCGGATAAAGAATATCTCCGTAGTGATCATAAAGATAATAATCATCCATAGGATCGCTGTCAGATTTATCTTTATTACAATAGCTATATCGTTTATTTATTCTAATCATTTTTCCTCTCCACTTTTTCTTATCTTATGAATACAAACTTCGTTCTCGTTTCATCCTTCCACTCCCAACCGGTTCTATTTCTAGGATAACTGCATAACTTATCAATAATTTCTTTCAAACTAGAATTATGGCCATTGAGTAAATGTTCAAAAATAGTATGAAAATTTCTACTGTGACAAACTCCTCTATGTCTTATGAATCCCTTTGCGTGTCTGAACTCAATATGGTGCGCTATCTCGTGATAAATAGTCCTCTCTATTTGAGACACTGCTCTCAATCCTGATACTACAATCCGGGGAGGTTTTCTCCTATAGTCATAGTATCCAACTTTTGATGCCCAGCTCTTATCTACTACAACTATATTCACGTCGTCCATTTCCTTCGCCCATTTTTTACTCTTAATTCGTTGGACTGTTTCACAAACTTTCTTCCATTTCTCTCCGTCCATTTTCTCATTGCCTTTCGTTCTATATTTTAGTTCCTTGAATCAGCTTCTTTGCTTCGTTCAGGCCAATCATACATCCGTCGTTAAGACCCATTCTGTAAGCATCTGCAACTTTGTTTGGTAAGTTCGGCTGTGGCTGGTTCTCCTTTTCTAAACGCTTATCCAAATCCTCTAAGAGAATTTGCCTATAATCGTCCACAACCCTATTCACAAACTTTTCTAAGACCTTCGTAACTTTGTCCACGGATTTCTGTTTCTCTTTCATTTTTGTTCCTCCTCTCAAACCATACCTTGTTCCTCTTTTAAGACTTTTAAGTCGTCGTAAATTTCATCTTTAATTTTTTGTTCCATCGTTTTTCACCTTTTTCTTGGATAAACAAGAAGGACAGCCCTTTCCTTCGTAGAAAATCTTTCTTTCCCTCTTAGTCATATCTCCATGACTCACGCCCCAGCTATCCCAAGGTTCTCCGCAAACGTTACAAATAAGGTCATGTTCTTCTGGAATGTACTTCGGATAACCCTGCTTTCTAGCTTGACTAAAAGCTTCTTGTGCAGTTATCATCTTTTCGTCACCACCTAGTGTATAATAGATTTGGGTACCCTACTAAATCTTTATCAAACAAAGTAGGGCGACAGACATTATACAATCTGCCTATTGACCCGTTTTATTATTACAGAATATTTGATATCATGGATAAAAGA
>Ga0315545_1004125_pt1 | contig 12106 bp, 12 predicted proteins | sample SalMarSW160210MG_FD_203096 | JGI IMG/M metagenome (GOLD analysis project Ga0315545, IMG submission 203096) | Salt marsh sediment microbial communities from the Plum Island Ecosystem LTER, Massachusetts, United States - Salt Marsh Sediment SW1602-10 ... | reverse complement strand
AGTCCGTTCTTTAGCACTTCAGCAGTTCCATCCGGGTCATTCCAATATCCCAACATTATGTTCGAACCACGGGCAACAAGTTCGCCTTGTTTGTTGGGAGGAAGTTTACTGCCTTCTCCATCCGCCACGAACAGTTCCACATTTGGAATTGCCTTACCAATAGAGCCCCATTTACGCTCCAGTATTTCCGGCTCTAAATAGGACAGCCGGGGCGCCGCTTCTGTCGCGCCATACATAATGAATAGTTTTGCAGGAGCGAAAACTTCAGCTACCTCTTTCTGTACAGGTGGCGACATCGCGCCACCTGCCTGGGTTACATAACGAAGTGAGTCAAACTCATACTTGCGCACCGCTGATTTCTTCAGCAGAATCAGAAAAGTCGAAGGAACCCCAGCAAAACCAGTTACCTGAGTCTTTTTCATAGTTTCCAGAATCACCTGGGGAAAAGCAAACCTGTTGTCCAGTACTACCGAGCCACCAACAAAAAAATGCGTATTCAACAAAGACTTACCATAAATATAATAAAACGGTAAAACTACCATGATGCGATCCTGATCCGTCAACTCGAGATATTCAACAATAGAACGAGTATTGCTGACAAAGTTAAGGTGGGAAAGCGTAGCTCCTTTGGGTTTGCCGGTACTGCCGGATGTATATACAATAGATGCGATATCAACATCAATACATCTCACGCTGGGGTGGGTCCCCTGACCCTGCTCGTATATTCCTTTTAGGTGTATCTGACTACAGTGCTCAATATCTTCGTAAGCTGACATATCTTCCTGATCAATAATAACATCCTTTAAGCCCGGCGTCTTTCTCAAAGCCGGTACAAGATAACGGGAGTACTTTTGATGGGTGATAATGGCCTTAGCACCGGAATCATTCAAGGTGTAAACCAACGAGTCTAAGGTAACCTCGGTATTTAACGAAACCTCAATCGCTCCGATTTTAAGAACGGCAAAATATGCGATTATGTAGTCAAAGGAGTTCTCGTATAGTATAGCGACCCTGTCACCTCTGCAAATATCGATCTCTTTCAAATAATTAGCCATCTTATTTGCATGAATATCTATATCGGCATAGGTCATCCATTGGTTCTTGTACCATACCGCATTTTTGTCTGGGTATTTTTGTGCCGAGCTTTCAAGAAAATGGCTAACCTGCATAGGCTATTGCGACCCTAATAAATATGATGATCCGAAACTGCAATCGTCCTATCTCCTATATATCGCTTATAAGATCGATAATTGCCTATTTGATGGTCTGAAAAATTGGGCATGTCATAATAATCAAGCAATGTTCTTTACCGATAGCAGAATACCAGACAGGTTCATCCTTTCCTTGTGTGGTATTGTAATCCCCAGAGTCTGATTGACAATGGTTTAAGGCGTTTGCGACAAAATCGAACATGGCAGTTGTTTTAATCTAACGACTTCGCTATCTGCCGCAAGTGCGCGGTAGCACGGTTCTTTGAAGTAAAGTCCCTGAACACCCTTTTAGCAGATTCGCCTGAGAGTCCTAGCTCTTTCGACACCTCAGCTATTGGAACTTGATGTTCCCACGCATAAAGTAGAAAATCGAGCTTGGCAAAAGGTATCCGGAAAAAGAACTCTTGGTCGGTCACAGGAAGGCTAAAGGTATCCGGACTTGGTTCTCGATTTCTAATTTCTGAAATCACCCCGAGAAAGTCAGCAAGTTGATAAATTTGGTACTTATAAAGATGTGCGAGTGCTTCTATATCCGTACCGCCATCGCCGTACTTACAGAAATCGCCAAGAATGAACTCTGTTCGATTGGTCGTTCCGGCCACGATTAGATTACGCCGTTCGGCCTCTGCATATAGATGAATCATACGAGCTCTAATCTTGATGCTTGCAAAAGCTGTAATGGTTCGGAATTGCTCTAAGCTTAAACGTTTCTTCTTCACAGAACCATCCGGCAGCTTTACTTGGAGAACATAAAAACTAAAAGAATCCCGCTCAAGAAGATCGGTGGGCAGCACTATATTGTATTTGCAGTCAGCAGAATAATCCGGCACCAGCTTTTTGATAAACTCGTCACGCCAATTGTAGGAAACCACACTATCTACTGTAGGCGTAATATCGATCTCACGAAATTCTATGCCGAGAGCCTCAGCATGGGTGATTGCGTACTGAGGGCTTATAGGATTCGATTCCTTTTCAGGTAGAACCAAGCCGACTACTTTATCTCTATCCACGGCCCGCACAGCAATTGCCGCCATTACCGCGGAATCAACACCACCACTAAGTCCAATCACGATGCCTTCACGCTTCATTGCGTGTACTTGCTGTTGAATGAATGAGCAAATACGTTCAACCTCACTTCTGCAGTCAATCCTGAGAATGTCCTTGTGAAAATCCATTAAAAATCCCCAAAACACAAAATATAGTTGCAAGTTAAGAAACTTCTCTGTGGTAGACGATCCAGAAGGTCTTGTCCTACAGCTTGTCTTGGTCCGTGACGGCCTCAGAGACGCCCTGCCCAGAGGACTTCACTTTGTCTGCCAAAAAGCTGTCGATATTCTTGAGACTGTCAAGATTCTCCGGCACCAGTTCATCATCCTCAATCTTAATGCCGTAAGTCTGCTCCAAGAACATTACCAGTTCCAGGATGCCGGTCGAGTCAATGATGCCGTTTTCCATAAACGAGGTATCATCACCGAGAACTTCACCATTACCAAAGAGGAAATTTTCAATTATAAACTCTCTCACTTCAGAATTATAATCCATGTCTTTCTCCATCCTTCCAACACCAAAATCTTTTCTACCAGCACCCACACGTCGGTATTGTAGCTAAAGCTGCCATGGCAGGTGATAGTACGCAGTTAACTCTTCGCCGCCTCCACGGAAGTGTTACCCTCATCATGGGCGTGTTTCCAAGCTTTTCCTACCATCGCTGTAAGGTCACGAGCTGGATTACCTCCGACAAATGCGCCGGCAGCAACGTCTTTCGTGACTACCGAGCCGGCACTTATTATCGCGTTATCCCCAATTTTTACTCCGAAGAGAATTATAGAACCTGTACTTATCCATACGTTGTTGCCGATGACCGTCTTTTCCCCGCGATGGTCCTTATCCAAAACTGGATGCCTCGGCCCAATTATCTTAACATAAGGACCGGTTGAAGTCCCCTCCCCTACTTCCACGGGACCCATAACAACATTATTCAGACCAAACCAGCATTTTTCACCCACTACAATATCGCCATAATCCGCATTCCAGACATTGAAGTCTTCGGCAATGCTTCTATCCCCAACATAGACGCGAAACGGATGCGAGCAGTCAAATCTGAACCTATATCCGAACTCGACGAATCGACCCTTTTTGATATACTTACACTTATTATAGAAACGCACGATTCGCCAATACACTCTTTTCACGGCATGTTTTACAATGCCCGGCGTAAATGATTCAAGTTGTCTATACAGAATACTATCTCGATTCATTTTTCACAACTATCCCTTATGCATCCAGAAAATTGAAGTTGTCCGCTAAAAAACATCAGCCACCTCACGGTTAAATTATCGCAGATGTACGGCGCGCCACTCCGTGTCAACTTGGCAATTCCATTGGATAATGCTGGTCTTCTTCCACCCATTCATCTACAACAGCAATGCAGAGAATAGTCATCTCTCAGACCTCTTTATCGTCCATTTATAGATTCCAGAAAATGGCGTATTCTCTCTGCTACCTTACCGGGACTCGTTTTCCTTCTTTGAGGAACAAATGATTTCAACTGCCTAATTTTCTGCAGAAGCTGGTCCTCCTGGTATGCCACCAATACATGACCAAGTTGCCCAAACTTCTTTGCGATAGCGAGTTGGTGGTCATTTACAACCTCACGGTATTTTCTCAGTCTTGGCATTACCAGTAGAGGCTTACCATGTTCCAAAGCCATCGTCATTATGCCTATTCCAGCATGACTTATTATGCAAGACGCCTCACGTATGTGTTTGTCAAAAAGGCTTTTTTCGAGGAACGCAACAGCTTCAATATTGTGGGGCTGATATGAACTATCGCCAATCTGTGCAAAAACACCTTCCTCAATCCCACCCTCAGAAATTGCCTCATCAACGGATTTAGTCAGGCGATCAAACGGGAACTGTGTACCAACTGTCAAGAAAATCATACGAGTGAGCCAGCATATTCAACTTTCTTGTACCGGCTTATAAGCTCAGGCCATTGAACCAAAAACAGATCAGCTATGTAACGAACTATCCTCCCCGAAAGTGATATTCGCTCCACGTTGGTGATACTGTCTATCCATATCACTTTCGCACCGAGAATTTTCCCCAACAAACAAAGCATACAACCAGCAGCAGCTCCCGTACTCATCACTATATCGGGCCTTTCCCTTAAAATTGCTCCTGCACATCTAAAAAATACCTTAGCCACTCGTCCAGGGTTCTGGCGATTGCACTCACCTACGATATAGACCTTGCCAAGCCTCTGCAACTTTTCGCGCATCACATCTGTGGTTGTAACAAAAACCGTCTCGTAACCGACCCAACTATCAGCCAGCTTCAATAACTGGCTCAAATGTCCTCCGGCAGATGCAGCCAGGCAAATCCGTAATTCCTTGCACTTATTCATTTAGGGATTGAACCGATTTATCTTTGCCTTTTCCGATAACTTCTGCCAATAGCAGAGCAGCTTTGCTGTCCCATGTATCATTTGCCACTTTTCTCCTTCGAGCGGCTATGCGCTCAGGAGTGTTTTCATTTAGGCCCCTTAGTATACTCTGGGCAAACTCTTCAGGAGTCCTGGCAACATAGATTACATCAAGATATTTTTCTATTTCAGTAAACGCAGGTGTGCTGACAAAAGGCTTGCCCAAAGCCAGGTATTCTTTAACCTTGATGGGATTGGCTGCCTCTGTCCATCGACTGTGTCGCCAAGGTATAATAGTAACGTCAAAACATTTTCCGTAATGAGGTATTTCCTCATAAGTCTTTTGCCCGAGCAACCACACATTCTCACTCTCAGCAAGACGGCAAAATGTTGACGATGGCTTGCCAACGAAAACAAATGAGATATCCGGCAGTAATTGTGCCAACTTTTCGATAAAAGCCATATCGAGCTTATGCTCGTCAATCGCACCAAAATAACCTACTATCGGTTTCGATATTGAGGCAATGTCTGCAGGTTCCGTCTCGTCTTTCTCAGCCGAGACAAACATCTCGAAATCTACACCGTGGTCCAGATAGATCGCTCTCTTGCACTGATTGGACTCGTCATCATACAGTGTACTGCTTACAAATATGGTCAGATCAGCCGCTGCCTTTAGTTGCTTGTCATAGTTAGCTACGACTTTTTTATCAACATAGGGAAATTCCTCGTACTGGTCTGTCTTTTGATAAACGAGCCTGGTTTTTTTCATCCTCATAGCCAAATAGCAAGCAGATGGGCAGGCGACCCAGACAACAGGATTGTGCAATTGAAGCTTTCGGCTCACCAACAGAAGTTGCAGCCTCAAAAGCATCTCATTGAGTGGTCTGAGCCATGCAATGTGCTGCACAGGCAAGCTAAATGGACTCAGGACCCAAAAGCCGGCATCCGACATTCTCAATCCGGTCAAGATACTTTTGGTCTTACGCACGAGCTTCCTGAAGAAGTCCCCACCCTGTTTGAGGTTGAGCTTCTGCATAACAATCGAGTTTATGTACAGTACCGTAGCCTGCTCGGCATATCGTCGCATCAACTGCATATCAATATGACCATGGTTATGGTACCACCAATCCTCCCCGCCAAAGCATATAATGCTATTGAATGCTGGCTTTTCCATATGAAGGGCTCGCGTGGTTTGTTCTCAGGGTTCTCAGGGTTGTATACAAAGCGCCTGTCCTCCACCTTTGAGCAATTTCCAGATGCCTACAAGATAAATTTTAGCACGTTGCCAGCAGTACGACCGATTCTCCCTGCTGACCAACGATTTACAAAGCCATGCCGGCACACGTACCGCAAAAAACAAAAACACCAGCAGGCAGGCCAGCCAGTATTCCAATCGCGAACGATGCTTTCTTAAAAAGTGCAGAATACTGCCCCGTAATTGTAAAGTCATCTGGGGAGCAGCCTGTTTGCTGCTTTGCCCTCCAAAATGGATGATTTGCGCGTCCGGCGTGAACATTATCTTACAGCCGGCTCTTTTGAAGCGGTAACACCAGTCGGTCTCTTCACCATACATGAAGAATGTTTCATCAAGCGCTCCCACCTGCTGTATAGCCCCCCGGCGGACAAGCATGAAACAACCTGTGACTACATCAACTTCGCGCACGTCATTTCTGTCCCACCGCAACATCCTTTCACGACCGAAAAACCTGTTCCGCGGGAACAATTTGTATAGGTAAGTGCTTGAAAGCAACAGATTCAACAGTGACGGGAACCTGAAACAGGTCGGCTGTAGAGTCCCATCAGGATTTAAAACTCTACAACCTATGACCGCCGTATCTGGATTAGCATCCGCAAACTCGACTACCTTCGCTATGGCGTCTGCTAAAACTACTGTGTCGCTGTTTAACAATAATATGTATCGCCCCTTGGCAACCACAATGGCTTGGTTGTTGGCCCTGGCAAAGCCTTGATTTTGTGAGTTCGCCATCAAAATCACCTGGGGAAATTCCGCCCTGACCATTTCCGGTGAGCCGTCGGAAGAAGCATTGTCTATAACAATCACTTCAATAACTACTTGGCCCACCTGCTCATAAACAGATTTCAGGCAATCCCGCAAAATATCACGCGTGTTCCAATTAACAATAATTATTGATACATCCAAATCAATTTCTCCACTTATGCCCTACAAGTTCAGAGATTGTCATCACACGCATTTCCGTTTCCCTCGCCGTCAATAAAGCTGACCGAATGGAATCAAGAACCCTCTTGTTCGCATCATCATCAGTGCGGTCGAAATCATGAGCTATCGCAACTGCGCCGCCTGTTTTACTGGCTAATAAAGCTATCCGCTTACTATCTTGTTTATCTAAAGGCCACGTGTCACCAGAAACCAAAGTCCAATAGAAAATGGGTATTTTACGAACCCAAAGATATAACAGACAAACCAAATTGAGCTTCCCGTAGGGCGGCCTAAATGCATATGCCCCTTGTTTTCTACCTAATGCTCTATCTATGCTTTGCCAGCCACGTTTAATATCTGATATAGCCTGGAACGGCGAAACCTTCCAGTAGTGGATATGATCATTGCCATGCGAGAAAATCTCGTGTCCACCTGCCTCAATCTGCTTGACTATCGACTCACGCCCCACAATATTTCTGCCACACAGGAAAAATGTCGCCTTAACATTAAACTCTGCCAGTATATCCAGGATAGCAGGTGTCAACTTACTGCCTGGCCCATCATCAAAAGTTAGAACAAGAGCCCTAAGGTTGATTGCTTTAGCCTTGAGTTGAAATCGAAGCCATCTTCCATGAATCAAAGGTACGCTTATGTAAAGAAATAAAACACCAAGAATAATTAGGACAGTCAAAAAAACCATAATTTTCTGTTCTGTAAAAAAACTCTCAGGATTCCCACATTTACGCGGAAACTGCCTTTTTGGTTTGGGATGTGCTCATATCCCCAGCATGAGTACGACAACAAAATCGCCAAAGAAATTAGCGGTCGCAGCGTACCTCATCGCTCGCGGCACGCTGACTGAGCACAATAGCCGCTATAGCCCAAAAAAGTTCACACAGCCTCAACTCATGGTACGCCACGCACTGAAAACCCTCTTCAACACCGATTATCGAAGCATTGTACAAATATTAGACGACTGCCCTAATCTATACAGGGTTTTTGAACTCAACAACGTCCCACACTTCACAACATTGCACAAAGCATCACAGCGTCTGCTCAAATCACCCTCAACTCAAACACTCATCGAAGGTATCTTAAAAAGTCGCTATGGGCAAACGCAAAACCGTCAAACTTGCAGCCCTTTATGCCACAGGCCTACAGTCCGGACATATCAGTCCATCCAATGCGTGGCCCGGGACGCGATTGCACACACTTGAAAACCATCATAGACAAGCTGTCGCCGATGTCTCTGTCAAACATATTGTTGCCGACACAGGATACGATAGCGAGCAGAACCATCATTGGACAAGAATCAAAAGGAAGATTCGCACCACCATCTCGGAGAAAGTCAGTAGAGCACCAAAAGGCCTGCCGAAGACCCCATACCGCCGTGCGATGAAACGGCACTTCGACAATAGTAGCTATCGCCAGCGATGGCAGGTTGAAACAGTGTTTAGCATGATCAAGCGTCTGCTGGGTTACATCCTCTACGCCCGCCATGCCCAGTGCCGCAAGATTGTGCTGTTGGCTCTAACTTATAACCTCATGATTATCTTATTTTGTCAATTTGCCAAAGAACTTTTCTACAGAGCAAAATCTTGTATTGTCTCCAAATTGGACCTTAGCGTCTCTTTTATGTAGAAACAAAACCCGGAACCCGGAAGGAACTTTGCTTAGGTTTCACAATGCTTTTCTGCTCTCGTTTAGTTACGATAGCAGGCATTACACCAGCAAATCCGATCATTATGTAGTAAACTGTGATAGTCTGATCAAATAGTGAAACTGACATAAAAGCCCCTGCTACTCCTAGTAATCCTGCTGCCAAACACCAAACTATCCACCTATCTGACTCCAGGATACTCGCTTTATAAGCGTCAACAAATTTTCTAATAACCTCTATGTTCACAACAAAAAAAGGCACGAGACCAAATAGGCCAAAGCAGCTTAAAATCAATAGAAAATGATTTACTATATCAGTGTGAGCACGACCATCAATCTTTGGCCCCCAGCCAGGGTCGACGTCATAACCAAATCCAGTTAACCAATGACCGGACATTCCGCCCTTAAATAAAGCCCTCTCAAAAAGCTCACTGCGATACCAGGCAGTTGCAGGATTAAGGGTCAAATCACCGAGGATATCGTAGAAATGACGATTGCTGATAATGTCAACCGAAGCGCACATCAATACCACTACCATTAACGCTAACCTCCAATGCTTTCTAAAGCGGTAAAAAGCCAAAAACAAGATAGCTATTAATGCAGCAAGCCACGGGCCACTTGACATTGAACTGAACACTCCAACACCCATCAAGCCGATACCAATAACGTAGATCAGCTTATTTTTATTTATATTACGCATTAAGCCAGCACAAGCCGGGCCAAACATCGCGAAAAAAAGGCCAAACATAATTGAAACATTAAATGTTACATTGGCCCTAAATAAACCCTTTCGCCCGGATGGAGTATATCCCGCAATTTGCCGAGACGCACTCCATGCGTGGTATTTCAACATAAATCCCACCGGATTGTGCCCTGTCAAACATTGATAAAAGCCGATTATCGCCAAAGGTGCAGATACGACTAAGATTGCTTTAAGCATAGTGAGATATTGGTCTTTGTTTGTTATTATAATGCGTATCGCAAAGTACGGCAAAGCAGTATTTAAAACTGCTCCAGCGCGATTTTCAAGAAACATCCCCTGTGACTTAGTTGTTATAACTCCCGACGCAATTTCACACAGGAAATATACTATAACTAGTTTATCCAGCCAGATAAGTTTGAACTTGCTGGGCAAGTTAGTTCGCAAGAACAAATTTGCAAATATTGCCAAAATAACAATCCGCTCAGCACTAAAATCAATAGTGCCGACTTTAACTGTCAGATAAATCGGATACCATGCAAGAGTAGCCAAATAAAGTATTAGTCCGTAAAGTGGTGACAGGAAAAAGACCAAAGCACTAACCCCGAAGGCAATAGCCATAGTTAAACCCTGCATTAACGCTCCTCTGTCTGGTTAGTTATCGTGCTGCTGGAAAAATACCATCTTTACCAAACTTATCGATTCTTGGTAAATAATTGATGGGCCTGTACAATTTTCTAATAATGATACGCTTGATTGTACCCAGTACTGAACGAACCTTGTCATACATATATAGGCATCGCCAGTTCGCAAATAACGAGAATCCATCGAAACGCGGCACAGGGATAAGCATTATCCGCATGGCCAGCAATCGGCCCCAAAGGTTGCGTCTTTTTCTGAGAAGAGCCTTTTGTGACAAAGCAACCGTTTCTGTCCCGATCCGCTTCAATGTTACATATCCTGCTTCGGCAGCTCTCTTTAAAAGTAATCTTCCCTTTTCTGTTCGGGCCAACACCAGAGATTGGCCGGGATTAGATAAATCTGGCTTTCTGTACCATGGATCACCACACGCAATATCTGCAAACTCTCCCGTGCCATCTGGACAAAGACGACATCTCAATTGTACATGCTTGCTCAGGATACTGCCCCATGACTGCTCATAAGCCACCTCATGGTGTTTACCATTAGTTCCTTTGAGTTCTATTATGGTCGTCCCAGGCCAACCACAGCCGCGATATCTGAGTTCCTTAACCTGCTCGGGCTTGGTGCCAACTGCATGAAACAGATTGAACGTTCCCTGAGTAGAGGGAGTCCCTGCACAAAAAATACTTATAGCTAAAGCAACTTTAGCTTCTATAGTTCTATTAATCGCTTGTGATTTGCGCAATGCAACAACATCACATGGTTTGCCTATAAAAACACAACTTGATTCGGCTTGCTCGATCCAATCAAGTCTTTCACAGGGCGCCGCGGGAGAGTATCGCGAACCGGTGAACGCCAAAAGTTCTTTCTTACTTCTGCTAAGAACTGGTGCGTTTTGCCAAGGAAGTTCTGGAACGGCTCCTATATGAAGCACTCCTGAAGCTTGTTCTCTCTCCAGACAGAATAGTGCCAGTGCAGTTGCTACACCGCCGGATGAACCCATATACCGAATTTCAGAATCCGTCGCATAGCCTTCCCAGACCTCGAGCACAGGTCCCCACGCTTGACGCAGTTGGGGTATCGTCTCGCTGTTGAATCGCTGATGTGAAACGTCGATTCCAGGGCAAGCTTTAACACATTCGCCACATTTCTTGCATTTTGCCGAATCGATTATTGGCCTAATTCCTTGACCCTGGACATCCACCAAATGAATGACGCGTTCGGGACATGCCGGAACACATGCTCCGCAGCCCATGCAGAGACGCCAGTTGACTACATCCGCGATGTTATTGAACCTTCTCACAATACTTACGACAGAATAGGACTGAAAGTTTTTAATATTGCCTTTTGAGCTTCTGGTATCGTTTGCGACAATTTTGCGGCAATTGCTTTACGCTCGGAAAAACCCTTCTCAACGAAAGCTAAAATAGCATCTTCCGTCTCACTTCTAAGGTCTATAACCAAGTCACCAACGCCAATTGAGTCAAATACTCCAGAAAACTTCTTGCTGTAGGCCAGACCTACAACCGGAATCATCTGAGATAAAGCCGCTATACAAGAATGCATCCGGGAGCCTAGAAAGAAATCACATAAGCCAATAATGTACTTGATCTGGCTCGGATCATAACTACCGCGAACCATGAATATTCTCTCAGGGTACTTTACGGAAGACTCTTCAAATATATTAAAACAGGCAGCAGCGTCGTTTTCCACGGTCCCAGAGGAGACAAAGACATGTGGCACCAATAGGAGAAGAACATCTTCCTTAGCCATGAGAAAATCGATAATATGATGAATAACTCGCCTGTAGTTCTTTTTCAATCCAAACATATTATTCTGGGTATACCCCCCATAATACAAAAGGCCGCTGACATTGAGTCCGATGACTATGGATTTGTCTGTATGCACCTCAGTCAATGAACCTATGTCCATATTGGAAGGCTTTTTGACATCCAAAACGAAGGCAACGTCTGGAGTAAATCTAACTTTTCCTTTCCCTATGTCATTGTTGAGCAGTTCGTTTACATATTCTACACCCGCCCAGTCTCTCGAATAGATTAAACTTGCGTGATTCACAACGTACCTTGCCATCATTTTAGCTATTGGCCTCTTAAAAGGCCCATATGTTTGTGGCAGCAGAACCAACTTTTTCCCTAAAAAGATGACAAGCCACTTACATAGAAAACCTGTTACATACCTGTGCATACCGTAGATATCACTGAAACTATCCCCGCCGCTGATATCTGCCACAAGATTCATCTCAAGAAGTGTTCTGAAATATGGATTAGAATT
>Ga0315545_1004124_pt1 | contig 12107 bp, 8 predicted proteins | sample SalMarSW160210MG_FD_203096 | JGI IMG/M metagenome (GOLD analysis project Ga0315545, IMG submission 203096) | Salt marsh sediment microbial communities from the Plum Island Ecosystem LTER, Massachusetts, United States - Salt Marsh Sediment SW1602-10 ... | reverse complement strand
TTAATATTAAAGAAAAATTATACCAGAGAACGTAGCTTGGAGAACCCGTTTAGCCCGGTGGTGTAGTGGACAATCATGGCGGGCTTTGGACCCGCCGACGGGAGTTCGAATCTCCCCCGGGCTACCAACGCCTAAGCATGAACTTATACTTTTTTCGTTTTCAGATTCACGTATTTCCTTGATCATTTGCTGCTTCAACGCCATTGTAAGTTGACGAATTTGGCTCTACTCTACCTGGCTCCTGTCGATAACCGTTCTGTGCGGCTTTGTCAAAGCATCTCTAGTTAAGATCTCTTCTGGATTCATTCCCCAAGCACGTATAATCTCCTTTAAGGCGTCGATCTTGCTGAGAGAGTGTCTGTTCTTGAGGATTTAGGTTTTTGTATTCTTTCTCTAGCTTAAACGATTATATTTTTGCCTAATCATCTAAACTGTACAGCTTCGCACGTGCTTTCTTAAAAATAGCCAGTTTCGTAATTTCTTCTTTGTTCACTTTACCCTTAGCCAAATCGAGGCTGTCAAATAGTTTTTTGCCAATATCCGATCGCACTATTACAGTCGAATATCCTTCATCGCTACCCACCGAACCAACAGAAATATCAGAATATTCTGCAGTGAAGTCAGGACAAAATAAGCATCTTGGTTCAACAGCGTTATTCAATTCTTTTACTTTTACAGAGTGGTCCTTTCCATCGACTCGAACAATATATTTTCCCTTGTGAATCTGAGTTTTCTCCGCGCGGTCCAAATCAACATCTAATAGCCTCGCTGTTTCTTCTTTGAGCTTTTCGTATTCGAAGCATTCGAAACAGAACAATCCTATTATGGATAGTTCTAGATCTGCATATTCATGTAAGAGAATCTGTTGTATCCTTCTTGCGGCTCGAACTTGGCAAGCTGTACCAACGAGGGCAATTTTTCTCTTGCCTTTCGCTATCAACTCTTCTAACTTTGACATCATTGGAACCCGTATGTATTTTGTTCCTTTAGCTTCCATTATTTCATCGACATTTTCTGCTATAACCGCTTCCGCCCAATAGCCATCTGTTCGTTTAACCACTATGGCGGCATCAAACATGGCCTTCTGCATGCCCGAAACCAGCAACGCAGTAGCTACTCCGCCATCCTGCCCGTCTATCGAACTTTTGGCTGAATACATATCCATGTAAACTCCAAGATTTTCGTCTGCAGTTCCTTTCAAGAATTGCTGCTCAATTTTTCTCGCTTCTTCCTCGATCATTGGATACCCGAGTGTGTAGCTTTCAAGATCGATTCTTGCGGGGCAAACGAAGTTGCAGGTGCAACAGCCTGCACAGTAGTCCGCATTCAGTTTCATCAGTTTTTTTACGTTTTTCTTATCAAATGCTTCTTTGATTAATGCAGGGCTTAATCCATTACAACACACGGTCATGCATGCGCCGCATCTTATACAGTCGTAGGTTTTAACAATAGTAAATTGTTTGGCTTTTGGAAGTTTTGGTTCAATCTTTTCTTTTCTAGTAGGACGCAGTTTTCCCACATTGTCTAGAATTGGCGACGTTAAATTCATTATGATTAGCGCGAGAATCGAGCCGCCTAAGAAGTTCATGTAAAGCTGAATTAAGACTGTTAATACGCCTAAGCCTATTCCGAATATCGTTTGACCCAAGTGGGTTAAGGGTGTAGTAGCGGGGTCTGTTGCCATGAAGAACGCCAAGAAAATCGAACTGCCCGTGAATAGGTGGAACAATATTCTAATTGTGATGTCTCCACCGTAAAGGTAGCCTGTAACGATAGAAAACAACAGTGTGGTTACTAGATAAGCCAAAGTTATTCTCCATTTAATATATCCTCGGAGAAGCGCAAACAGAGCTATTCCCACTGCGATTACAGCGATGCTTGAAACGCCGCCTATCCAACCGTGATACTTCTGCACTAGCATGGTGTAAAGAATGTCTGGGAGTGGGTTATCGGGTGTACCATAGGTATAGGGATACATAGGGTCCAAGTTAGGATTTCCATAGCATGAGATCATAGCTGAACCAAAATACATGGTTTCCATTGGGTGATAGGATGGTAAACCCGGAATTTTACTTTCAGTGAGACGATTTTGCAGGTCAAAAGCTCCCATATGGTCAGTGGGCATTAGAGCTGAACTAGGGGCCATAATTAGTAAGCCAATAATCAGAAGTTTCGCGATTGCAGCGGGATTCACGTATTTTCGTCCAGCCAGTCCTTGAATTTTCTTGAAAACAATCAATCCGACAGCCGAAATCAAAGCAGGATACAGGTATTTATCAATACCAGCACCACCCAGTATTGAGAATTCTTCAGTGGCCATCGCTGGGGCCATACCTAAACTGTATGACATGGCAACGATTAAACCGAAGACAGCTGCAGACATTGTGTTCAAGGGTCCCTTTTCTCCCATTACCAGTGAGAGCAGATAATCACAAACTACAGCGACTAAAACCGAAATTACAGATATTATAAGCGACTCGAAACCAAATGAAATGAAAGATACAGCTGCGAGAATGCAGAGAGCATAAAACGTGTATTTCATCAGCAGATCCTTTGTCATTGGGGCTTTAACAGAAGTTTTTAATCCCATTTTTCCGTAACCTCTTTATGTTGGCTAGCTCTCTTAAAGCTTAAATATTTAAGCTTTTGTACAATATTAATTAACTGTATTCAAGCTGAGTACAAGTTGAAAGTAAATGAAGTATAGAGTAGTTTTGGCTGTTCTTCTTGTTGCCATGTTCTTCGTTCTTCTTTTTTGGAGACTTGAGCCTGTGAAGGAACCTTCAAAGCCTGACTTTTTTGTCGGCGTTGACACTGCCTATGACAATGTGGAGGACATCAAAAAACTTGTTGACAAGGTAAAGTCTTACACGAATATTTTTGGGGTAGGCAGTTCAGGGATAACTTTCAACTGTACAAAGCTTGATGAGGTCTGCCAGTACGTTTATGACAGGGGACTTTACTTTATGGTGTATCAGCACCCACCCCCAACTGGAGGGATTAATCAGTCTCAATGGGTTGCCGATGCTAAGCAGAAGTGGGGTGACCGTTTTTTGGGATTATATGTTGTTGACGAGTGGGGCGGACGCCAAATAGACTGTGATGAATTTATGCCGATAAAAGAAGCGGATAACTACACAGATGCAGCTAACAAGTACGTTGACTATGTGGGTGAGTTTTTGAGGCATTATACAGAGGATTATATGCATGCTGGTAAGTTACTTTCGATTACTGCTGATTATGCGCTTTATTGGTTTACTTACAAAGCGGGCTACGATGTGGTTTTATCTGAGTTTGGATGGAACCACAGCAGACTGTTGAATATCGCGCTCAACAGAGGCGCCGCAAAGATGCACAATAAAGAGTGGGGAGCAATAATCACATGGACCTATAACGAACCACCCTACATGGAATCGGCAGATGAACTTTACTATGACATGGTTTTAGCCTACCTGAGCGGAGCCAAATACGTGATCATTTTAAATTACTCACAGGAAAAGTGCACACCTTATGGAACACTAACCGAGGAGCACTTTGATGCCATGAAGAGATTTTGGAACTACATTCAAACAAACCCTGAAAGACCCAGCATTTACTGTCCTACCTGTACTCAGATAGCGTACGTTCTCCCAAAAGATTATGGGTGGGGCTTTCGCGGAGGCGAAGACAAAATTTGGGGGCTTTGGGTCGATGAATTATCGATAACAATAGGGAAGACTGTTGACTACCTCTTGCATAGCCATCATCTAAGTTTAGACATAATTTATGACGACCCAGAATACTACAACAAAATGCAGATATACAGTAAACTCTATTTTTGGAATGGAACAATTGTCACAAGTGACGATAACAGGTAAAGAATAGCCTTACAAAGACCTCAAAAGCAGCAAAACATACTGCTGTTTTTATTCCCAATCACGGCGGGTTTTCCGACTTCAGTTTTCTAAACGTTTTTAGGTTTCCAATTGTTTAACTAATGTTGTTTAGATTTGCGTGAATCCAGAATAGAGACAATAGACCTAAACTTGTGTGCTGTAGGTAGTGAGCAGCAGAATGCGTGTTTGTTTGATTAATCCACCGCGTATGCACCCAAAATTATGGGGAAAGCCTTGCGTATTTCAACCTTGGGGAATAGCATATGTAGCAGCGGTGCTCGAAAAGCAGCATAAGGTATGCATTATAGATTCTCCTACAGAAGGGCGGAGAAATCTTGAACAAATAGATGGAACTAAGTATCGAGTGGGGTTAAGAAACGAAGAGTTGGCGAATAGGATCAGACGGTGGTCACCCGATGTTGTTGGAATAAACATTCCATTCTCCGGTTGGTCCAAAGGCGCATTTGAGGTTGCCTCTATAGTAAAAAGCATTGACAAAGACATAATTACCGTGTTGGATGGACAACATCCCTCTGCAAGACCTGAAGAATGTCTTACACACACGAATATCGATTTTGTTGTAATAGGAGAGGGAGAACATACAATATTCGAGTTAGTCAACGTACTGGAAGAAAGAAACACACAGAACCTCAAAAAAATAAAAGGAATCGCCTTTACCAAAAACGGCAAAACGGTCATTACTCCTCCAAGACCCACGATTCAAGACTTGGATTCTCTGCCCTTTCCGGCAAGACATCTACTTCCAATGGACGAATACTTTGCTGCTGTAAAAGAAAACCCGATAAGAGGAGAAATACGCAAACCGTGGGCTACAATGATTACCAGTAGAGGCTGCCCACACAATTGCGTTTTTTGCACAGTTCACATTGTCATGGGAAAAAAATGGCGGGGTAGAAGCCCTGAGAACGTGGTTGATGAGATAGAGCAACTGATTCAAACCTACCACATCAAGCAGATTGACTTCTATGATGAGAATATGACGCTCGACAAGAAAAGGATGGAAACTATCTGTGATCTAATCGTGAAGAGAGGATTAGACATTGAATGGTACGCTCCAAACGGCGTCCGAGCGGATACTCTTGATGAAAAGCTTTTGAAAAAAATGAAAAAGTCAGGCTGCAAGGGAATACGCGTTGCTCCCGAGTCTGGTGTTCAACGTGTTGTGGATCAAATTGTTAAAAAGAACCAGAAACTAACTGAAGTGGAAAAAGCTGTTGTTTTATGCAAAAAAATTGGGATCAAGGTAGGATGCTTTTTTGTACTCGGGCTTATTGGTGAAACAAAAGAGGACATAAAAGAAACCATAAAATACGCCTATAAGCTGAGGCGACTAGGAGCAAACAAATTCTACTTCAGCATAGCCACACCCATTTACGGAACCGAACTCTATGAACAGGCTAAGCAAGGTGGTTTCTTGAGGGATAATTTCAGTTATGAATCGTTGGCTGCAACTGAACCACAAATTGAAACCCCAGAATTCACTGCAAAAGAATTGATTGACTTATGCGCGCAAGCTAATTTGGTGAACCCAGTTTTTACTCGCGACAAACTGATAAAAGCTATTCGAGACCCAAAGAAAGCAATAAAAATCCTATTAAGGAAATGAATCAGAAAGCATATTATTGGATTGTGCCTAAAGGGGTTAATTGAAAAGAAAGTGGAAGCAGATTGAAGAAGAAAGCAGTTTCTGGAATAATTCTGACTCTGCTGTTAGCTAGCGTGTTGCCATTAGCATTTAACATTCAACGAGTTAAAGCCACTGACAGGATATTGATTAGGGCTGATGGGGCAATTGATCATCCAACGGTACCGATTCTACGTAACGGAGATGTCTACACGTTTACTGCTAACATTTTTGACTCTATTGTGCTGGAGAGAAGCGGCATAGTAGTGGATGGAAATGGATACACGCTTCATGGTTCAGGAAGCGAAAGTGGATTTCATTTAGATGGCGTAAACAATGTTACAATCCAAAACACAAAGATCCAAAATTTTGCAACCGCCATCTCATTCAATAATTCTTCTTACAATACTGCCTTTGGAAACAGCATAACAGACAACGACGAAGGCATCCACCTCGATAGTGCTTCTAATAACAACATCTCCAGAAACAACATAACAAACAACTACCTCAGGGGCATCTCACTATATGGTTCTTCAGAATTTAACACAATCTCTGAAAACAACATAACAAACAACTTCAGGAACATCTACATCTCTTGTTCTTCGGGTAACACCGTCTCTGGAAACACCATAACAAAAAGCAACTACGATGGCATCTGCCTCTATTGGGCTCCTAATAACACCATCTCTGGGAACACTATAACAAAAAGCAACTACGATGGCATCTGCCTCTATTGGGCTACTGGTAACACTATATCTGGAAACACTCTAACAAACAATTACCATAGCATCAGCCTCTATGATTCTTCGGATAACACAATCTCTGGAAACAACATAACAAACAGTAGCAGTGGCATCGACATCTACAGTTCTTCAGAGTTTAACACTATCTCTGGAAACACCCTAGCAGACAACGACCACGGCATCCACATCTATAGTGCTTCGGATAACAACATCTCCAGAAACAACATAACAAACAACAACCGTGGCATCGACTTCTATAGTTGTTCCGAGAACACTATCTCTAGAAACAACATAACAAATAACGACTACGGCGTCTACCTCTCGGGTTCTTTCGGTAACACCATCTCCGAAAACAAGATAACAGACAGTAACTACGATGGCATCTACCTCTATGATTCTTCTGAATTTAACACCATCTCTGGAAACACCATAACAAACAACAATTACGATGGCATCTACCTCTATTGGTCCTCTAATAACACCATCTCTGGAAACAACATAACAGACAACGACTACGATGGCATCTACTTTTATTGGTCGGCTAATAACACCATCTCTGGAAACAACATAACAGACAACTTCAGGGGCATCTTTTTCTGGGCTTCTTCGGGTAACATTATCTCTGGAAACATTAATACAAACAACTACGATGGCATGTGTATCCATGGTGCTGATACCATTATCCATGGAAACACCTTAACAAACAACGACTATGGCATCGCTCTCCATAGTTCTGGCACCATTATCTCTGAAAACAACATAACAAACAACAACCAGTATGGCATCAGCATCTATGATTCTATTGATAACATGATTTTCCACAACAACCTGATTGACAACACAAACCAAATTCGTCTATCACACACTAATAGCACATGGGATGATGGTTATCCTTCTGGCGGCAACTACTTGAGCGACTACAAGGGCACAGACAGCGACGGCGATGGAATAGGTGACATTCCATATATTATTGACGAGAACAACCAAGACAATTATCCACTTATGGCACCTATTTATGCATTCGATGCGGGCACATGGGAGTGGACGCATTACTTCGTTGATGTGGTCAGCGATTCCACTGTTTCAGACTTCTATTTTGATCCTTCTGAGGGACCTTTCCTGCGTTTTAATGTGATTGCTCCAGATGACGCATCAGGTTTCTGTAGAGTCACCGTTCCTAAAGGGCTTTTATGGACTCCCGACGTTTGGACAGTTAAAGTAGATGATCAAACAGTCACACCAAATATCGTGGAAGCTGGTGAGAACACATACTTCTACTTCACCTACAGCCACAGCACAAAAACAGTTGAAATAAGAGGGAAAGAGGCAATCCCAGAGTTTCCAATGTGGGCCCCAATTTTGCTCATGCTCATCGTACTTGCAGTTGCCTTAGCCTTCTACAAACGAAGACTATCCAAAACACCAATCTACTAGCAATTGCGCGCGGAAAACTAGAAGTGAGATGAGAATTGGTTCAATTCGGGGTACCTTCTTATCTGTTCACTGCTTTGATTGATAGTTCTGATGCTTTGGCTTATCTTTAAAACAGTTTATGAGAAAGCTTACACTCACCCTGACCCATACATCAAAACCTACGCCTTTTTTTGACGGGAATTAATTTTTGGTTGCAACAATGTTGAAACATACTTAACGATCAAATGACTTCAAGCACAAAATTTTCATAGAATTATCTAAACGTTTCAGGTTTACATTTTAAGTTTTGATTCAACCAACTGGTTGTTAAGAACTAACTGTTTTTTCGTATGCGTGGTATCCACCCTGAAACCCTGCGTTTGTATTGCAGAAACTCTTCTCCGAATTGTTCTTCCGCGTCTTTTTCCTCTGTTTTTGCAAGCTTATAGTAGACGATTGCGAGGACGGGCCAAAGCGCAAGCGTGATGATGGTGAGAAACTGAACGTTCATGCCGAGAGTGATTAAGAGGAAGCCTATGTATTGTGGATGGCGAACGTATGCATAGAGACCTGTTGTTACGAGTTGTCCTTTGCCGTCATGAATTTGTTTCCAGCCAAAGATTACCAAAAGCATGCCTATGCCCATTATGACTTTTGAGGTTGGGAAAATGAAGTACATGAAAACGTTGTTAAACAGGTCTTGTCCCATTACTTTAGTTAAGAGGAATTCCAGAGAATAAATGTCACTGTATCCGAAAACTCCCATGAAAATGTACATAGTTAAGGCGAAACCATACATTTCAGCGAAAAATGCAACTACAAATGCCAAGTAAACGCTTCCGGGAAGGCACGCTACTTTCCTTCTGAATTGTAGCAGTACCAAGAAAAGACCGAAGAAGATAACGTTTATAGTCACCAGCAGCCATTGGCCCCAACCAAAGCCAGTTAGAGTGAGATAGTATAGCGCAACTGATACTGCCAAAATTACCAATATAAACAAGATAATGTCTTTGAGCTTCATCTTTACGTCCGTACCTCCATTTGGGCACCATTAATACCTTCGTTAACTAACCTGAAAAGGATTTTTATCAAGAAACCTTGACCAAAACGTCACAATTCGAATAGTCGTCTAGTCAAGAAACTTTGACCAAAACTAATTTCATGCATCAAATTTCAAAAAATATTTTTTCTCCAATGACATAACCAATATTGGTAACAGTTTATGAAAATGAGTTGGCTGCTTCTGCTTTCCGTATTGCTGGTTTCTGTTGTCTGTTTTCCTATAATTTATGTTCACAACGAGAACAAAAATGAGGCTTCTGCCGAAGAGTTCTTTTTTGGGGTCTCCTTTGGTGGGAATACAGCCAGCCAAGCGAAGAGTCTCATAGACAAAGTTAGGGGATACACAAACTTTTTCCTCATAAACAATTGGGACATATCCACCAACGAGACGGCGCTTAACGAAATCAGCCAGTATGCCATAGATGTTAACATGAAAATAATGGTGTACTTCGATTTTATTCCTTACCAAACTTATCCGTGGGTTCAGACATGGTTAAGCACCGCAAAGGAAAGATGGGAAAACAGGTTTTTGGGTGTTTATCTGTATGACGAGCCGGGTGGAAAACAGATAGACACGGGACAATGGCGCTCTGGAGATACGGCGGAGAAGCTTTTTGAAAACGTTTCCGACTATAGCGATGCAGCAAACCGATTCACTACAGCTATCCCATCTGGTCTTAGTTGGCAGTTTGCAAGAAGCAAGAGCCTCCCTCTGTTTACTTCTGATTATGCTCTTTACTGGTTCGATTATCTAGCAGGGTATGATGGCATCTTTGTTGAATTGGGGTGGAACCACAGCAGAATCCAGCATATAGCGTTAGGCAGGGGAGCCGCAAATGTACAAGACAGAGATTGGGGGGCCATACTAGTGTGGAAGAACAGAACCGAACCTGCACTTGGAAGTGAAGCCGAGATTTTACAGGATATGATCACAGCCTACCGAGCAGGAGCCAAATATGTAATAGTTTTCGATTTTCCATACAACCAGCCCTTCGGCATCCTAGAGGAAGAACACTTCGCCGCCATGGAGACTTTCTGGAACATGACACATTCGCCCCATCAAAGTTCCATCCAAAAAGTAGAGGCAGAAGTAGCTTTTGTTCTTCCCAAGGATTACGGGTGGGGCATACGAACAGTAAATGACAACATATGGGGCGTTTGGCAAGCAGACGATAAGGCTCCTTTGATTTGGGAAAACATGAACAAGCTCATCCAAAGATACGGATTAAAATTGGACATAATATACGATGACCCACAGTTTAATTACGAAGAAAAATATTCGCAAATCTATTATTGGAACAGCACAATCAACTGAAATCCCTTCAGAAAACTAGCAATTTTTTGGCTTCAGAACAGCTTCCTCTATATCCATGTAGCAGAAATTTCCAGTAGGGTCCGGTGACCCCCCATAATCAACGACTCGACTTTTCTTACTGAACTTAATGATTTCGATGGCTTCCTTAAAAAGCGGTGCGTCAAGCACAGTGGTGTGAAACTCACCCGGTTCTCCTGTAGCATCTATCCCAACTCCAGGGCGACCGACTAGCGGTTTCATATCTTCAACGCAGGCTCGGTCAAACTCACGACCCAACCATTCTTCGCCAAAGTACTTCAGGTCTATGCAGCTAAGAATAGGCCTCATTCCGAGTGAAAGTTCCATGTTTAAAACACGTTTACGGTAAGGGCTACCAGGAATGAAAGAGAAAGGACGATCCCACAAGGGCATTATCAACTTCATGTTTAACTTTTTGCAGGCATCCTTCCAAACACGCTTGTGATGTACGTTGTCGATGTCCCCGGTTACGATGGCCTCGATTCCCTCCTCGTTGCTCAGACGAGCGTGAACATCAAGAATTTGATCATACCGATCCTGTGGGCGCGTGCTCTCGATCTTTATCTTGATGTGGGGGATTCCCAAAGCCTTTGACTGCAGCTCCATTACCGGTAAGCTGTGAAAAACATATGGCTCCATATAAACGTAGGTAACAAGGAAAGCAACTTCGTGACCCTGCTCTATTACCTTATGGTACGCTGTGCAGCAGTCTTTGCCTCCGCTCCAATGAACAACAACTCTCATTCAGTCACGCTCACCAGTCGGAAGGGGTATGACAGAAAATAACTATTAAACTTACTGTTGCTTGCTTTTTCTAAAAGATTCCAAAATTTATCAAAGGCGGCTACTTTTTTGGCTTTAGAAATGCCTCTTTGATGTCCATGTAGAGCCAATTTCTCTTCCAATTTTTCGATTTTTCCTTACGGGTTTTCTTCTTAAATTTACTGATTTCAATGGTCTTCTTGAAGAGCGGCGCATCAATCACCATGCTGTGAAAACCTCTCCCGTCTTCACTACAAACATCTATCCCCTGTCTGTCTGCCAGTGCCTTCAGGTCCTTGATGGAATCTCTGTCGATCACACGACCCAACCATTCTTCACCAAAGTAATCCAGATTTATACAACTCATGACAGGCCTTATACCCGCTGATATTTCCTCTTTCAAAACATCGTAAGTGTTCCCAGATGGATTCTCTATGGGCATAATCATTGTTATGCCTAACTTTTCACACATAATATCATAATAGATTTTGTGCACCCGCGCGCAGCCCGCGCCGGCGATGTCTCCGGTTACGAACCCATCTATTCCTTCTTCTTTGTTTAGACGAGTGAGGGCTTTGAAAATGTCTTCATATGATTTTTTAACTTTAACTTTGAGTTGAGGGATTCCCAAAGTCTGAGATTGCAGCTCCATTAAGGGTAAACTGTGAAAAATGTAAGGTTTCCTATAAATGTAGGTAAGAAGGAAAGCCACTTCGTGACCCTGCTCTACTGCCTTATGGTATGCTAAGCAGCATTCTTTGCCTCCGCTCCATTGGACGACAACTCTCATTCGATCACGCTCACCATTCGAGAGGGCTATGACAAAGAATGACTATTAAATTTACTGTTGTTTTGGCATGAGGAACAAAGTCAACAGATTAGGTTTTTATAAGCTATCTAAGCGTTAGCTTTGCTTTTACTGCCCGCAGAAAATGTGCTAATACTGTTCGACCTATCGATAAGCTCCAGAACCTTCCTTTGGTGAGCATGCTAAGAAAATATTGTGGACGAAGATAAAACCTGTGAAATGCCTCTTCACGTATTTCTCTCAACTCTTGCATAGTCATCGTTGGAATCTCAAATATGGGAGTCGCTGTATCGTACTTGTCGAAGTCAGTTACTTTTAGCCAACCCTTCTCTTTGACGGAATCATACATGGGCGTTCCCGGGTAAGGTGTAGCTATATAGTAACCCACATCATCAGGATTTAATCGCTCAACAAACTTTATTGTCTCCCAAGCGCTTTCCTTGGTTTCACCAGGGGAACCTAAAAT
>Ga0315545_1004122_pt1 | contig 12110 bp, 14 predicted proteins | sample SalMarSW160210MG_FD_203096 | JGI IMG/M metagenome (GOLD analysis project Ga0315545, IMG submission 203096) | Salt marsh sediment microbial communities from the Plum Island Ecosystem LTER, Massachusetts, United States - Salt Marsh Sediment SW1602-10 ... | reverse complement strand
AAATTGCCAACGAATTTGTGTCTCAAGCAAGCAGTCTCTTACAAGGCAAAACCCCAGCCAACATGGTGCTTCTGCGAGGCTTCTCTCGCCGACCTCATATTCCCTCCATATCTGAGATCTACAAACTGAAGCCAGCCGCCATTGCCATATATCCTATGTACCGTGGGCTGGCCAGGCTGGCAGGTATGAAGGTATTGCCAGCCGGAGAAAACATAACAGACCAGCTGAACAGTCTACACCGCTACTATGCCAAATACGACTTCTTCTTCATCCATTTTAAGAACACCGATGCCCGAGGGGAAGATGGCGACTTCCCGGCTAAAGTCCAAGCAATCGAGGAACTTGACAAAGCCCTCCCCGGTTTGCTCAGTTTAGACCCGGATGTTCTGATTGTCACCGGAGACCACTCTACCCCCGCAACCTTAGCCATGCATAGCTGGCATCCTGTCCCTTTCATGCTGAAGTCCAAATGGTGCCGCCCTGATGATGTCACCGAGTTCTCAGAACGCGCCTGCCTGGCTGGCGGTATGGGGCGTTTCCCGGCTACGGAGATCATGCCCTTAGCTATGGCTAACGCTCTAAAATTGGCCAAGTTTGGCGCCTAACGGAAAGAATACAATACCAAGCACTGAATCCGAAATACCAAACCATACCGAAATCCCTGTGAGAAAAGCGTGACGGCTCGAACAATGTAATGTCGAGCCGCCCTCTGCTCGCACTGTCACGCCAGGATGGACCCTGATGTAGTTCAGATAGAATCGTGATACATATGTTATGAAAGGACGCTATGAGGGCTGCATTATGAATGTTTACAGCAAAGTTCCGGGATGGGGACGCCTGGCAAGTATCCCGGTGCTATCAAACGAGGACCAAAACTTGACAAGCGTCTTATGGATGTGCTAAGATACGCAATGTCCCGAGTAGCCAAGCGGGGACCGGCATAAGAGTTGGGCTTGGTGGAAGCTGAAACGTGCTGGCGGTGACCGGTACGAGGCAGGCTGAGGATGAAGCCTGACGATGGCAGGTGAAGGAAGTGAGGTTACTCGGGGCGTTTCTTTTTTTGCTGGCTAAACATCCTTCTCGCAGTCTGAAATGACCCAGTAAACAGGCTTGATGCTCGCGCAAATATCGGCCTGTTCAAGTTCGACTCTCAACCCAGGTTCAACATCTGCGTCTTTGATTTCAATTCGATTTTGTGGCGTCGTACCCTAGGGAAACAATGCCTCATTTGTAGCAGCCCGGTCCTTCACCTTGTAAAGGATGGTGTCCCTGGAATTTGGTCAACCTTCGACTTGCCGTTCGAATATCACTTCACAGAAACTGGCTTTTGCCCAAAGCCCTCCAGCTCCTGGCGCCAATACCTGAACAAGGCGCCACCCATCCAATGAATTTTCACGTATCACATCGTGATAGTCTTTGTCTTTCTTGGCCTGTCCAACAGTGACGAATTTGTACTCATAGTTCTGTGGCATTTTCACCTCCAACAGAGTTTCCCTTTGATGGAATGATTAAAGATAAGATGTGGCTTCGTATTTAGTACCTACGGAATTATAGCCCGGGGTCGACGCGACCACAAGAAATCATAGTTCTTTCTTTTTCAGCTTGATAACCTAACCCTAGAGGATACATTCTGGGGCCGTTATGCCTGATTTGTGGCAGGCCTGATTGGTGTGGTGACCCTGGAATTTCTCATTGCTGTTATTGGCGTGCATGTGCTAGAATGGTACCAGTATGAACACGAGCTTGTATGGAGGTACGCTTATGGCGATCACTAAAGAATGGTTTACAGTTGAGGAAGCTGCTGAATACCTGTGTGTATCGAGAAGAACTATCTACAAACTGACCAAGGAAGGGAGGCTGCCCGCTTTTCGCATTGGTAAGGAACGTCATCGCCGCTTTCGCAAAGAAGACATAGATAAGGCGCTCCATCCAGGTGAGGAAGCCACGAATTTAGAGGCACTTCTCAGGCTCTCGGCAAAAGCTGACCCGGTTCTTGCCGAAGTCTGGGATAATGAGAAGGATGCCACTTATGACCGGATATAAACGCGGAGATGTAGTCCTTCTCAGGTTTGTTTTCTCCGATGAAACTGGACAGAGGCAGCGTCCAGCAGTCATAGTAAGCTCAGATGCTTACCATCAAAGCCGTCAGGAGGCTATAATTGCGGCAATCACCAGCAGGACTGACCGGATATTGGTGGGCGACCACCTTATCAGCGATTGGCACGAGGCTGGGCTGCTTTTCCCCTCCGTGGCCACAGGAATCGTAAGGACGATAAAGCAAGGCATGATAGCTAAGAAGCTTGGAATAATGCCCCTGCCCGATATGAGAAAAATTGAAGGCAATCTACGAGATGCCTTGGGACTCAAACAGGGGATTCTGGGAAAATGATACCTGATTTGTAGCAAGTCTGATTGGCGCGGTGCCCTGGAATTCGGAGGCTCCAGGACTAAAGGACTTCTCAGATATAGGCCAAAAGCATGTTTCACACGACCATGGAATAGACTACGAGCCGGTCAACGCCAAATCCGGAATGCTCAACCAGACCAAGTAAGCTCTTGTCTCGGTAGTCTACTCCTATGCGTATCACCTTTATGCCTTGGGATCGATACTTATCAGCCAGACCGCGGACGAGTCTGCTGCCAATGCCCCTCCGCTGATAATCTGGATGAACCCCTATCATTTGGATTATGCCTATTTCGGTGGCGCTCTCACGCACACGTGCTACCTGGCCTAAGATAAAGCCACGAACCTGGCCGTTGACTTCTGCTACAAAGCTCAGGTTCAGCAATGGCGCTGCGTCTCCGGTCAGCGACCGTACGTAGCTGGCCGGGCTTTCCTGAGGAGGTATTCCTCGCCCGGCAGACAATATGTATTCAGCGGTCAAGTTACGATAGGTAATAACATTTCCCGCTGCCCTTATCTCCCTGTCAATAGAAAGTATAGGGTCGATGTCTTCCAGTTTGATGGGTCTGACCTCTATCTTATCCTGTTCACTCACACTAGCCCCTCAATCCGAGCGCTTCCGAATAGCTACCATTATATCATGTAGCTAGGAGCCTGCAAAAAATGCAAATTCAGTGACGTGGTATTGTGGCGGAATGATGCCTGGTCTGAAACAGACCTATCTGGTGCGGCGTGCCTGAAATTGTATAGGTACAACCGCTGTCGGGCAGACAAATCAGGGAAGGGGCCGCGGTGTAGAGGGAGCTATCCGGGCCCCTTTTATCCCTGCAGCGTCTCGTTTCTCCGGGTCAGGAGTGCTCTCAACTTACCATCTCGGGGCTACTTCTTAGTCTTGTCATCGCTTTTGTCGGTGCTCGAACCAGTCTTGGTCCAGCGAGCCAGAAGTTCGCCGGCAACCTGGCGACCCCCCAGTCCAAAGGCAACTGCAGCTGCTATTGCGGCTGCGCCCAGGGCCAGCCCGAACCCCAGCAAAACGATATCATTGGCAAACCCCATTGCGCGTATTCCCAGCAGCACACTCAATACAATAATGCCGATTCTGACGAAAGAAATCATAGATTCTGCTCTGCCAGCTGACCGCAGGATATTGGCCACGAAACTGGCCACAAAAACCCCGACGCCGATAATAACAGCACCAAGAAGAACCAGACCCAGAAATTGGGTCAAGACGGCGATCAGTTCATTGACAGCAGTAAAACCAAGCAGGTCTGCTGCCATGATTATGGCAAAGAGCATTATGAATACCATTACGATGTAGCCAACCACGCTGGAAGCAGAGCCGGCTCCTTTGGGCGCCTCTTTTGCCAGACCTAGCCTGACCGGCAACTCATCAAAGTGAATGCTGGTCAAGGCTTTGGTGACTAGCTTGGCTAAGAATCTGCCCACCAAGTAAAAGACCCCCAGCACCAGCAAGGCAGCGATGATGTTGGGAACGGCGGCGAAGATCTTCTGAAATGCCACTACAATTGAATCAAAGAGACCTTGTACGCCCAGGACCTGCAATATGGCCAGTATGAACAGTACCCATACAATCCAGAAGACTGCTGTGCCCGCACCCTGGGCCACCGGAAACTGACCCGGGTCTGTGGGATCTCCACCCTTACCCAGCCTCTTATCGATACCAGTAGCCCGCATAAGTTTTCGGGTACCTGTTCTCAGCACTTTGGCCAAAATCCAGGCCAGCAGCAAAAGGACCAGTACGACGATGAGGGTTGGTAGAAAACCTATTAGCGTGGTAAAGAAATCTTGAAAAGGCTCTATAATGTTACCCCAATCCATTCTTACACACCTCCTCTCTACTGATTTTGTTTATGCTAATGTACCTTAATATTTCCCACGTTCATCTTCTCGTCAATCTTGACTCATGGTTATCACCTCCCGTGTTACGGTTTCGTCACGAAATACGGCATCAGTTATGTAGGGACCCGAAAATGATCGCCAGGATCTCGCCTGTAGATTCGCTCTCCTGATTGCTGCCTCCACATTCTCAATTACCCTGTGTCTACTTTCATCCCTCCGCAGAGCATTCGGCATGAGTTCAGCCCAACGCGCCCATCGACATATCCACCCTGCCGGTTCAAGGGCGGGGAAGCCGGCCCGGTTATGCTTGGCACCGACCCTGGTTTCCGAAAGGGACGATGGGTTCCACTATGGCGAGGAAGAAGATGCCAGGTCACCAACCTGGATTCGCTGAACTGCACACGAGGGAGGCTGTCACATGCCTCTCATGTGCACACTTGAACCCCAATCCTCACATATATTTGCTTCTAATACTACCCCTTCATCGAAGCGATTGTCAACAGCCATGTATGCGGTATCCAGGAGACAAAATGTAGCTAAGGAGCCACAGAAGGCTAGGTTGTGTAATACCAACAATGCAGTGGCATTGTGGGCACAGAATACCTGGATTGTAGCAGGCCTAATCCTTACGCCTTCTGAAGGATGGAGTCCGTGGAATTCGGAGAGTCGCTTTCAGGCGGTACTTATAATGATCCTTAACGGTGACTTATGGCCTGTCTAATAGCTTCCTCCAGCTCCTGTGGAACATCAGTGCCGATTAGATATTCCTTACCCGTTATTAACTTCATCAGGACAGCATGAAAGCCGGAAACTCTAAACAGCATCCCGTGAGGAGTCAGCCGAATACCCCACCCGTAGTACCAGGGATTTCTAATGGCTTGACACGATTCTATCTCATTCAACCTAAACCGTTTGCGGATTACTCCAGGCCCAAATTGCACCAATAGCTCTTCTTCCCTGATGGCCACGGTTAGACTGGGAAATAGCACCAGAGCTACCGCGAGGACAACCAGGACTGCGATAGCAATCCAATTAACGCTGGTAGTCGCCAGTATGATCCCGATTGCCACCATTGCTGCCACAATGGCCACAATGATGAAGTATCCAACCTGGGTATGCTCGTAGCGCTTAATCATGATATCGGTGGTGTCAGTAATTGTGTAGTTGAAATGGGAAGGGCTTCACGAAATTATTTCTTGCTCTCCAAAATCCCTCTGGCCCAGGCTGCAGCCCGCTCCAGTTCCCCTTCCTTCAAAGGGCCTTTAGTGCCTGTAACGAAGAAACCCTCCGGAGACGCAATGAGAACACCACCCTTTCTTGTCAGATAACGGGCGATGCGTCCCGCCGCATTTCCAAAAACCCTGGCGAGTTTCGCCTGGCTTCTGGTATCAAAGGCAGCTACGTTGATACCTTTAAGTGATGGCTGGGTCACCTTGCTAAGGAGGTCTTGAATCGCCGGCGTCGGCCTTCCCCCATGGGTCGGAGAACCTATGATGAGAAGATCGATGGATGCCAGTTCAGAGGGATTCGCCTCGCCCGCCCGCAGTGCCTTGGCCTCACCGGATGGGGTTACGGCTTCAGCAATAGCCCTGGCGATTTTCTCCGTATTTCCATAAACCGAGTCGTATACTATCAAAGCCTTCATTATAGACACCTCCCCTCTATACTCGATTACCCAGTGTACACCTGCATTAACGAATCTTCAAGCACACCTAGCCTCGTTCGATGCTGTGAATACATGCCCGCATTCTGGGGATATGATACCTGATTTTTGGCAGGCCTGATTGGTGTGGTGTCCCCAGGGTCTAGTAGGCGACAGTGAATCGTTCGCGAATGTGTTGCGGATTCTCCAGCTCATCGAGCATGGCAACGGCGTAGTCCTGCGTGGAGATTTTGCTTTCGCCCTCTTTGTTCTTAATGAGCTGGTCTTTCCCGACCCGGTAGTGCCCCGTCCGCTCTCCGGGGGCGATTGAGGATGGCGGACTCAAGAATGTCCACTCAAGTTCTTTTTCTTCCCTTAGCATGTAAAGTGTTTCCCTGGTTGCCAGCACTCCTCTTTTCACCTGCTCCGGGAAGCTCGCCGTATCCAGAACCTGCACACCAGGGGCGACTTCAAGAGTCCCAGCCCCACCGACAACCAGCAGTCTTCTGATTCCCGACTTCTTTACTCCGCTGATAATCGCCTTATAACCCTCGATTTGCTCATTGTAGATATCAGGATTGCTCCAGCCGGAATTGTAGGCACTTATGACTGCATCATGACCTTTCACGAGTTCTTCGACCTTATCTTTAAGGATGTCCGCCTTCACAACTGTAATACGCGGGTCCTGTACAGCTATCTTGTCAGGATGGCGCACGACAGCAGTTACCTTATGACCTCGCGCCAGTGCTTCATCGCGAATGTATGCTCCAATCTGTCCGCTTGCCCCGATGATTACTACTCTCATAAATGTAACCCTCGCTTCTGGTCATTTACACGCGCGCAGGTTTCCTCGCGCTGGATTTACGTGCACCTAATTATACAACACTAGACTTTGGGGGACATAATACCTGATTTGTAGTAGGCTTGATTGGTACGGTGTCCCTGGAATTCGCCGCCTTTGAGCTGCACAAACCGCTGTATTGTTATTCCCGAGACAAACAGATCAACGGAATGACGCTCGTTTGATCAGGCAACGTGATAGTGTGAGAGGGCCAAACGGCTTATTCCCTCGTTTCTGCCGGGCCATCTCAATAAACTCTTCAATAGTTATATCCTCTTGTCCTTTATAATCGCGCTACATTGCAGGCTCGCTGGAATCTACAAACCTATCCTCCCCTTCTGCCGAAGGATATACGGTATATCAAGTAATCCCAAGAGTTGCCCAACAGGTTACCCATACGAATCATACGCAGCATCGAATGAATCGCTTCTGCTTTTTCACGACCGTATGTTTGCTGCAATCTTTGGACAGCTTCTGGATCGGGATGAGCATCAGATTCCGCCCAGTGCTGCGCATAGACTACAGCGACAGCTTCATCTTGTGGGCAGTTGGCGACATCCCCCGATAATAGATTGCTTATCTCTTCTGCAGTAATCCCGCTCTTCAATGCTTGCTTGGTATGAAAGTAAGAGCAATAACGACAGCCATTGACTGCGGTGACAGCCAGCATGAGCCTTTCCCGAAAGGCAGGTGATATTAGTTCTTTTCGGGTTATTTCCTTTAGTTGACTCCTATTTCTGATTGGAAACCATAAGTCGCCAAAGACATCTTTCAGGTTCTTGTATGTTCTTTTCTTGAATTTCATGCCTGGTAACGTAGACAAACAATTAACAACTTGAGTGTTTCTTGCCTCAGTTGAACAATCCAGGTTTCTGTGCAATACAGGCAACATTTGCTTATGCAGCAGGATTCAGGACACGCCCGACAAAGAGAACGGCACCCGTCTGAATGTCGCGAATGAGGAAGATGAAGGGGTGGTCTATAGTGAGCTCCACAGTAGGTTCAGGCGGCCCTGACTCTGGCATAATCACTGCTGTGGCGGCAGTGGCCTCGGTGCCAGCTTCATCCACGGCAACGAATGCCTTGTGTATAACGTCTGATATGAACAGATTACGATTGCCAGTCATACCGGAGAAATCGGCTTCACCAGAAAAGGCAATCGGCATGCCCATGTCGGCGAGGGTATCATTCAAGCTGAATTCTGAGTCAAATTCAAACCGGGGCATCGTCAGGGTGACCCCGGTAAGTTGCAGACCGCTTATGATGTCACAGACCTGCTGAGCCTGAAGTCCTTCTTCAAAAGCCTCGAAGTTCCCGGACGCAGGAAGTAAAATCACCATGGAGAGTTCATTGCCGTCATAGAGCAGCTTAACTGCCTGGTATCCGTCCCCCTCGGTGTAACCGAAGGCCTCCGTCTGTTTCATCATCGGCACGCTGACCTGCCCGCCGTCAAGAAGGTAGAACGGGCTGTCTGCTGTCATGTCTTCATCGAAAGGGTCTTCCCAGGCAGCATTGAAGTAGATAGCATTGGTCAGCACAAGGCGGGTCAATGCATCAATCGCGCCTTGCGGGATAAGGTCCTTAATGCGACCTTCAGTCTGGTCACTGACCCACTGGTTGATAGCAAGGCGGGACGCTTCCGTCTCCGTTATGAAGTCCAGTATTCTCAGCCCGGTACCGTAGTTCTCGGCCAGAACATCGAGGAAATCGGACAGGAACTCATAATCCTTTTGTCCCCAGATGGCGTTGACAATGTTCAGCCTGAACCCTTCTCCATCCTTGCCTTGAGCACCTTCACCTCTGCTGGCAAGTTCGGCATCAAGCCAGTTGAATGCCGGGTGCAGCCTATCTTGTTCGAGCATGAATTGAAGAGTATCAGCCATTTGCTCTGCGGTCTGATTGCGGGCTCCAGCATATGTCATGGCCAGGGCCACTGAGATGCTGTGAGGAGAATAGAAGAGATTACCTTCTTCCTCTCTGAGCGCCTGATAAACCTCAAAGGCAAAGGCGCTGTTTCCTTCGACCAGCAATGCTTGCTCACTCGAATTAACATCTGGTGAAGTTATCCGCGCTTTATCTGATTTGAGCAGCTCGCCTGGTGCCGGCTGACTACAGGCTATCACTGGCAGTACCAACAACAATACGATTAATACTGATATCAATGCCGTCTTCATCTCATTCACCTCTGACGCTGCTACCACAGTGGATTTTCAACCTACCACCCAACACCCAACTGCCCTTCTTCATAAATCCTCATTCGCCTTACACTACTCACGATACCATTATATGGCTTCATTGTTAAGATTTAATTAAGAAATGGTCCAATACTGCGCCATTGTCAGGTTTCCACTAAAGAAATTGTCAATAGTGTTTTGTGCAGGCCCAAGACATACTATAGAGCTAAGGAGTTACAAAACCGCCAGATTTTGACTCAGTTATGAGAACAAGCTACAGTCAAATGACAGGGGATATGAACAGTAATGCAGGCTTTGCGCAGAATCTCACATCTCACAGATAGGGGGGAAAACGAAGATCTCCCCTGTAGCCACTCCTATACGCGCTGGTATCCGAGGCCCGATTCCTCTTCACTTCTTGGAGAAGATAACCTCACATTCCTTGTCTCCGGCGGCTACCGATTTAAGTATCTTCATGTCTACTTCTTGTCCCAGGAAGGTGCCCACCATCTTCTTGTCACTGTTCATCATAGCTTCACAGAGCTCTTTGCTAGTTCCCTCTATGCCAAGCAGGCACCGTGGAGTCTTGAAGTGAATCGCGTCGTCTGACAATTCTACCATCTCCATCTCCATCCCCATCATTGACCCCATCATCTTAAGCGATTCGCCGACAGCCTTCATGCCTCTAGCCGGGGTCATTTGCTGCATGATCTTGCCATGCTCCACACCGCCTTGGCTTGCGACTTCAGTTATTATCGGTAAGGCTTCCTTTCCATATTTCTGGTAAAACGCCTTACTTAAAGCCCCCATTCCCATGAACATCTGTTTCATCATAGGTGCAAATCCTTTGGCTGCGTCTTCCATGATTCATTCCCTCCTTCTCAATTTTGATGTAACGGGCAATTGAAGTAGCACCAATCAAGCTCTCCGCTGCCCGCCGACGAAGAATCCGGCTTCAACTCAACATAGGCATCACCTCCTTACTGCTATCGTGATTGAATAAGCGAAAACGGCACCGACCACCGCACCCTAATTTAGTGGTTTTATTGCCCTTGTTTCATCCCGTTAGCCCCTGACACGATTTCTCTATTAGGTTCAGCTCACCTATTAGAATTCTTGTCTATTATAACTCGCTTACGAGGTATCGTCAATACTCAAAATCGGGAGTAAATAATGCCGTATATTCTGGCGAGATAATACCTGATTTGTGGTAGGCCTGGTTGGTATGGCGTCCCTGGAATTCCCTACATTTATAGTGCTTTCTGTATAATGGGGAGACAAGGTGGCCAAGCGAAAAGCGATGAGCGGGTATTCCGGTAACGGCCTTCCGTATGCCTGTATTGGGAACGGCACGCGTAACCTCGTTGTATTTGAGGGGTTAGACTTTCGGCATAAACCTCCGTCCGGCATTATGCTGCGAATGAGCACCGGTTATCTAAGAGGGCTCACAAATAGTTACAGGATCTACATTGTGAGTAGGAGGGCCGGTCTTCCCCCCGGATATTCACTGAGGGACATGGCGGATGATTACGCTGTCTTGATCAAGAATGAACTGGGTGGTGCGGTTGACATAATCGGCGTCTCGACAGGGGGGGCGATAGCCCAGCACTTTGCCATTGCCCATCCGGATTTGGTGAGGCGGCTCGTCCTTGCCATGAGCGGTCTCCGTCTGACTGAGGAAGGCAAAGAGCTGCAGATGAAGGTGGCAGACCTTGCACAAAAAGGCAAGCGGCACGCGGCATCCGCGTTACTGGGTACAGCTATCATCCGGAAGGGACTCGGGAAACACATTTTCAAGTGGTTTATGTGGCTGCTGGGTCCCCTCAGTATCCCTGCCGACCCTTCGGACGGGATTGTGGAAATTGAAGCAGAGGACTGCCATGACCTGAGTGACCGCCTGGACAGGATTAAGGCGGATACCCTGGTGATTGGTGGTGAAGAAGATTTCTTCTATCCCGTCCGTGAGACAGCCGAGAAAATACCCAATGCCAGGCTGGTACTGTATCCAAACCTCGGGCATAACGCCATGTTCGCGCGTAGCCGCCAGTTCGGTGAAGAAATAAGAGCTTTCCTGCTGAGCTGATAAGTAAGACATCCCGGGTTATTCTGGAGATAAGATACCTGATTTGTAGTAGACCTGATTAGTATGGTGTCCCTGGAATTGGCAGTGCGACTTCGTATAGTAGACTGCTCATGTGGCTGATGTCATGTCAAAAAAGAAGTACAATGATATTGGCGATTGCCCTTGAAGTTTATTCGAGGAAGAGCAGGAACGATGAAAAACGCCAACAAGCACATAGTCGTATGCCTTGGTGCCAGTATGGTGCGTGGACAGGTCAGTTACAATTTCGTGAACCTTCTAGATCAACGCATGACCAAGGGCGGCTTCCAATTCATTAATGCCGGAGTCGCAGGTGACCAGGCCTACAACGTATTGATGCGTTTGGATTCCGTTATTGATTACCAGCCTGATTTCGTCATCATCCTGGTTGGCACAAATGATGTTACCGCTACACTCAGTCCGACGCTGGCGCGCATTTCTCGCTTAACCAGGAGGTTTCCTCAACCACCATCGATAGAATTCTATAAATACAATATGCTCAGGATTATCAATACGCTTAAAGAGAAGACTTCAGCGAAAATTGCCCTAGTCTCGCTCCCCGTTCTTGGTGAAGACCTGGCATCAATGCCCAATCATTTCATCAAGGATTATAATGCTCTGCTCAAGGAGATGGCAGACGGGGAGCAAGTTAGCTATCTACCTGTTTATGAACTCCAGGAGGAGTATTTGAGGAAAGTTCAACAAGGCAGCGGCCGGCCATATGAGAGTGGAGGTATGCTTTCAATCAAGGCACTTGCCCGTCATTATTTGCTTAGACAGAGCTTTGACGAAATTTCCAGGAAGCACCACTTCTTACTGGTAACTGATGGGATACACATGAATAGCCGTGGCGCAACATTCATTGCCGATGAAATCGAGTCTTTTCTGCGCTCCCGTGTGTGATGGTTATATGCTTGTGCACGGTGTCCTGGGGACGCAATACCTGATTTGTAGCAGGCCTAATTGGTATGGTACCCCTGGAATTCTCAGATGTTGATTCTTTGCCAACACCTTTGGTTAGGTCACTATTGACCACATATCAGCAGGGGGTTAGACTTTGAGATATCTAATCTATGTGAAGATGAAGT
>Ga0315545_1004121_pt1 | contig 12112 bp, 13 predicted proteins | sample SalMarSW160210MG_FD_203096 | JGI IMG/M metagenome (GOLD analysis project Ga0315545, IMG submission 203096) | Salt marsh sediment microbial communities from the Plum Island Ecosystem LTER, Massachusetts, United States - Salt Marsh Sediment SW1602-10 ... | reverse complement strand
TAAGCTCATTGAATTTCTTAATTTGTAAAAAAAACTATTGACTTTTTTGGAAATTTGTATTTTATTTATATTGTTATTCAAGGTTTTCCTCCTTTTGGTTCTATTATACCAAAAGGAGGTTTTTTTTCAATGCCTTTTCCTCGAAAAAATGCAATCTGAACCCTTACAAATACTCGATTATTGACTTTTGACACAGAAATTTTGGGGGGTAGGCAGGTAATTATAATCACTTTTAACAACACAAAAAAAATACCACAAAGGGCACTAATAATACAAAGTTTTTTATTTGTTCTTTAAGCCAAAAGCTAAAAGCAAAAAAGCTAACAGCAATTTTACTCCATCTGACCTTGACATTACAAAATATGATTTTATAATCTAAAAGTGAGGAAAGAAGCATAAATATAAGGAGGATTTAATGATTCCAAGATACTCAATAGAAGAAATTGATAAAATTTGGGCTGACGACAATAAATTTAAAAAATGGTTTGAAGTCGAGCTTGCCGTTCTTTCTGCCCGTGAAGAACTCGGACAAATTCCGACCGGTACCGCTAAATCTCTGGAAGGAATTGAGGTTTCTGCAGAAAGAATAAAAGAAATCGAAAAGAAAACCAGACACGACGTAGTATCTTTCATAACCGCTGTCGGAGAAAAAGGAGGCGATGCCACCCGTTTTTTCCATCAGGGGCTCACATCGTCCGATATTGTCGATACTTCTTTCGCTCTCCAGATTAAAGAATGTTCGGCAATTATAAAAAAAGAACTCAAAAACATACTTGAAATTTTAAAAGAAAAATCGCTCGAATGCAAAGGAATACCGGTTATAGGCAGAACCCATGGTATTCATGGGGAGCCTACCTCACTTGGTCTTAAATTTCTATCATGGTATTCGGAAATGAAAAGAGCTGCCATGCGATTTGAAACAGCTTCTAAAGAAACCGCATACGGTAAAATATCTGGAGCGATGGGTAATTTCGCTCATCTCGACCCTGAGGTAGAAGAAATTGCTCTAAAAAAATTAAACCTAAAACCGGAACCAATCTCGACTCAAATCGTACCGCGTGACAGATACGCTGAATACATATTCGCTCTGGCTACCGTAGGCTCAACAATCGAGCACATAGCCCATGAGATAAGACATATGCAAAGGACAGAAATAAGGGAATTGGAAGAACCATTTAAGAAAGGGCAAAAAGGTTCATCTGCTATGCCTCACAAGAGAAACCCTATACTCTGCGAACGCTTATCTGGAATGAGCCGCTTACTGCGATCATACCTTATAACAGCCATCGAAAATATAATACTATGGAACGAGAGAGACATTTCACACTCTTCTACAGAAAGAATTTATTTTCCCGATGCTATAACGCTTACAGTTTATATGCTAAGAAAGCTCGCTTTTATTATTAAAGATTTAAATATATATAAAGATAACATAGAAAAGAATATCTGGCACACAAACGGCCTTGTATTTTCGCAAAGAGTTCTTATAACCTTACTCGACAAGGGCGTTAAAAGAGACGAAGCCTACAACATCGTACAAGAAAACGCGATGGAAGTCTGGCAAAAAGGCGGTAATTTTAAAGAAAAAATAGAAAATGATAAAAGAGCAAAAAAGTACATTAATAAAGAAGAATTAGAAAATCTGTTCGACCCAAAAAGTTACTTAAAGAACGAAGAGAAGATATTCAAAAGAGTACTTGAATGATAATTTTCACCGATCTTGATAATTGCCTTCTCGATTCATCATATTCGGCGATTTCAATCCGTGATTTTACGCATAATTTAATAGAGAAAGGAATCATAATATCCGTTATTTCAAGCAAGACGTCACCGGAAATCGACTTTTTTTTCAAGGAAATGGACTTCTCCGGTCCGTACGCAGCGGAGAACGGAGGACTTATCGTAGTAAACGGAAAAAGGGAAGAATTGGCGACTAAATCGGAAACGATAAAACGTGATTTACAGAACACCGCAAAAAAAATGAACGTGGAAATCGAACTTTTTTCCGAGATGAAGTCAGAAAAAGTAAAAGAACTTACCGGACTACCGGATCATTTAATTCCCCTGGCGAAAAATAGAAGTTTTTCTGAACCTTTCCGTTTCACCTCAACAGTAAATCAAGATTTCCTGGAAGAAATAAAATCACTTGGATATACAATATTCTGGGGAGGAAATTTCTACCAGGCATACAGGGGATCCTCGAAAGGTAAGGCGGTAAAAATCATTAAAAGGAAAAAGAACGGCTTTTCAATCGGTATCGGAGACTCCGCAAACGATTACCCTATGCTCGACGAATGTGACTATCCTATTCTACTCAGAAGTAAAAAAAATAAAAAGTATAGAAACTTCGAAGGTTTCGGACCACTCGTCTGGAAAAAAGCTGTAGAACAAGCTTTGGAGGAAAAAGATGTCTGATTTTTTTCAAAACGGTATTATTACAACATTACATAAACTACCAAGTTATTCTCTTGAGAAAATCGAAAACAGCCTTAGAGAGATTGTAAAAGAAAGGAAATTTGCCCTTCTTCTTCCTTCTCTTTACTCGGAACTCAAAGGAAAAGCTCTTGCGGGAATCGCAGAACAACTAAAAGAAGCAGATTATATACACGAAGTTGTGGTATCACTCGATAATGCAAACAAAACGGAATTTAAACACGCGAAGGATTTTTTTAAAAAAATACCTGCAAAAACAACCATCATCTGGAACGATTCTCCTCAAATTCAAACCATTTACAAACGTCTCAAAAGAAATGGTCTCGACCCCGGAAAAAGAGGAAAAGGAAGGGGAGTCTGGACAGGAATGGGCTATATACTGGCTAAGGGTGAAGTTTATATGGTCACTCTACACGATTGTGATATACGCACTTATTCAAGAGATATTTTAACCCGTCTCACTTACCCTATACTCTCTAAACGCCTCAATTACGATTTTGCAAAAGGCTATTACGCGAGATTTGCCGACATGCTGCATGGCAGGGCAGTTCGTCTTTTCTTTTCGCCATTACTAAAAGCATTAAAAAAGATTTTCGGAGACCGGGAGTTTTTCGATTATCTCGAATCTTTTCGATATCCTCTTTCCGGAGAAGTTGCAATGATAACAGAATTAACAAGGAGAATCCGTTTTTCTTCCGATTGGGGACTGGAGATTGGTCTCTTAAGAGAAATTTATACCAATCTGGATCTATCCAGCATATGCCAGGTAGATTTAGTAGACCGGTACGACCATAAACATCAAGAATTCGACGCCGATAATATCACTTCAGGAATAATGAGAATGGCAATAGATATAGCAAGAACATTCTTCAGAGTACTCTCTCAGGACGGAATAATTTTTTCCTCTGAGACTATACGAACTCTTAAAATAACATACTATGATTACGCCATGGAATTTGTAGAAAAATACAAAAACTTAGCTCTGCTAAATAACCTTAAGTACGATAGAAACAGAGAGATAATCGCGATTGAAAAGTTCACTATGGCATTTGATATAGCAGCAAAGGAATTTCATAAGCATCCACTGGGTTCTCATTTAATACCAACCTGGGGAAGAATAGACTCCGCGATGCCCGACTTACTCGATACTCAAATACCCGACATAGTCGATAAATTAAACGGGAGGTAGAATGAAGCTTGTTACAGCAATAAGGGACGACTTGAAAAGGAGACTCGAAGAAATAAAATCAGTCGATATAATTGTCGGAATACCGGCTTATAATGTCGATGATAGCATCGACTTCGTAATAAAACAAATCGGTGAAGGCCTAAATGAATACTGGAACGACTTCAAAAGTTTAATACTTATTATGGACGGAGGTTCCGTAGACGACACAAGAGAAATATCAAGGGTAGCAGAATTGCCTCCTTATATAGAAAAAACTGTAAGCATTTACAGAGGTCTTCCGGGAAAAGGTACCGCTGTCAGGGCTATTCTTGAAGCTTCGGAATTTCTAAATGCCAAAGCCACGCTTATGATAGACGCGGATCTTCGCTCAATAGGTCCGAAGTGGATGAAAAACCTTATAAGCCCTATAATTAACGACAACTATGATTATATTGCCCCTTACTATAAAAGATACAAATACGATGCCACAATTACAAATAACATTGCCTATATGTTGATAAGGGCAATATGGGGCAAAAGAGTCAGACAACCAATAGGAGGAGACTTTGCATTCTCGGCGAATCTTGTAAATTCACTTCTTCAGGATGAAAGATGGGATACAGACGTAGCCAGGTTCGGAATAGACACGTGGATAACAACAACTGCTGTCAAAAACGGATACAAATTAGGACAAACAAGACTCGGAGCTAAACTGCACGAAGCAAAGGACCCTTCCCACCACTTAGGGACAATGTTTCTTCAGGTCGTTATTACAACCTTTGATTTAATGGCTGACTACGAAGATTTATGGGAGAATATAAAAGGTTCGGAACCGGTAGATATTCTGGGGGAAGAAATCGGTCTTGAACCCGAAGAATTCGACATAGATTTAAACTCACTCACCGAATCCTTTAAATCCGGGTGGAAAAATTTCCATTCTTTATGGAATGATATCTTAAATCCCGGTTCTTTTAGACTTTTGAGAACAATATGCAAAGAAAAAGATTACACTCTGCTAAATCACGAAAACTGGTCAAAGATTGTTTATGATTTTGCCGCAGTGTTTCACCACCAAAAAAGGCATCACGCAAAGATAGTAAACACACTTCTTCCCTTATATAATCTGAGAGTCGCTTCACTTTATCAATCATCGGTTCAAATGCAAAATGATGATTTTGAAGAGCTAATCGAGGAGGCTGCTCTAACTTTCGAAAGAAACAAGCCTTATCTTCTCGAAAGATGGGAAAAGTAATTTCCATTCTTCACTACTCGGCACTGCCTGTAATCGGAGGAGTGGAATTAACCGTTGATGTACACGCAAGACTTTTAAAAGAAAAAGGTTTTAAAGTAAATATAATAGCCGGAGACGGAAAACCGGATAAGCTTATCCCGGAACTAAAATCCTCATACTACAAAGAAATGTTTAAAAAGATACTAAAGGGTAAAACCCCGGATAATTTTGCTTCTGAAGTAAAAAAAGTAAAAGAGAAAATACTTAAGGCCTTAAAAGGCTCCGATGTTCTTATCGTTCATAATCTCTTTACTATGCATTTTAATCTGGTGGCAACCGCGGCTCTCGTGGAAGTATCAAACAAAATTAGAACCATAGGGTGGGTACACGATCTTTCTTATGTAGACCCAACTTATGATTTACCACCTCCGGGCGATTCTCCTTTAAAATTTATAGCCAATTCCACTCCCGGAATAAAATGGGTAACAATAACAAATTACAGAAAAGATTTGCTCTCAAGTTTTTTTCACATCGAGGAAAACGATATAGAGGTAATACATAACGGTATCGACCCTTATGTTATATTACCTCCCGATATAAAAAAGATCGCTGAAAAATTAAAAATTCTTAACCATTACCCTGTAGCACTCTTCCCTTCCAGACTAACAAGGAGAAAAAATTTCGAGCTTGCTATAGACATAATCTCAAAACTAAAAGGAAATCCTTTATTGCTTTTATCCGCCCCACCCGATCCACACAACCCAACCTTTGTGTCATACAAAAATGAACTTAAAAAAAGAGCAAAAGAAAAAGGAACTAAATTAATAATGTTTGCCGAACACTGCACAATAAAAGATATCGAAACTTTCTACTTCCTGGGAGATTTTCTTCTTATTACCAGTAAAATGGAAGGGTTTGGGCTGCCCGCTATCGAAGCTTCATTATTCAGAATGCCTGCCGCACTTTCAAATATTCCTCCCTTAAGAGAAATCGAAAAACATTTTCAATCCCATATATTTTTCGATCTCGATTGGGAACCCGAAAAAATCGCAAAAAAAATCGATCTCTTTTTAGAGCAAAACAAAATCGTTCAGGATAGAAGAACTATTATCGATAATTTCAGCTGGAACAACATTTTAAAAAACAAATTAATCCCATTAATAAAGTCAACTTAAGACGTCGTTTCAAAAAATTAGAAAGATTAGCCACGAAGAACACCAAGGCACAAAGAAAAAAAATAATTTGTGTAGTTAGTTGATTTTGTTTTTTTCGGGTGTCTTGGGAAGGGTTTTTAAGCAAATACAATAAAATTAAAACTTGGTGTGGGGCTTTGTGTATTAGTGTCTTTGTGGCAATTCAGTTAATGTTATCTAAGTTTTCTTAAGACCTTTTTAGAAACCTCTTTGAGCGGGTCAAAAACACCAATTCCCTCGGTAGCAACACCTTCGCATGAGAAAACGCCCCTGGGATTAAGAGCATCCTCCAATTCGTTAAGAGAAACAATATTCGGCAGATCTCTCTTATTATATTGGATAGCTAATGGTATTTCTTCAGACTTTTTATGGTACTCAGCTAAGTTATCATCAAGATTTTCTATAGAATCGATATTATCTTCGAATCTCTCAATCTGGGAATCGGCAACAAATATAAGACCATCTACACCCTTCAGTATAAGCTTTCTGGAAGCATTATAATAGACCTGACCGGGAACTGTATAAAGATGAAAATGCACAGAGAACCCTTTAACTGTTCCCAAATCAACAGGTAAAAAATCAAAGAAAAGTGTTCTATCCAGTTCAGTATCCAGACTCATTAATTTCCCACGGCTGTTAGGATTAACCTTTGAATATATATGTTTAATATTGGTGGTCTTACCGCCAAGCCCCGGACCATAGTAGACTATTTTACAATTTATTTCTTTCGAAGAATAATTTATAAGTGCCATTTACTCTCCATATCACTCAAAAAGACTATCTAATTCCGTTTCTGCTTCACTGATAAATTCATCGTCAACAGCCCCCGAATATTCACTTTCAAGAGTTTTAAATATTTTCTCAAACATACTTCCAAGTCTTTCAGCCGTCTTTTTAACCTTAATACGTACAAGCCCCAGAGTTGTTTCCTTAGTAAATATGACCGCAAGTATAACTTTATCCGCAATTAAAGAAACATAAATACTCTTTCGCGCTCCCTGATGGAATAGGGTCGAAAAATCATGCTCTCCGATTAGATCCGCAAGGTTGGAAGTAGCAGCAAAATCAGCCGCGGACAGGGTAGCAAAAGATGGTATATCAATATTGGAAACATTTCCGGCCGAAGTAATAAGCTGTCCCGCTTTATCAATAAGTAAAACCGACAGAGACTTTGTTTCTCGGCAAAGATCTTCTAAGCTATCTTTGATAGTCTGAAACTCCCTCTCAAATGTTGCCTCTTTATCCTCGGGCATCTAAATACCTGCCTCCTCTAATTTTTTTAATCTTTCCCATCCGGCATCTACTTCATTCTGAATTTCTTCAATAATTTTCTTATTACTGTCTTTAAATAAATGCCTGAATCTTCCCTGTAATTTCAACCATTCCTCAACGGGAACAACCTTTTTAGGATCTCTTGTGATTTTATGTACTCCATTTTCAACTTCATACAACGGCCAGAATCTTGATTTAACAGCCATATCGGCAATCTTCATGGTATTTTCTTTTTTATAATACCATCCAAGCTGACACGGAGCAAATACAACAATAAACTTAGGTCCTTCAATGGAAAGGGCTTTTTGTACCTTACTTATATAGTCCATCCAGTCCGAGATAGACGCCTGAGCGACATAAGGAATGTTATGGGCAGCCATAATTTCCGTAAGATCTTTTCTTTTTCTCACTTTACCTGGTATCACTTTTCCTGAAGGAGAAGTAGTGGTGCTGGCTCCGTACGGAGTCGCGCCGGATCTTTGAATACCGGTATTCATATATGCCTGATTATCGTAACAGATGTAAAGCATGTTATGCCCCCGCTCCATTGCTCCGGATAAAGCCTGTAAACCAATATCGTAAGTTCCTCCATCGCCGCCAAAAGCTATTAAATTAATATCCTTTTTTATTTTTCCTTTCTTTTTTAAAACCTTGTAAGCAGCTTCAACGCCACTTATTGAAGCGGCAACATTTTCAAAAAGAGAATGAATATAAGGCACTTTCCATGCCGTGTATGGAAATATCGTAGATACGACTTCCATACAACCGGTCGAAAAACCTACAACCGTATCTTTTCCCGAAGCTAAAAGCGCCTGTCTTACTGCTATTGCCGGACCGCACCCTGCACACGCACGATGCCCGGAGGCAAATAAATCTTCCTGTTTCGATAATTCCTTTAAATTTACTGCCATATAGCCTCCTACTCTCTTACCCCTAAATAATTATTTCTCTGCAATTTCTGACCTTTTTTTACCTTCTTTAAATCATCAAAAACTTTTCTTATGTCTTGCGGGGTTATATCCCTTCCACCCAATCCATACACATATCCGTAAGTATCGGGCTTTTTTCTCTCATCGAAAAGAGAAGATCTGATTTCCGTAAAGAGAGGAGCGCCAAAACCGCTCATTCCCTCAGCCCTATCCATAACACCAAGGTATTCTACATCCTTTAATGCCTTATTGATTTCCCCCGTGGGCCAGGGTCTAAAAGTGAACATTTTGACGAGACCTACTTTTTCCCCTTCGGCTCTAAGGCTGTCTACAACCTCTTTAGCGGTTCCCGCAGTGGAACCCATCAAAACAATAGCTCTCTCCGCATCTTTCATTTTATATTCTTCTATAAGTTTATATTTTCTTCCGAATTTCTTGTCAAAATCCTCAAAAACCTTTTTTATTACTTTATATGAATCTTTCATTGCCTGTGCTTCAGACCTTTTATGTTCAAAATAATAATCCTGCAAATCAAGCGGTCCAACAGTAATTGGATTATCTGTATCCAGAAGGTTATATGGAGTTTTATGCTCGCCAATGAAATTCTGAACTTCTTTGTCCTCCAACATATCAATTCTCTGAAGAGAATGAGACAGAATAAAAGCATCTGCTGATACCATGGCAGGTAAAAAAGCCTCTTCTGAAATCCTCATCGCCTGAATCACAAGATCATAGGCTTCCTGGGAATCTTCAGCATAAAATTGCATCCATCCCGTATCTCTCTGATCCATCGTATCGGAATGGTCACAGTGGATATTAATCGGAGCTGATAGGGTTCTTGCTATCTCACAGATTACCATCGGAAGGCGCAATCCGGCAGTAACAAAAAGGACCTCATTCATAAGAGCAAGGCCCTGAGATGCCGTAGCAGTCATCACTCTCGCACCTGCTGCAGCCGCACCCGTACAGGCACTAGCCGCAGAGTGTTCCGATTCTACCGGCACAAATTCAGTATCTACTAGACCATCAGCGACAAACTGCGAAAATATCTGAACAATTTCTGTTGAAGGCGTTATCGGATAAGCTGCGACAACATCAGGATTTATCTGCCGCATTGCTTCTGCCATAGCTTCATTCGCGGTCTTAGCTGCAATTTTCATTTTTCCTCCTCTTCGACCATTTCTATGGCATTAACAGGACACTGTGAAGCACAAATTCCGCAACCCTTACAATAATCCAGATTAATCCCCTTCATTTCTCCGTCTTTAACGATAATAGCAGAATCAGGACAAGAAATCCAGCAAATCATACAGTTTGTACATTTATCTTTATTTACAGCCGGTTTCTTCCCTTCTCTCCAATCACCTGTCTTGAACTTTCTGCTGGAACCGGGTTCGACTATAATTGCACCTATAGGAAGTTCTTTCCATCCTTCTTTCTTCTTTGCCATCAGCTTTCTCCCTTCGTTTCTTCATGCGCAGTTTTTATAGCTTCCATATTCTTTTTGACTATCTCTTCGGGTTTACCTCTAAATTTAATTTTCAATTTATGTTCGATACTCTTAAGCATTCTTTTGTAATCCAAAATATCCGAAACTTTAGATAACGCTCCAAGCATCGGGGTATTGGGTTTATTCAGCCCTATTTTATCCATCGCTATTTTTGAAGCATCAACAGTATAAACCTTTATTTTGGGATCAACAGACAAACTTTTTCTTATCTCTTCAGGGGAATCAGAGGTATTGACTATTAGAATACCACCTTCTTTCAAACCTTTAAGTACATCCACCGTATTAAGTAAGCTCGAGTCGAGAACCAGAACAATCTTCGGATTATCAACACCGCTGTGTAACCTTATAGGTTTCCGACTTAAACGGTTAAAAGCACTAACCGGGGCTCCTGTTCTCTCCGGACCATATTCGGGGAAAGCCTGAATATACATACCAGTATCGATGGCAGCTTCTCCAAAAAGTAAAGCCGCTGTCTTCGCACCCTGCCCACCTCTGCCGTGCCATCTAATCTCGATTAAATCCTTAGCCATTATTTAACTCCCTTTTTAGTCAAATCTATATAGTATCTCCCTAATGTCAAGGGATTTTTCTACACTTTTAGCAAAAAATTTGTTTTTTTGACTTTTTCGTGTGTTTTTTCTTGAAATGCTCTCACCATCGCAACATTCCGGACGCCAATTTCGGCTAATTCGGCGATATTTTTAATATCTATACCCCCAATAGCCACCACAGGAATATTTGCATTTCTAATCACTTCCTTAACAACCGAAAATCCGATCGGAGAATAATTTCCCTTGGTAGGAGTAGCAAACACAGGACCGATTCCGATATAATCTGCTCCGGCCTTTTCTGCCTCCAGTGCCTGTTCCAATGAATGCGTGGAAATTCCAATTATAAAACCATCAGGAGTTATTTCTCTTGCTCTTTTTAGAGGAACATCATCCCCTCCGAGATGAACACCATCCGCTCCGGACATTAACGCAATATCGATAAAATCATTAACAATGAATAAAGAATTGAACTCCTTTGTAATTTTTCGGATTTCATCGGCAATCTTCAACATTTCTTGTCTTGCGGAATTTTTATCTCTATATTGAATAACGCGGGCTCCACCCCGGCATGCCTCACGGGCAATTTTTATATGATCTCCGCTTGTTATAACGTAAGCACCGAAAGGGGAAATTATTCTATCTGGTACCATCAATTAACTTTTTGTTCTTTGTGTGAATAATTTAGTCATAAGTCACTGGTCACTAGTCATCAGTCAAAAAAATAAAACAACTTAAAAGATCAGTGTTCATCCGTGTAAATCTGTGGCAAATTAAGTGGATAGGGCTGGGATTCTGAATTCTAACTTCCGGCTTCTGAATTCTTTGTATCACTTTCCCAACTTCTGTGAAATAATTTTTGCTATCTTTTCCCCTGAAAGCAGCATACCCCCAAATATAGGACCCATACGGGGAGCACCCTTTACAGCATTCGCCGCCATACCGGTTACAAATAGACCGGGAAAAACTTCAGAAGCATTATCAACAGTCAACTCCTCCCCTCTATCAGCCCACATAGACATTTCGCCAACAACTTTGCCGGTAATTGTATCGAGAGAAACATCCATCTTCCGAGAAACAATAGAACAAACTTCCGCGGGATGTCCTGTTCCGTCAACTACATACTTAGCTCTAATCGTCAAAGGATCAACGTGCAGATTTATATGCTCAATCGGAGACCACTGCAACACAAGCCCGTTAACTTTTTTCTCTCCGTTTTCTTCCCTGAACATAACATCCACGACTTTGATAAGGTTAAATATTTTTACGCCCGATTTAACGCATTTCGATATCAAAGTCGAAGCTAATTCAACGCTATCGGCAGTATAATATCCTTCTTTCTTTTTCTTATATTCCACACCAGCTTTATCGAAAAGATGCAAAGCCGCATCCTGCACAACTACTTCGTTAAACATCATTCCACCACCCCAAACACCACCTCCGGGAGCAAGTTTAGACTCAAAAACAGCTGTCTTAATTTTCTTTTCGCCCAGAAGTATTCCGGTTATGAGATTAGAAGGACCCGCGCCCACAAGAGCGACATCCAATTCCAGGGAATCAAGTAATTTATTATAGAAATTTTCGATGATCGCCCTCGATATTTCTATATCATCAAGCTTCATTTATCCTCCTTCAGGTTAAAACTTAAGAATATACTCATCAAATATTTACCAATTACACTTTTATTGATATTAAAGCAATAAATTGATTTGTCAAGATAATAAACCGCCTGCCTACCCCCCAAAATTTCTGTGTCAAAAGTCAATAATCGAGTATTTGTAAGGGTTCAGATTGCATTTTTTCGAGGAAAAGGCATTAAAAAAAAACC
>Ga0315545_1004119_pt1 | contig 12116 bp, 11 predicted proteins | sample SalMarSW160210MG_FD_203096 | JGI IMG/M metagenome (GOLD analysis project Ga0315545, IMG submission 203096) | Salt marsh sediment microbial communities from the Plum Island Ecosystem LTER, Massachusetts, United States - Salt Marsh Sediment SW1602-10 ... | reverse complement strand
TATCGAAGGGCCTGGCGCAAATCACGATTGATATCGCGGGCCTCGGCAAAGACCCTCTGCATAGCGGTGTTGACAATTCTGCGCTTGTTTTCAAGCTCAATATAAAAATCGCTGTGTATGTGCTCGGCAACTGCCATATTAGTCCTCCAAAAATTCAAATTGCAAAACCAGCGTAACGCAATTATACTAAAAACGTAAAAGTTTTTCCCGTCTTTTTGAAATTTTTACAAATGAAAAAGCGGAATAGAGCTAATTCTATGGCAAAACAAAGAAGTTTAGTTATACCGATAGAAAGAATCCAGCAGTGTATCTACCTCATTCGCAAACAAAAAGTTATGTTAAGTCACGATCTTGCGGTTCTTTATGGTATAGAAACGAGAGTCCTCGTACAGGCAGTAAAGCGAAATCTTGAGCGTTTTCCTTCCAATTTTATGTTCCAAATCAGCCCAAAAGAATTCGATAACTTGAAATCACAGATTGTGACCTCAAGTTGGGGTGGTTTGAGGACACGTCCATACGCCTTTACTGAACAGGGCGTGGCGATGCTGTCAAGCGTTTTGCGGAGTAAACGCGCTGTTGAAGTCAATATCGCCATAATGCGGACATTTGTCAAGCTTCGTGAAATTCTTGCTAACAATGCTCTTTTGCGCCGTAAAATCGAATCGATGGAACAAAAATACGATGAGCAGTTTCAGCAAATATTTACTGTTCTAAAATATATGCTAAAAGAAGAAACCAAACCCAGACAACCTTTCGGCTTTCACAGCAAAAAGAAGGTGGCCGAGACAAAAAAGAAAAAATGACATTTTACCATAGAGATTAATATCTATGATTTTGATTACCGGCGTAACAGCTTCAGGCAAGGGCAGGCTCGCCTTTGATCTGGCTTGCGAAATCGATGCGGAAATCATCAGCGTCGATTCGATGAAGGTCTATAAGCGGATGGACATAGGCACAGCTAAACCGCCTAAAGAAGCAAGAGAGAAAATCAGATACCACCTGATTGATATAGTCGAGCCGAGCGAATCATTCAGTATCGGCCGATACCTCGAGTTGACAAATGAGGCGATTACAGACATCAAAAGCAGAGGCAAAACGGTAATCGCTGTCGGCGGAACCGCACTTTACATAAAAGCTTTGCTGTACGGCCTCTTCGAAGGCCCTGGCTCGGATGAAAAAATAAGAAAAGAGTTAAAACAGCAGGCAGAGACTCTCGGCCTTGAGAAACTATATAGCGAGCTTGAAAAAATCGACCCCGACGCTGCGGAGCGAATACATCCGAACGACGAAAAAAGAATTATAAGAGCTCTGGAGGTTTATCAGCTCACAGGCAAACCAATCTCAGATTTTCAGCAGCAATGGCCGAAAGTACAAAACGCGAAACAAACTCTGCTTCACAAATTTAAAATCATAGCCCTGCGAAGACAAAAGCAAGTCGAAAGCAGAAGAATCAACAGCCGAGTAAAAAAAATGATTGATGACGGACTTGTCGATGAGGTCAAAAGCCTTTTAGCAGAGGACGAATCCTTAAGCAAACAGGCTGCAAGTGCGATAGGTTATGCAGAAATCATCGATTATCTGAAAGGCAAAACTGCTCTCGAAGATGCAATCGAGCTTATCAAAAAAAATACGCGGCATCTCGCGAAGCACCAGCGAACCTGGTTCAAAACCTTCCCCGATGTAAACTGGCTCGACATCGAAGAAGATGATAATAATGAAACGATTGTCGAAAAAAGTAAAAAAATCTTAAATATTGCATTATAGGCGAACGTGAGGATAATACATTATGATTATATAGTAGGAAAAACAGGTATAAGAAAAATGGGAAACTATATCAAAGAATTGTATTATATTACTCATATAAATAATTTGCCTTCAATTCTTGAAAACGGCATTTTGTCACATCGACTAATAAAAGATCAGAAAGTTGAGTTTACTCCTATTTATGAAGAAGAAATCGTATCGAAAAGACGTGATAAAAAAGTACCAGGAATAAACAAGACCTTATGGGATTACGCAAATACATATTTTCAGCCTCGCAATCCGATGATGTACAGAGTAATTCACGAACAAACAGTAAGCAAAATCGCTGTAATCGCTCTTAACCGTAATATTATGAATATAAATGGAACATTTATTACGGACGGAAATGCCGCAAGCAGTAATACGGTATTTAAACCCAACAAAAAAACAAAAGAGATATTTTCGAAGATATGCGAAAACATTCAGAGAGAATGGTGGAGCGAAGAAGATGGTTCTAAACGCACAATAATGGCTGAATGTCTTGTTCCTGAAAGAATAATCCCCGAAAATATCCTTACAATATATCTTCCAAATATTGATATTTGTGAAGAAGTGAAGGGTATGATAAATAAAGATATACCGGTAATTCCAAATCCTGACACTTTTTTCCAGCCAATCAGTAAAATTCCTCTTACAGACAATCTTTTCCTTGTAGCAGGTGATATGTTCTTTTCGAAACTGCAAACCCTGACAATCAGCGTCAATTGTCTCGGCGTAATGGGCAAGGGTCTTGCGTCGAGGGCCAAGTATCAATTTCCTCGTCTATATGTTGATTACCAGGATTTGTGTAAACAGAAAAAAATCAGCCTTGGTAAACCATATCTTTATAAGCAGGAATTGTCTTTAGATACTCAATTGGCCGATGAGGCTTTAACAATGAAAAATGGCGTTACGCAAACTTGGTTTTTGCTTTTCGCAACAAAAGGTGATTGGAAAAAAAAGGCGGATATCAAAGCTATCGAAAATGGAGTGATTTGGATTTGTGACAATTATAAAAAGGAAGGAGTAACGTCATTAGCATTGCCTGCTCTGGGTTGTGGTCTTGGCTGGCTCGACTGGAGCCAGGTTGGCCCGATTTTATGCAGTAAACTGGCAAATCTTGATATCCTTGTATGGATATATTTGCCTACGGAAAAAAGAATACCGGATGATTTGCTCAATAAACGATTTTTATTGAAAAAATAATCCTTGTGAGACTAATGTTTATGTTTTTTGCAGCTGGCTCTGGGCTCTGAGCATAACAGCCGCCTCGCTTAGAACAAGCTGCTTTATTAAACTTGCGGGAACCTGTGTAAAATCCATAGCAAGTACCTTTTGTTCCACCATCGAGGCAATCGCGCGGGCTGCTGGACGTTCAACGCCGTATTTTTCCATCAGGTCAGTGACTATTTGTGACTTGTCCCAGCGGCTCCTGCTAACAGAATCGCCGTCTTCGCCGAACTGCCGGGCATCTGATAAATTGTCCATATCAACGGAGACAACATCAATTCGTGAACGCTTGAGCTTTCGCTCCATATGGTGGTCGCCGAGTGAAATCGCAGCTTCTTCATAGCCTGTCGCCGAGAGAGCGGCTTTAATTACGGATAGTATCTCACTGCTGCTGATGCTGCGTTTTTTTTGCTTTTCGTAAAGCGTGTATGTGATTACGTCCGCGAGCTGCTCGGCAGCTAAGATATCCGGCTGACCCGCCATCGCAAGAGCGTTGCCGATAGTTGCTATAACCTTGGTGTACAGATACTCCTCGCTGCTTCCATCCTGTTTTATTACTTTAAGCTGTGCCTTCATCGGCCCTTCAGCCTCCCTGCAACAATACGTCCAAGAGCCCTAAGTTTTTTCTTTCACTTCCATTAACCTTCAAAAAGCTTTTGCTGACCTGGTTGTTCAGCTCTTCCGATAGCCTGCCTTACCTCGTCAATCAAATCACCCGCATCCTTAAAATCACGATAGACACTTGCAAAACGAATATACGCAACCTTGTCAACGTCTCTTAAGTGCTTCATCACATTATCGCCGATAAACGCGCTTGTTACCTCCTTGTCGAAGTCCCGAAAAATATCTTCCTCGACTCTGTCGGCGATCTGCTGAATTTGCTCGGCTGATACCTGTCTTTTATAACAGGCCTTTTGCAATCCCGCAATAACTTTTTCCCTGTCATAAGGAACGCGCGAATTATCTTTTTTAACGACGTATAACTTAAAACTCTCGCCTATTTTTTCGTAAGTAGTAAATCGTCTTTCACAGGCTAGGCACTGGCGTCTTCTTCTTATTACTCTGCCCGAATCGCTGGCCCGAGAATCAACAACCTTATCTCTGTCTTCTTTACAAAAAGGGCACCTCACGAGAAAACCTACCTTGTTAATAATACCATATCTTGAGAATAGCTGAATTTTACGCTCAATATGTAGTGTGTCAAAGGAAAATTTATAATTTTTATATTTTCCGGAGGGAGCTGTCAGCCGTGTTATTTTAGCGGACCGACAGCATTAATGCATACGCAAAAGGTGTATCGAAAGACGGATGCCGTGTCAGGGCTTGTTTTTGTAAAAAAGAAGACCCCTGTGCTAAGAGCACAGGGGCCTACCCGGAAAGAAATTTTATGGCCCCCCATAAATATCTTAAAGTCCTTATTCCGCGTAAGGACATATCTTTCGATCCTGCCTGGGCAGTCCATGATTCCCCCCCATGGCAGGACGCCCGTAAAGGGTAAATAAAACTTGTTATGTAGTTGATGAGCTGCCGTCTATAATCGGCCACACCCCCTTTATTGTCCTATCCGTACAAAGTCTAATATAAAAATCGCAAATAGACAAATCACATCAAAAAAAATTTTGACTTTTCTCAGACCGATAAAAGTAAGCAAGGAAATATTGTATCGAACAAGGAATATTGAGGTAAGAAATTACAAGTCACCAGCGACGAGTCACGAGCGACTGATTACCCTCGTGCTTTTGCAAACCAGTCGGGGTCTTCGGTGAGTTTTTCGCGGGCTTCTTTCGTCATTATCTCAAAAGCAGGATGGTCGCTTCGCCAGCTTCGCTGCTCGAACGAGCCCGACCGCATCTTCTCAACCTCTTTGGATACGCTCTCGAAATAACTTCCGTAAATGTGAAGCGAATCGCTGATATCGACATATCTGCCGACGGTTACAGCTTTGCCGATTTTCTCTGAAATCTTCTGCGCTATTATTCTCTGCAAATCGGTAAGTGCATAAACATTCATAAACCAGGCCTTGTACAGGTCTCTGCTCCGCCAGTGCGTATTCATATTGAGCAGCATCTCTCCCCTGCCGTCATCTATCAGCCGGCACCAAATCCTCTGCAGACAGGGTGGGTCGTCCGTTTTTGGGTCGGCGTTCGGCATCCAGGTAGTCGCCTGTGCCCTGCGTGTATGAGCGACGTTCGAGAGGCTGTCGATAATGTACTGAATCTGGTCGACTTTTTTGAATGGTCTCGGCGAATCAGCTATTCGCAAATCCTCGACGGGACAGTAAGCACGCAATCTTTCGTGATAGGTATAGGTCCACTTGCCAGCGGAAGGCTCTATCCAATGGTCGTGAATGCCATCAACGACCTCCTGTCGATAGGCTTCAAGCTCTGCAGGCCCGCCTGGAAAATTCTTGTGTATTCTCGGCTCGGCGAACGGCTCGGCGATTGTTACGATAACGGTTGCATCTCTGCTTAGCGGCTCGCCGGGCTTATCGTATTGGGTTTTTATCTGCAGACCATTATCCCAGACCGCAAGGACAGCCTTCTCCCAGGCTTCGGGTAAACAATTCGCCGTAATATTTATGACCGGTATCTGCGTTACCGACTTCGCTGCTGCCATAATCTTCCTCCGTGAACCTGTTAAAATTGCCTATTTGTAATTGCCGAGGTCGATTTCCTCTTCTGTAACGTTGTATCGGCTGCGATATTGCTCAGGGATGTCTGCGAGGATTCGCTTGGCCTTGAACTCGTATTCGGTACCTGGAAACTGTTTTATAATCTGTCTGCAGGTATCGATAGTTTGTTTGTAGCTTATCGCAGGGAGTCTGCCCATCTTTCTCGTTTGGATTGCCCATTCCAGAAGTCGTTGTGCCTCGACTTCTTCCACTTCTGTAAGTTCGCGAAACTGCTGCGCGGGCTGTGCCTGTGTTTGTGCAGTTTCCGTCGGCTGAGTTTCTTTTGGTTTCGGCTCGGCTCGCAGCCTTGCATCATCTTCGGCTACGACGTCGTAAAAAGTTTTCTCAGGCTCGGTCTTTTTTTTACAGCCGAGAAGGACAAAAACAGAAGCTATGAGCAATACAGCAAGAGCTGTGCCAAACATTTTATCTTTCATAAATTACCCTTCCTTTGCGAAATAGCCTTTCGCTATTGTTTTGACGGTTATTGATTATTTAACAGAAATAATATATAATCAATTTTATGTTTAGTTTGCGTTTTTTCAACAGCAAAGTCGATATTTAATTGAATTGGTTGTTTTGATTTATGTTTACGGGAATAATCGAGGGTCTGTGCGAAGTAAAAACGGTGACCGGCTCAGCCGATGCTCTAAAATTGAAAATCGAGCTTGGCAGTCTCACCGAGGGCTGCAAAGCCGGCGACAGCATAAGTGTGAACGGTGTTTGCCTTACCATAACAGCCCTTGAGGGCACGACAGCCTCTTTTGATGTAGGCTCAGAAACGCTATCGAAATCGAATCTCGGCAGATTGAGGGCCGGCTCAAAGGTCAATATCGAAAGAAGCCTTAAGGCTGACAGCCGGTTTGGTGGTCATTTTGTGCTCGGCCATACCGACTGCACCGCAACCATTAGAAAAATTGAAAGAAAAGGACAATTTGCTGATATGACATTCACGGCTGATAAAAAGCTGCTCGATAATATGATACCCAAAGGCTCGGTCGCCGTTGATGGAATCTCACTGACGATAGCCAAACTTGACGATAACGGTTTTATAATAGCTTTGATACCGCAGACGCTTAAAAGTACAACACTGGGAGCGGCAAAAGTCGGTGATAAAGTAAATATCGAAACTGATGTAATAATAAAGACGATAAAGAAATACGTAGAGAAGTTTTTGCCGACAGAAGCTTTGAGCGTCGATAAGCTAAAGAATCTCGGATTTTAATTGAAAGATATGAACCATAATTTTAATAACAATTCGATAACAGAGCAGCCGGTGATAGGCATCACGATGGGCGACCCCGCGGGGATAGGCGCGGAGATTATCATCAAGGCGCTGGCTGAGCCCGAGATAAGAAAGGCTGCGAAGTTTATCATATTCGGAATGAACGAGCAGCTCTTGTTTGCAGCCGACAGGGCTGAGATTGAGCCTTTCTGGGGCAGATGCCAGCACGAAAAATTGAGCAGAGAATACCCTTATAAGGTTGTTGTTGCCGACTACGACGAATACTCGGTAGCGCCTTGGATAAAAGAGCCGAGCAGAGTCGCAGGTGAGGCGTCGGTCAGGTTCTGCCTCGATGCAATCGAGGCTGCGAAGGCAAAAATAATCGACGCGGTTGTTACCGCACCGATAAATAAGACCAGCTGGAAACTGGCAGATATTAAATGGCCCGGACATACAGAGATGTTCGCCGAAAAAACAAGGTCAAAACGAAAGGTGATGATGTTCGCAACAGACAGCCTGAAGCTTGCCCTTGCGACGATACACGAGGCTCTTTTCGAAGTGCGCCATAAATTTACAATCGGCTGTGTTTTTGAGCCGATAGATTTGCTCAACGATGCTCTCAAACAGTACTTTGACATTGAGAATCCGAAAATCGGCGTCGCAGCTTTGAATCCCCATGCCGGTGAGGACGGACGATTCGGCGATGAAGAGAAACGCATAATCACACCGGCGATAACTCTGGCTCAAACGCAGGGTATCGACTGTTACGGGCCTTACCCCGCTGATACACTTTTTCTGCGGGCGGTGCAGGGTGAATTCGACGGCGTGGTTGCAATGTATCACGACCAGGGTATGATACCTATAAAGCTTTTAGCGTTCGAGACTGCGGTTAATATCACAATCGGAATACCGATTATAAGAACGTCGCCCGCCCATGGGACGGCGTTTGACATCACAGGTAAAAATATCGCGAACCCGACCAGTATGAAAGCTGCGATTAGAACCGCGATAGATATGGTGATTCATAAAAGGAAGTTAGAACTGAGAACTGAGAAGTTAGAACTGAAAAACAGAAGTGAGTAAAACCACCGTTGCGTATCATCTTCTATAAATTACTTCACAATATTGTGTAACTGTGATAGGGGCAGGGTCGAGACATTTTCTGCCAGAGGATAACTCTCGTCGCCGGGGTAAATTACATAAGCCTTTTGCGGCTTGAGGTCTTCGAATGCATTCCAGAAACTTTTAGTCAGTTTTGGTGACAGCGAATATTTAAATTCAACCGCTATGGGCGGCTTGAGCTGTGTCGGCTGCAAGACAAGGTCAATCTCCGCTCCTGCTGCTGTCCGGTAGAAATTAGCTTTCCAGTGTTTCGGAATCAAAGCTGTTATCTGTTCAATCAAACAGCCCTCCCATGAAGCACCTGCCGACGGATGCCCTAACAATGAGTCTAAATCCGGAATACCCAAAAGGTAATGCAGCAATCCGCTGTCTCTTATATAAATTTTCGGAGATTTAACGAGACGCTTTTTTATATTGGTAAAGTAAGGCTGAATCTGGCGAATCATAAAAGTATCCTGCAATAAGTCGAGGTACTTTCTTGCTGAAGGCGGCGAAATCCCTAAGCTGTTTGCAATCTTGCTTGCGTTCCAGAGTTGACCGTGACAGTGAGAGAGCATCTGCCAGAACCTTAACAGCATAGAAGCCGGAATAGAGATGCCGAGCCCCGGTATGTCTCTTTCAAGATGAGTCCTGATAAAGTTTTCTCTCCAGGTAAAGGATGTTTCATCTGACTTTGCAAGAAAACTCCTCGGGAATCCACCTCGCAGCCATAGTTTTTCGAAGGTCTTTTGTTGCTCTGTGCCGCTGACTTCGGAGAGCAGAAAACCTGTAAGCTGGTGATAACAAACTCTTCCCGCAAGGCTTTCTGAAGATTGCCTTGATAAATCAGGTGATGCTGAGCCGAGTATTAAAAATCTGCCGTTTCTGGATTTTGAGTCAACAAGCGACCTTATTAAAGGAAATAGTTCCGGCTTTCTTTGTATTTCATCTATTATCACTAATCTGTCCGAATATTTTTCGAGATAAAGCTGGGGGTCCGAAAGCCTCTGAAGGTCTGAGGTCTTCTCCAGGTCAAGATACAAAGCATTCTTTAAGCTGGTTTCTTTTATCATTTTTGCAAGCGTGGTCTTGCCCACCTGCCGGGCTCCCAGAATGCCAACAACCGGAAAATCCCGCAGAGTTCCAGTTATATTGCTTGTAATTCTTCGTTTAATCATGCTTGTATTTTAAAACGGAACCTTTCAAATTGCAAGTAAGTATTTTTTTTATAGAATTGATGAGTTAATTTAGACCGATAATTATTCAGTTAAACTTGAGTAAAATCGGATTTATAATACTTCTAAGGTCAGAGGCCATTTTAATGCAGAATAAAACGAAAATTCAGGAACTTCTGGTATCAGCGGGGATACGGCCGAATAAGAGTCTCGGTCAGCATTTTCTTATCGACCTTAACCTAATGCGGCTTCTTTTAACAATTGCGAATGTTACCGGAGACGATATAGTTCTGGAGGTCGGCTGCGGCACGGGCTCATTAACTCAGGAGCTTTCTGAAAAGGCAGCGGCTGTCATCGCCGTTGAAATCGACACCGGCTTAGCTGAAATTGCCCAACAGCAGCTTGCTGACAAAAAGAACGTTCGGATTATTAACGTCGACATCCTGCAGAAAAAAAGCGTTATCAATCCAGACGTCATTAAATTGATAAAAACACTTCGAAAAAAGTTTTCCGGCCGATTCCTGCTTGTAGCAAATCTGCCTTACAATGTCGCTTCGCCGCTGGTTATAAATTTGCTTGTCGGCTCACCTGCTGTCGATGGCGTGTATATAACGGTTCAAAAAGAGGTTGCTGAGCGGATGACCGCTAAAGCGGGGACAAAAAAATACGGAACGTTAAGTGTATTATTAGAAGCTTCGGGCGATGTTAAAATTAAAAGGCTTCTTCCGGCGAGCGTGTTCTGGCCTAAACCGAAAGTCGATTCAGCTATGGTAAGTTTCATTCGCAGCAGAGAAAAGATGAAACGGATAAAAAACGTCGAGGGCTTACGCAAAATTGTAAACTTGTTTATGCAGCATCGGCGAAAGATGCTCAAATCTATAACAAAATCCTCACAAAAAGAATTCAAACAAGTTCGAAACTTCCGGCAAATCTTTGAGAGCTGCGATATAGACCCGAATTACAGGCCTGCACAGTTAAGTCCCTGCGATTATATTAAAATCGCAAACGCTTTTTCGTAACTCGTCGCTCATGTTTCGTCGCTGGTATCGAGTATCAAGAATTTTACCTTGATGTTCTTGAAATTATCTGCTAAAATGCCATCTTTATTTGTGTCCTCGTAAAATTTAAGGGGTATGTTATGAGTACGAATCAATCATCAAAGTACGTTGTTTCATCAATATTACTTTTGCTTTTATTGACTTTTATTTTCGCCTGTTCGAGCGAGTCTCAATTGGCTTGCGCTGCTGAAAAGCAGCAAATCGAGGTAACAGAGCAGCTCGATATTATCAAGGCGGTTCCTTTTACCGATGTTCATCTTAATGATGTTTTCTGGGCGCCTCGGATTGAGACTAATCGCGCAGTTACAATTCCGCACGCTTTCGAGAAATGCGAAGAAACGGGCAGAGTTGAAAATTTCGAAAGGGCTGCAAAGGCCCTTCGCGGGGAGGCGCTCGAGGACGACAGGGTTCGCGGTTACAGTTTTGACGATACGGACATCTACAAGACGTTAGAGGGAGCGTCCTTCGGGCTGTCAGTAAAGGCCGACGCCAAGATGGAAGAGTATCTCGACAAGCTTATTGAGAAAATAGCAGCTGCACAGGAGCCCGACGGCTACCTTTATACGGCTCGAACAATCAATCCCGAACATCCGCACGAATGGGCGGGAAAAAAGCGATGGGAGAAGGTCAGGGACTTAAGTCACGAATTATATAATATGGGCCATTTCTATGAGGCGGCTGTAGCACATTATCAGGCGACCGGCAAAAAATCGATGCTCGATATTGCAACGAAGAATGCTGATATGCTTTGTGAGACATTCGGGCCTGGCAAAAACGAGGATTGGCCGGGGCACCAGATAATCGAGATGGGACTCTGTAAGCTTTATCGTGTTACGGGAAAGAAGAAATATCTCGACCTTGCGAAATTTTTCCTCGATACGCGTGGACCCGATTACGGTACTTACGCTCAGGCGCATAAGAAAGTCATAGAACAGAGCGAAGCTGTAGGTCACGCTGTGAGGGCGCTTTATATGTACTCGGGAATGGCTGACGTAGCGACGCTGACCGGTGACAAAAGTTATGTTGATGCCATCGACAGGATATGGCAGGACGTGGTCGGCAAAAAGCTTTATATCACCGGCGGGATAGGCGCTGCGGGCGGTCACGAAGGTTTCGCCGATGCTTATGAGCTGCCGAATATGACTGCATACTGCGAGACGTGCGCGGCTATCGCAAACGTATTCTGGAATCACCGATTATTTATGCTTCACGGTGATGCAAAGTATATCGACGTGCTCGAACGAACGCTATATAACGGTTTGATTGATGGTGTATCGCTGGACGGCAAAATGTTTTTCTATCCGAATCCGCTTGCTTCGAGAGGCCAGCACTCCAGGAGCGAATGGTTCGGCTGTGCGTGCTGTCCGGGCAATATTGCAAGGTTTGTCCCTTCCGTGCCGGGTTATCTTTATGCGACAAAGGGCGATGCGATTTATGTAAATTTATTTGCTGCAGGTTCGGCGGATGTGAAGCTCGGCGATAATAAGGTCAAAATTACTCAACAGACGCGCTATCCCTGGGAAGGCGATATTAAGATGACGATTGAGCCTGCGACTGAATCTAAGTTTACAATCAAGGTTCGCATTCCCGGCTGGGCGCGAAATGAGGTTGTGCCCACCGACCTTTATCACTACCTGAACAAAAGCAGCGAGAAACCGACTTTAAAAGTGAACGGCAAGGCTGTTGATTTGGATATTGATAAAGGTTATGTCAGTCTTGAGCGTGTCTGGAAAAAGTCTGACACGATTGAATTGTCGCTGCCGATGCCGATAAGACGTGTTATAGCGAATGAAAAGGTCGAAGCTGACAGGGGCAAGGCTGCGATAGAGCGCGGGCCTGTTGTTTTCTGTGCGGAATGGCCGGACAATGATGGA